>Ga0265297_10001305_pt1 | contig 59904 bp, 60 predicted proteins | sample Munlanlwell13791_FD_192502 | JGI IMG/M metagenome (GOLD analysis project Ga0265297, IMG submission 192502) | Leachate microbial communities from a municipal landfill in Southern Ontario, Canada - Leachate well 137-91 | ecosystem: Engineered > Solid waste > Landfill > Unclassified | place... | reverse complement strand
GCCTGCGGCGTTGCGGAGAAGGCCGGGATCTCCCGCGTTTCGATCCCGCGGATGGCGGCGGTGTTCTCCGCCTATGGCATCGGCTCCTGCGACATTTCCCAGCGCTACGACGTGACCCTGACCGAGCTCACGGCCGAAGCGGTCGAAAAGGCGCTCGACGGCCTGAAGATCAAGGCGGCGCGCGACATGTTCGCCGAAGGCGTGGCGCCCGGCGACTATGCCCTGACCGCCCGCCTGGTCGCCGATTTCGGCGGTGGCCACGAGCACAGCCATGTGCTGGACGGCGAGATCGCCCTCCCGGAGGTGTTCGAGAAGGCGCTCGCCGTCGATCTCGAACTCGATGCGGTGAAGCACCTGCGCGGCCGCGAGGGCGGCGCCGGCAGTTTCGAGGCGAAGACGCCGGCCAAGGCATCCGGCCTCCGCCACCCGCTCGGCGCCAACGGGCTCCGCGCCGAGACCCCCGTCTATCGCCTCGGCGATCTCCGGGCCGGCGATTTCGCCGACGGCCCGGCGGTGCTCGAAGAAGACTATTTCACCTGCCGGATCCCCGAGGGCTGGCGCCTCGTCGTCTCGAACCTCGGCGATGTCCTGCTGACCAGGGAGGAAAAGTAATCATGAAGATCCCCATGACCGAATATCTGCGCATCGACCTCGAGCGCGAGACCTGGGAGTGCCGCGTCTGCGGTCACGAGATCGGCTCGGCCAAGGCGAGCTACAAGGAAGGCCTGCTGGTCCACGACCGTGACCCGCGCGAGATCCACCCGCCGATCATCGATCCGGACAAGTATCGCTTCACCTTCAGCCCGGATCCGGAATGGGTGCGCATCCTCGAATTCTGCTGCCCGGGCTGTGGCACGCAGGTCGAGACCGAATATGCCGTGCCCGGCCATCCGCCGCTCCACGACATGGAAGTCGACCTGCCGGCGCTGAAGGCGCAATGGGCGAAGCGCGGCAAGGAAGCGGAACCCTTCTCCGGCCCGGCGGTGGTCCGCGGCGAGGGCCATGGCCACTGAAGTTCCTCCCCCGGCCCCCGACTGTCCCACTCGGCCGGGCAACTGAAGGGGCGCCGCCCTGCCGGCCGGCCCGAGCTTCCTCGGTGCGGGTCCGGACGCGGCGCGGCGGCGCCCCCCTTTTCGATCGGCGTCTCGCGGCCGCCGCAAGGCGGGTGAGGGCACGCCACGCCAAAGACACGACGAGCCGAGCGCTCGCATCCTCACAGGGAGGTCACATGAAACGCGTTTCCGTCGACATCGGTGGCACCTTCACCGACTGTTTCGTGGTCTGGGACCAGCAATATATCCAGGCCAAGGCGCTGACCACGCACCACAACCTCGCCATGGGATTCAACGAGGCGCTGGGCAAGGCCTGCAAGGTCCTGGGCGTCGAGCTCGAGGACATCCTCTCCAGCGTCGACAGCGTCCGCTACGCGACGACGCTCGGCACCAATGCCCTGATCGAGCACAAGGGCCCGAAGATCGGCATGCTGGTCACCGCGGGTTACGAGGCGACCGTGCCGCTGTCGCGCGCCCGGGGTTATGGCGAAGGTCTCGACAACCTGGGCCAGCAGGACATGCCCAACGCCCAGCGGCCCGATCCGCTGGTCAAGGCCCATATGATCCGTGGCGTGCGCGAGCGCGTCGACTTCACCGGCAAGCTCGTCATGGCGCTCGACGAAGAGGACGTGCGCAAGCAGATCCGCGGCCTCGTCGATCTCGGCGCCCAGATCATCGTGGTCGCTCTGGTCAATGCCGTGGTCAACCCGGGCCACGAGCTGCGCATCCAGGAAATCCTGCTCGACGAATATCCCTCGCACCTCCTGGGGGCCATTCCGATCATCCTGTCGCATCAGGTGGCCGGCCGTAAGGGTGAGTATGTCCGCGCCACTTCGGCGATCGTCGACGGCTACCTGCATTCGACGATGTATCACGCGCTCTCCGCGCTCGAGCAGAACCTGCGCGCTCATTCCTACGACAAGCCCATGCTGGTCATCCACAATTCGGGCGGCATGGCGCAGCTCAATTCGACCGATGCGCTGCAGACCATCCATTCCGGCCCGGTCTCGGGCATCGGCGCCTCGGAACACCTCGCATTGCAGGCCGGGCTCGGCAATGTCGTGGCGACCGACATGGGCGGCACCTCCTACGATATCGGCATCGTCGTCGAAGGCGGCGTCAAGCATTACGATTTCAACCCGGTGATCGACCGCTGGCTCGTCTCGGTGCCCATGGTCCACCTGGTCACGCTGGGCGCCGGCGGTGGTTCCATCGCCGCCTACGACCGCATGTACAAGACCGTGAAGGTGGGGCCGCAGAGCGCCGGCTCCGACCCCGGCCCGGCCTGCTACGACCGCGGCGGGCGCCATGCGACGGTGACCGACGCCGACCTGGTGCTCGGCTATCTCGACCCCGCCAATTACGCCGGCGGCTCGATCCCGCTCAGCCCGCGCCGGGCCAAGGCGGCGATCGAGGATGCGCTGTGCGACGATCTCGATCTCGACGTCCTGCAGGCGGCCAAGCTGATCCGCGAGAAGGTCGACGACAACATGGCCAACGGTCTCTTCACCGAACTGCGCGCGCGCGGTTACGACCCGAAGGACTTCACCATGCTGGCCTATGGCGGCAACGGCCCGCTGCATTGCTGCGGCATCGCCCAGAACCTGAACATCGACCGCATCCTGGCGCCGCCGCTGTCCTCGGTCTTCTCGGCCGTCGGCGCCGGCAACATGCACCAGCTCCACATCCACGAGCAGTCGCTCTACATGGTGCTCTACGACAGCAACAGCCGGCATATCTTCGATGATTACGAGCGCTTCAATGCGATCGTCGCCGACCTGAAGGAACGGGGCACCCAGGACCTGCTGCGCCAGGGCGTGCCGCTGGCCGACATCTGCCACAGCCTCGAGCTGGACATGCGCTACGGCAACCAGCTCGTGCAGACCACGGCCGTGGTCCCGAACCACGAGGTGCATGGCCCGGCCGACGTGCTCGCCATCATCTCGCAGTTCTCGAACGACTACGGCAAGCGTTTCGGCGAAGGCTCGCAGGCGCCGGAAGCCGGCATCCGCATCAACACGATCCGGGTCGCCGCCTATGTCCGCCACGAGACCGTGCAGTTCGAGGACATCAAGCCGATGCCGCGCGATGCGCGGAAGGCGCCGCCCCCGCCGGACAGCCGCCGGACCTGCCACTTCGTCGGTTTCGACGGCGCCTTCGACACGCCGGTATGGAGCCGTGCCGCGATCGAGCCCGGCGTCGAGATCCATGGTCCCGCCATCGTCGCTTCGGAAGTGACGACTTTCCTGGTCAATCCGGGCTGGACCTTCGTCGCCGCACGGCAGGGCGCCTCGTGGTTCCTGCGCGGTACCGCCGTCGAGCACCTGAACTGAACGAAAAATCCGGAGGAAGCGAAATGAACGACATGTCGACGCCGCCGCGCGCCAAGAAGCCGTCCGCCCAGGAAATGGAACTGGTCAAGAAGTTCCTGAACGACACCACCCTGTTCCTCGGGCCCGATCCCGAGATCATGCAGAACCACGATCTGATGCCGCGCAGCGCGGAGGAGGAGGAGGCGATCGGCGCCGTCTCCGAACCCCATGTCGTCGCCAAGATCCGCGACCGCATCCAGGCGGGCTGCGACGAAGGCTACGAGATGGTGGAACAGATGGGGGCGGCCCCCGGCGCCAAATGGGGCGACGTGATCACCGGCGTCTATTCGGCTTCGGGCGATCTCGCCATCGCCTCGGCCGGCGGCGTGCTGATCTTCTCGGCCCTGGTGCACCATCCGATCAAGTTCATCATCAAGAACTGGATCAACGAGCCGACCGTCGGCGTGCGCGACGGCGACGGTTTCATCCACAACGACAGCCGCTACGGCAATGTCCACAACACCGACCAGTCGATGATCCTGCCGATCTTCCACGAAGGACGGCTGGTGTGCTGGGTCGCCTCGACGGTGCACGAGGGAGAAAATGGCGCGATCGAGCCGGGCGGCATGCCTTCGATGGCCGAGAGCCCATCGGACGAAGGCCTGAAGATGTCGCCCTTCAAGGTGGTCGAGAACTACCAGATCAAGCGCGACATCCTGACCTTCCTGCAGAATTCGGTGCGCGAGCCGAAGCTGCAGTACGAGGACATGAAGGTGAAGCTCTTCGCCTGCCTGCGCATCAAGCAGCGGATCGAGGAGACCCTGAAGACCGACGGCCCGGAAGCCCTGATCTCGACCCTGCGCCTGACCATGGAGCAGGTCCGCGCCGAGGTGAAGCGCCGGATCTCGGAGTGGCCGGACATGACCGTCCGCACCTACATCATGCAGGATTCGACCCTGCGCGAGAATTGCCTGGTCAAGATCAATTGCAGGCTGACCAAGGCCGGCGACCGCCTGATCTTCGACTTCCGCGGCTCGGCGCCGGAATTCACCAACCGGGCGACCAATACGATCGTGGCCGGCCTCAAGGGCATGCTGGCCCAGGTCTTCCTGTGTTACGTCTGGCCCGACCTGCCGCGCGGCCAGGCGGCCTTCGCCCCGATCGAGGTGATCACCGATCCCCATTCGATCGTGAACTGTTCCTATGACGCGCCCAACTCGCAGTCGCTGATGTCGATCTTCACCGGCTTCACCGCCGGCCAGCACGCGGTGGCCAAGTTCCTCTATTCCTGCCCGGAGAAATTCACCAAGGTCCACGCCCCGACCTTCAACATGATCAATACCTTCATCTGGGGCGGCGTTTCCCAGCATGGCGAGACGCTGGGCAACCTCTGCGCCGACCTGAACGGCATGGGCGCCGGCGCCACGGTCGATCGTGACGGCGAACACGCGCTGGCGCCGATCTTCGCCACCATGGCCGACATCGGCGAACAGGAATTGAACGAGGAGGAAGTGCCCTTCCTCCAGCTCGTTTCGAAGAAGATGACGCGCGACGCCATCGCGCCGGGCAAATATCGCGGCGGCCAGGGTTACACCATGATGGTGGCGACCAAGGATTCGGAGCAATGGGGCTTCATGACCGTGTGCCAGGGGGCCAAGTTCCCGCCGCTCCAGGGCCTGTTCGGCGGCTATGCCTGCGGCGCCTACCCGCTGAGCAAGGTCCAGGGCGTCGACGTCTATGACGTACTGCTGAACGAGCCGGAGAAATTCAAGCATTCGATCGAGGAGATCATGAACGAGCAGCCCTTCGAGGGCGCGACCTATTCGACGCACCACATGGGCATGGGCTTCGAAATCTCCAAGCGCGGCGAGCTTTTCATGATCTCGCAAGGCGCCGGCGCCGGCTACGGCGACCTGCTCGAGCGTGATCCCGAAGGTGTCATCCGCGATATCGAGGAAGGACTGATCTCCGCCCCCGTGGCCGAGCGGCTCTACAAGGTGGTGTTCGACCATGCGACGCTGGCGATCGACTGGGACGCCACCGCCAAGGCCCGCGCGGCCGAACGCAAGGCGCGCATCGCCCGCTCCGTCCCTTACGCGGATTTCGTGAAGTCCTGGTCGAAGCCGGTGCCGCCCGCCCATATCCAGTATTTCGGCTGCTGGGGCGACGAGGTCGACACGCTCTATATGGGTGGCGTCGGCGCCAGCCGGAAGGCGAACGAGCCGAAACCCAACTACATGGCCCACCCGAAGGACGTGCGCATCGCCGAGCTGGAAGCGCGCCTGAAGGCGGCCGGTGCCTGGGGGAACGAGAAGCAATGAGCGCCGACCTCGCGCGATACCTGTCGGATCGCGGGGACGGGGGCGGCGCCCGGCTGTGGCTGAAGTCGTCGGGCTATGCCCGGCGGCTCCTGCTCGGGGCCGAGGGTGATCCCTGGGGCTCGCCCGCCGCCTTCCTGTCCTTCTTCGCCCAGGCCCATGGGTTGCTCCGCCCCGATGTCGCCGTCGTCGAGGTGGCTGATCTCTATCGCTCCTGGACGCGGCGTCACCACGATCTCGTCGCCGACATGGGCACGCGCAAGCGGGCCGCGGTGCCGCTTCGCAAGATGCTGGATGCGGAGGGGCCGCGCCTCGCGCTCAACGAGGTGGTCGAGGCGCTGCTCGGCCATCTGCGCGGGCGGTGTCCGCTCGTCCTCGCCTTTCCCGGCCCGCGCGCCTGGCTCGAGGAAGCGAAGGCGCTCGCCGGCCTCGGCGATCTCGCGGCCGACGACGACGCGGTCGAGGATGCGGCGATGTATGTCGCCGACCTGCTGCGCGCGGTCTCCAGCCACATGATCGCGGGCGTCTGTTTCGAGGAGGCGGGGCCGCTCGGCCCGGCGGCACTCGCCACCTATCGCCCGATCCTCAACGTGGCGGAACATTACCGCTGGGCCGTGGTGCTCAGGGCCGGCCTGGCCGATACCGTCACGAGCGGCGACTTGGCGCCCTTCGCGGCGGTGATCTCGGCGGCGGTTCCCCATGCCGGACTCGCCGGACCGTTCGGCCTCGACCTCGGCGCCGGGGCGTGGGGCGGGGCGGAAACCCCGGACGTTGCCGCGGGCGGTTTCCGTTTCCTCGACGTGCCGGTCGATGCCAGGCCGGAAACGGTGCTGGAAACCCTCGACCGGCTGCGCTGACCGGGGCGATGCAGGGCCCGCCGGACAGGTTCCGGCGGGCCCTTTGCCGTCAGCCGCGCACGGCCGCGGTGAAGCGGCGCGGCATGACCACCCAGCCGGTCGTCTCGAAGGAGCCGCGATGCAAGGTTGGCAAGCGCGCGTCGAGCCAGCAGCGGGTCGGCAGGTTCGGCTGCTGGGCCAGGATCTGGACCGAAGCGCTGTCGCCCGGCAGGGCGGCGAGCCGGGCCCGGATCTCAGCCTCATCGTCGGCCGAAAGACCGTCGGTGATGAAGACGAGCCGGCTCTGCCGGTCGGCGAAGCCGCCATCGGCCGGCCAGCGCGGCAGTTTCACCGGTGCATAGGCATTGTCGCGCACGCATTGCACGACCACCGGCGCCTCGTCGCCCAGGGCGCGCACCAGGCCCTTCACCCTGAGGAGCCGATCGCCGTGGCGCGCCAGCAACTGGCCCATGGCGACGGCGAAGCTCCGCCAGGGCAGCGGCCCGTCGAGCGTCACCACGAAGCTGGCAATGCCGTCGCCGTGGTGCCCCCGGGGAGAGACCCTGACGGGGGGGTGCACATGGTCGTGACAGCCGCAGTCGCCGTCGCCGCCGTGGTCGCATTGGTGCCGGTGGCCGCGGGGCAGACCGAGCCAGTCGCCGATCGGGCGCCGCTCCCGGCCGGCGGCATAGAGCCCGGCGCCGAACAGCTGGTCCGGCCCGACATCGCCGTTCCGCATCTCGATCAACGGGGCGGTCGGGTTGATCCGGCGCAATGCCGTCGCCAGTGCCGCCCGCTGCGGCTGCCCCGCCAGATCCGCCTTGCCGAGGAGCAGGAGGTCGGCGATCGAGGCTTGGCGCAGGGCCTCGTCATGGCGGGCGAGCTGGTCGAGCCCGAGGGTAGCGTCGACCACGGTGACGATACCGTCGCAGACATAGCGGAGGGCGATGTGCCGGTTCTCCATCAGCGTATTGACCACCGGCACGGGATCGGCGAGCCCGGTGGTTTCGATGACGATACGGCGGACGGGCGGGATCTCGCGCCGCGACATCCGCTCGTGCAACGATTTCAGGGCTTCGATCAGGTCGCCGTTCATGGTGCAGCAGAGGCAACCGGAATCGAGCAGCACGGTCTGTTCGTCCAGGGTCTCGACCAGGTGGTGGTCGAGGCCGATCTCGCCGAATTCGTTGATCAGCAAGACGGTGCCCGCCATCGCCTCGTGCCGCATCAGGCGGTTGAGCAGGGTGGTCTTGCCGGCGCCGAGGAAGCCGGTGAGCAGGCTGACGGGGATGCGGCCGTCGTCGCGGGCCGCGCTGAGGCGGTCTTTGGCGCGGGTCTCCATGGGGTCCTCCGGAGTTTGCTCGCCTTCACGTGGCGAGGTCTGGAGCCGCTACACGCAAAGAGCAGGCCAATATTGGGCATGGCTAAACTGACCGTTTGTCGTCACCGGACCGTTCGAAAATCGAACGATCAGGAAGAAATGGTGATCGATAATTGGTCGAAAGTTGTATCGACTTGATGAAGATTCATGTATAGGCGTCGCCATTTGTCATGAGAACTGGTAATTTGCTTGCAAAGCGCTGGTCGCGATGAATAGGATGACGTCGAAATCCGGTGGCGACATCGGTCTTCCCCGTACGGGAAGGTGGTGGGGCAGGGGGCCCGACCGGTCTCTCCTGTGCCCGGCGACGAAGAGCGCCGAAGCCGTGAGCGGCGACATCAGATCGCCGGGGACCAAGCCGTCTGGGAGGACGATATGACCACAGGCGCTCGCGAAGAGCTGTTTTCCGCCCCGGAAGACGACGGCGTCGTCATGACCCGGTGGGAACACTTCTTGGCAGAGCGGGACCTGCGGGCGCTGGCCAGCGTGCGCAACCCGGTCGGCAGTTCCTGGCGCCGCTGCATCGGTGCCGACGTGGATCACCGCCGCGACCGGGCGCCGCCGCCGGTGCCGGGCGACGAATTCGAGTCGATCCGCCAGAGCTGCCTCGAACTGATCGATGCCGGCGCGCCGGTCATGGCCTCGGCCCGCCATTTCCTGCAGGAGACGGGGACGGTGATGGTCCTGGCCGATCCGGCCGGCCTGATCCTCAATCTCGAGGGCGACACGTCGCTGCGCGGTGCGACCGAGAACATCCACCTGGTGCCGGGCGCCAACTGGAGCGAATTCACCTGCGGCACCAACGCGATCGGCACCGCGATCGAGACCGGCAAGCCGATCCAGATCCATTCGAACGAGCATTTCTGCGAAGGGATCAAGCAGTGGTCCTGCTCGGCCGCGGTGATCCGCGATCCTTGCGATGGCTCGATCATCGGCGCCGTCGACGTCTCGGGCCTGCGCAAATCCTATAGCCGGCATTCGATGGCCCTGGTGGTGGCGACGGCCGCCCGCATCGAGAACCGCCTCGCCCAGATCGAGATGGATATCCGCTACCGCCTGCTCGAACGCAGCATGGACCGCTTGGCGGCGGGCTCGACCGACGCCGTAGTGGTGTTCGACCGCCACGGCCGGGCGATCAAGGCCAATACGGATGTGGTCGCCATGCTGCGCGACCTCGGCGCTGCGCGGGAGGATGCGGCAGCCGGCCTGGCCGCGATGAATTTCGACTGGCGCCGCGACGCCCCCCGTCCCTCGCGCCTGCGGCCCTGGTTCCGCCAGGAATGGCTGACCCCGGTCCACGACGGCGCCGAGCGCCTGGGCGCCGTGATGATCGTGCCCGGCCATCACGCCCGCCACGCGAAGCCGCGCCGCCCCGCCTCGGAAGAAACGCGCAGTGTCTCGGCGTTCGGGCGCATCGTCGGGCACGATCCCGCGCTGGCGGATACGGTCGAACGGGCCCGCCGGGTCGCGGCCAGTGTCGCCCCGGTGCTGCTGCTCGGCGAATCCGGTGTCGGCAAGGAAGTCTTCGCGCGAAGCGTGCACGACGCTTCCAAGGTGGCGAGCGGGCCCTTCGTCGCCCTCAATTGCGGCGGCCTGTCGCGCGATCTCCTGACCAGCGAACTCTTCGGCTATGCCGAGGGCTCCTTCACCGGCGCCCGCAAGGGCGGTATGCGTGGCAAGATCGAGGCGGCGGACGGCGGCACCCTCTTCCTCGACGAGATCGGCGAGATGCCGCTCGACCTTCAGCCGCTGTTCCTGCGTGTCCTCGAAGAGCGCGAAGTCTGCCGCATCGGCGAGACCCAGGCGCGCAAGGTCGACTTCCGTCTCGTCTCGGCAACCAATCGCGACCTTCGCAAGGAGGTCGAGGCCGGGCGCTTCCGCCTCGATCTCTACTACCGTGTCTCCGTGGTGGGCATCACCGTGCCGGCGCTGCGCGATCGGCGCAGCGACATTCCGGAACTGGCCGAGCATTTCGTCCGGCAACTGGCGGAAAAACACGGCACCCCGCCGGTCGGCATCGCACCCGCCGTCATCGACCGCCTGATGCACTATGATTGGCCGGGCAATATTCGCGAGCTGCGCAATGTGATCGAAAGTATGTTGCTGACCGCGACCGGCCCGGAACTGGGCCTGCGCGACCTGCCTCCCGACATCACCGCGCGCGTGGCGGATTGTCTCGGCGGCGGCATGCAGTCCCCGGCCGGTCTTTCGGCCATCGAGCGTGCAGAGCGCGATGCCCTTCTGGCAATGATCCGCGCCTGCCGGGGTAACCTCACGGCGACGGCGCGCCGCGCCGGCCTCGCCAAGAGCACGGTCTACGCCAAGATCCGCAAATTCGGACTGGACGGGGCGCTGACCGGCAGTCGGTCATGATCGGTGACCGGCCGGCCCCGCCAGCGACACCCGGCTTCGCTCTCGAGTGGTCTGGCGTTTCGAGAACCTCTCGGCCCTCGACATGGGAGATCCCCACGACCCGACCGACCAAATGCCGGGACTAAACGCCTGGAGGAAGCGGGCCCAGATCTCACCGGCCACGGATTTCAGTTCTCGACAGCGTGAAGCGAAGGGGCAGGTCAGGTCGCTTCTGCGATCAGTCGCCCGAATAGGGCACCACCAGCAGGGGTTCGCCCAGGGCCGCGGTCAGGCGCCGGCGGATGGCGCCCAGTGTCTGGCCGGCCAGGGCGCAATTCATGCACCTGCCTGTCATCTGTACCCGCACGCGGGTCTCTTCGATACTGTGCAAGGACAAGTCGCCGCCATGGGCCGCCACCAATGGGCGGCAGTCGGCGATGACGTTTTCGATGATGCGCTGGCGTTCGGCTTCGGTCATGGCGGCCTCCTCATCGCGTGTCGACGGGCAGATAGTGGTCCGCGGCAAAGGCGACGGCCTGGGCGGCGGCGCGCAGGGCATAATCGTCGTCGACCGCCGGCAGGCAGCGCTGCACGACGGTGGCGTAGTTTCGGTAGCTGATCGCCGCCAGGTGGCGGCGCATGTCGGCATGGTCCACCGTGCCGGAGGTGCCGAGGGGCAGCAGGCCGGGTTCGTCGAGGTGGATATGGTCGAGCCGGCCGTTCAGCACGATGAAGGTGGCATGGCCGGTCTCGCCACTGGCGGTCAGCGGTGCGGTCGCCAGATGCAGGCCGAAGGACGGATGCTCGACCGCATTGGCCATGAGATAGCAATCCTTGGCCGTGGCGCAGAACACCCCCTCGGCCGGCGCCAGGGGCGCCAAGCAGAGCACGGTGCCATGCCCCTCGATCCGCGGCAGCAGTTGTTCCAGCAAGGCCCGGCAGTCTTCCCAGCCCTGGCGGCCGGGCGGGGCGCCCAGGCCGCGAGCCCGCCGGTGGTGCCCGGTGATCCGGTCGCGGACGCGGCGGCTCCGGCGGCGCCTGGTCCCCCGGGGCCGGCCGCGCCCGCGGCAGCCGGCGGTGTCACTGCCGAGCCGGCGGCGATCTCATGCCGGGCCCCGGCCTATCCGCCTGCGGCACGGCGTCGGGGCGAGACCGGAACGGTCGAGATGCGCCTGCTGATCGATGTCGACGGCCGGGTGACCGATAGCGCCCTCGAAGGCTCGAGCGGCTCGGCGGCACTCGATGCCGCGGCTCTCGCCGCGCTGTCGGACTGCCGTTTCAAGCCGGGCCTCACCGGCGGACAGCCGCACCCGGCCTGGATACGGCTGCGTTACGTCTGGGAGCTGGAGTGACCGTCGGTACAATCGAGACGGCGGGCCGGTCTCGTCAGCGGGCGGTCGCGGCGACGCGCGCGGCGCTGGAGCCGGCATTCCAGATCCTCGACCGCAGCCTGGTCGAGGCTGCGGCCGTTGCCGCACCGCCGGATGTCACGGTGCCGAAGTTCAGAACAGGCACCTTCAGGCCGGCGCGGCCGGGTGGGTGATCGTTCACGACGGGCTTCCTTTCGGCGGCATCAGTTCGGGCAGGCCGGCGCGGTGGCTGGATTTGCCTCTCGGCCCGTCCGAGTCGCCAGCAGGGCGACGGCCATGGCCGCGAGGGGGAAGACCGCGGCGGCCAGCGGCACGAAGGAAAGTCCGGGGCCGTGATCGATCACCACGCCGCCCGCCCAGGCGCCGATCGCATTGCCGAGATTGAAGGCGGCGATGTTGAAGGAGGACGCGAGGCTCTGTCCGGCGCCTTCCGCCTTCGACAGGACCCAGATCTGCAGCGGCGCCACGGTGGCGAAACCGGCAACGCCGAGCAGGCCGGTCAGGATGACGGCGGCGGCCGGCAGGCCGAGGCCCGGCATCATCAGGGCGAGCACCACGGCAAGGGCGGCGAGCGTGCCGAAGATCGTGGCGACCAGGCTCCGGTCCGCCAGCCTGCCGCCCAGCAGGTTGCCGACCACCAGCCCGCCGCCGAAGACCAGCAGGATGGGCGAGACGGCGGCCGGCCCGAAGCCGCTGATGCGGGTCAGCATGGGGGCGATATAGGTGAAGACGGCGAAGACGCCGGCATAACCGAGCACCGTGGTCAGCAGCCGCAGCATCACGGGCGGGCGCAGCACCAGGGCGAGATCGGTGCGCCAGCCGCCGGCCTCGGCCGCCTGGACGCGGTCGTCCTTGGGTACCAGAAGGGCGATGATGGCGAAGGCGGCGATACCTTCGAGGGTGACGGCCCAGAAGGTCGCGCGCCAGCCGAACGACTGGCCGATCCAGGTGCCCAGGGGGACGCCCAGAATATTGGCGACGGTCAGGCCGGTGAACATGACGGCGATCGCCGACGCCTTGCGATCGGCCGCCACCAAGCCGGTCGCCACGACCGAGCCGACGCCGAAGAAGGTGCCATGGGCGAGGGCGGTCAGGAGCCGTGCCGCCATGAGGACGCCATAACTCGGCGCCAGGGCGCAGGCGGCATTGCCGGCGACGAAGATCGCCATCAAGGTGAGGAGCACGGTCTTGTGCGGCCAGCGCGCGGTCAGCACGGTCAACACCGGCGCACCAACCACGACGCCGAGGGCATAGCCGGAGATGAGCAGGCCCGCCGAGGCGATCGACACGCCGAAGTCGGCGCTGATCTCGAGCAGCAGTCCCATGATGACGAATTCGGTGACTCCGATGCCGAAGGCACCGGCGGTCAGGGCATAGAGGGCAGGCGGCATGATCCGTCTCGAAAGTTTGTCGTTCGGGACAGGAGATAGGCCTTGCCTCGCCTATGAGATAGAATGCTCATCGGAACATCATCTGTGAATTGAAGGACTAAATGGCGCGGGCGGAGATCAATCGTTCGGGCGAGATGGACGTCTTCGTCCGCGTGGTCGAGCAGGGTGGCTTCTCGGCCGCGGCACGCGTCTCCCACATGACGCCGTCGGCGGTGAGCAAGCTGGTGGCGCGGCTGGAGGCCCGCCTGGGCGTGCGGCTGGTCAATCGCTCGACCCGGGCGTTCCGGCTGACCGCCGAAGGCAGCGCCTTCTACGAGCGGGCGACCCGCATCCTGGCCGACATCGAGGATGCGGAGCGGAGCGCCGGCGCCGGTGAACGGCCGGTCGGCCGCATCCGGCTCAATACCAGCGCCTCCTATGTCACCCATGTGCTGGCGCCGATCCTGCCGGAATTCCTGGTCCGCCATCCGGGCATCACGATCGATCTCGTGCAGACGGACGCGGTCGTCGACCTCCTGGCCGAACGGACCGACGTGGCGGTACGCGCCGGCCCGCTCAAGAGTTCCAGCCTGATCGCGCGGAAGCTCGGCGATGCCGCCATGGTGATCGTGGCCGCCCCTGCCTATCTCGCGCGGGCCGGCGTGCCGGCGACCGCGGCCGATCTCGCCCGCCACGATTGCCTGGGCTTCGGCTATGTTCGCAGTGTCGAGGGTTGGCCCCTCCGCCAGGGGGACGAGACCACCGCCGTCCCGCCCGCCGGCCGGGTGCAGGCGAGCGACGGGGAGGCTCTCCGCCAATTGGCGCTCGGCGGCAGCGGGCTCGCCCGTCTGGCCGTTTTCACGGTGCGGGCCGATATCGCTGCCGGCCGCCTGGTTCCGGTGCTGGAACACCTGAACCCCGGCGACCGGGAAACATTCCACGCCATTCACATCGGCCAGGGCGGCCCGCTGCCGTCCCGGGTGCGCGCCCTGCTCGACTTTCTGGCCGAACGGGGGCGGGTGGACTAGCCGGTCTCAGGGGTTCAGCACGCAGCCGCCCAGCACGTCGCCACGCCAGCGCGCCAGCATGGCGACGGCGCGGCGCTTCGGCAAGGATGCCACCTATGCCGAGCCGGCCGGCTCCGGCCACATCATGACCGCCGGCCGCTTCATGCCGCAGACGCTCGCCGCCTTCGACCGCTGGGCCGGGCTCCACGGTCTCCTGGCGGATGCCGCCGCGGTCCGACGCGCGCCCGGCTCATGACGGCGGCGGGGTGTAGACGAGGACGGCGATGGTCTTCCTGTCTTTCAGGTGATTGCCGATCATGCGGCGCTTGCGCGGGTCCAGGGTCAGGGCGTCGCCCGCCTCCATGACGATCTCTTCCGGCTCGTCCTCGAAGCGGACCACGAGTTCGCCTTCGAGGACGAGGATCAATTCCTCCTCCGCTTCCAGCGAATAGAAATCGACGCCGGCATAGGCGCCGGGTGCGAGCTCGGTCCAGGTCGCGAGCATGCGCCGGGAATTCCGCGGCGTCAGGGCGAAATCGGTGAAGCCGTGGCCGCCGAGGCCGACCCGGCGGCGCTCGGCCCGGCGGATCAGGGTCGAGGGCCGCTCGTCGAACAGGTCGCGCAGGCCGAGGTCGAGCGCCCGGCACAGTTTGAGCAGCGAGGCGATCGAGGGCGAGACCATGTCGCGCTCGATCTCGCTGATGAAACTGCGGCCGAGGCCGCTGCGCTGCGCCGCTTCCTCCAGCGTCAGGCCGAGTTCCTGCCGCCGCAGGCGGATCCGCTTGCCGAAGGCCGCTTCGGGGGCGATCGCCTCTTCCGCTGTGGCCGCTGTCGCCTCGCTCTTCTGTCGTCGCGCCATGAGTCTCTCTGGGTGTCTTTTTTCCATTATAGCGGAAAAATGTTGCTTCGGGCGAAATTCACGCTACCGTCATGGGGTCGAGTTCGGAGCGAGGGCGTCCATGAGTACCGGTCAGGGGGCAGCCTATGTAAACGGGGCCTTTGTCGCCCTACAAGAGGCAAGCGTTCCCTTGCTGGACTGGGGCTTCACCAAGTCCGATGCGACCTATGACGTCGTCGCGGTGACCGGCGGCCGTTTCTTCCGCCTGGACCGTCACCTCGACCGGTTCGAGGCCTCGGTCAGTGCCCTTTCCATGTCCCTGCCGGTTACACGCGCGGAACTCGCCGCGATCCTGGCGGAATGCGTGCGGCGCGGCGGATTGGACGACGCTTATGTCTCGATGACCTGCACCCGCGGCGTACCGCCCGCGGGCACGCGGGACCCGCGCCGGTTCAAGAATGCGCTCTATGTCTATGCCATTCCTTATGTGCGGATCTTCGATGCTGCCGCCAGGGGGCGCGCGGCGCGTCTCCATGTCTCGGACATCCAGCGGATCCCGCCGCAATCGGTCGATCCGCGGATCAAGAATTACCACTGGCTCGACCTGACCCGGGCGCAGATCGAAGCGCTCGACGGCGGCGCCGACCTGCCCTTGCTGGTCGACGCCCTGGGGGATGTGACGGAAGGCTTCGGTTTCAACGTCTTCGCGGTCTTCGACGGCATCGTCGCGACACCCGACCGGGGTGTCCTCGAAGGCATTACCCGGGCGACCGTCTTCGACATCTGCGAGAGCCTGGAGATCGCGGTCGAGCCGCGTCCCATCGCCGCCGCAAGCCTCGGCCAGGCGGACGAGGTGTTCCTGACCAGCACGGCGGGCGGGATCATGCCGGTCGGCGAGATCGATGGCCGCGCCATCGGCGACGGCGGGATGGGACCGGTTACCGCCCGGATCGAGCGACGCTACTGGGACTGGCACCAGGATCCGGCGCAGACCACCGCCGTCGCCGATCTCTAGGAGCGAAGCATGAGCCACACCCCGCCGTCCCCCCTGAACACGCCGCGCTTTGCCGGCCATGTCTCGATGTTCCGGGTACCGATCGCGGCCACGCCCGAAGGGCTCGACATCGCCCTCTGCGGCATTCCCTTCGACAGCGGCACCCTGGGACGCAACGGGTCGCGTCTCGGGCCGCGGGCGGTGCGCGACGTCTCGATGCAGGCGATCCGGCCGGTGCATCCGCTGAACAACCAGAGTCCCTTCGAGGATTGCCGGGTCGCAGATGTGGGCGACGCCGCCTCGAACCCGCTCGACATCCTGCAGGCGATGGACCAGATCACCGATTTCTTCGCCGCCATCCATGGCGCAGGCGCCTTGCCGCTGGCGATCGGCGGCGATCATCTGGTCACGCTGCCGGTGCTCCGCGCGCTGGCCAAGGACCGCCCCCTCGGCCTGGTCCATTTCGATTCCCATACCGATACCTACGAGGGCTTCTACGGCCAGCGCTACAACAACGGCACGACCTTCCGCCGTGCGGTGGAGGAGGGGCTGATCGATCCCAAGCGCTCGATCCAGATCGGCATCCGGGGCCCGCGCTTCGGCAAGGAAGACCTCGCCTTTTCGCTCGCCTCGGGGATGCGGGTGATCACCATCGACGAATTCTTCGAGCTCGGCACGGCCGGCGTGATCGCCGAAATCCGGCGGGTCGCCACCGGTCCCTGCTATGTCTCCTTCGACGTCGACGGCATCGATGCCGTCTATGTCCCGGGCACCGGCGCGCCGGAAATCGGCGGCTACACGCCGCGCGACGCCCAGGTGATGATCCGGGGCATGAAGGGGCTCGATATCGTCGGCGCCGACGTGGTCGAGATCTCGCCCGCGCTCGACCCGACCGACGGCACCGCGCGCGTCGCCGCCAACATGGCCTTCGAACTCCTCGAAGTGATGGTCGACCGGCATCGCCGCCGGCAGGCCGCATCGAACATTTCATTCCAAGCCTAGAGAGGACGACCATTATGAGCATCAGGATTGCCGCCATCGCTCTCGTCGCCGGTCTGACGGCGGCCGGATCCCTGCAAGCGGCCGAGGTTCCGGCCTTCGCCGCCAAGGGCAAGGCCGTGTTCTGCGTCGACGCGACCTTCCCGCCGATGGAATTCTTCGAGAAGTCGGGCGACAAGGAGCCGATCGGCTTCGACGTCGAGCTGATCAAGGGGATCGCCGGGACCTGGGGCATTACGCCCGAGATCGTGAACATGGATTTCGCCGGTCTGCTGCCCTCGCTCGAAGCCGGTCGCTGCGACGCCGTGGTCAGCGGCATGTTCGTCACCGCCGAACGCACCAAGAAATTCGACGCCGTGCCCTATCTCGCCACCAGCTCGGTGCTGATCGCCAAGGGCGGCACCGCCCCGCTCGCCTCGATGGACGAACTTTCGGGCAAGACCGTGGCGGTGCAGACCGGCACCGAATTCGTGAAATGGTTCGAGAAGATCAACGCCGATCTCAAGGCCAAGGGCCTTCCCGAAGTCGACCTCCAGCTCTATCCCAAGGCGTCCGACGGCATCCAGCAGGTCCTGCTCGGCCGCGCCTTCGCGACGACGACCCAGGACACCGAAGTCGCCTATCGCGACCTCCAGGCTCCCGGCACGCTGGCCACCGTCCACGTCTTCGAGGATACGCAGAAGTTCGGCGTCTACCTGCGGAAGAGCGGCGACGATACCAAGGCGGTGGCTGACGCCGTCGCCGCGCTGAAGGCGAGTGGGGCCCTGGCCAAGATCGTCGAGAAATGGCACCTGGCGGTGGATCACCTCGACGTCTCGAAGTAACCAAAAGCATTCCGGACGGTAAGCCTTCATGAACTTCGATCTCGACGTCTTCCTGACGCCCCTGTTCTCCTGGGTCTTCATGAAGGCGGCCCTGATCACCCTGGCCCTGGCGGCGTCCGCGCACGCCGGGGCCATCCTGATCTCGGTACCCATGGCGCTCGGGCTGAATTCCCACAGCCGGCTGCTCAAGGCCGCGATCCGGCTCTATGTCGGGATCTTCCGCGCCATTCCGACCCTGCTCTGGATGCTGTTCTTCTGGAATGCCATGCCGCAGTTCAGCGCGGTGTTCCGCGAATCCTGGTACACGCCCTTCATGGCGGCCTGGATCGCCCTCGTGGTGAACGAGGCGGCCTATCAGGTCGAGATCAACCGGGCTGCGCTGAATGCGGTCGACCGGGCGCAGATCCAGGCCGCCACCGCCTTCGGCTTCCACCCTTTGCAGATCTTCCGCCTGGTCACCCTGCCGCAAGCGGCGCGCGTCGCCCTGCCGCCGACGGTGAACGAATTCATCACCCTGCTGAAGGCGACCTCGCTCGCCTCGGTGATCTCGCTTCAGGAATTGATGACGGTGACCAATCAGGCGGTCGCGACCACCTTCCAGTTCCAGGAATATTATGCCGCCGCCGCGGTCTATTACCTCGTCATCGTCACCGTGCTCACCCTGTTCCAGGGCCGGCTGGAACGGCGTTTCGACTGGACGACAGAGCGCCGGCCGGGCGGCAGCCTGATCCGTCTGCTCGGCGGGAGGGCACGCTGATGGCCGAGGTCCTGCCGCGCATCCGGGTGCGCGATCTCGTCAAGTCCTACCACCATCTCACTGTGCTGAAGGGCATCGACCTCGATGCCGAGGAAGGTTCGGTCGTCACCCTGATCGGCTCCTCCGGCTCGGGCAAGAGCACCTTGCTGCGCTGCCTCAATCTGCTCGAGATTCCGGACAGCGGCGACATCGTCATCGACGGCGAGGCGCTGCATTTCGACCGGCGCAAGAAGGCCGGCGGGGTCGATGCCCGGCAGATCCGGCGAGTCCGTTCCAGCCTCGGCATGGTGTTCCAGAATTTCGCCCTCTGGAGCCATATGACGATCCTGGAGAATGTCATCGCGGCGCCGGTCCATGTGCTGGGCGTGCCGCGCGAACAGGCCGTCGAGCGGGCTCATGCCCTGCTGCAGCGGGTCGGCATCGGCGAGAAACATGCCTGTTTCCCGGCCCAGCTCTCGGGCGGCCAGCAGCAGCGCGCCGCGATCGCCCGGGCGCTGGCGATCGAGCCGAAGGCCCTGCTGCTCGACGAGCCGACCTCCGCCCTCGATCCCGAACTCGTCTCCGAAGTGCTGCGGGTGATCCGCGATCTGGCGGAGGGCGGCATCACCATGGTGCTGGTCACCCACGAATTGCGCTTCGCCCGCGACGTCTCCAGCCGGGTCGTCTTCCTGCATCAGGGCCAGATCGGCGAGACCGGCCCGCCCGACCAGGTGCTGCGCGATCCGCAGACGGAGGCCTGTCGGCGCTTCGTCCGCTCCGAATTGGGAACCCGAATGTCCAGTGTCGAGGAATGAATACCATGAACGACAACCCGATGCCGATTTCCGGCATGGAACTGGCGCGATACTCCGGGCATGCCACCTTCATGCGCCTGCCCCATATCCCGCTCGACCGTGACGAGGGGCTCGACGTCGCGCTCTTCGGCCTGCCCTGGGACGGCGGCACCACGACGCGGAACGGCTCGCGCTATGGGCCGCGCCAGATCCGCGAAATGTCGACCCTGCTGCGCAGCTTCCACCCGACTTTCCACCTGAATCCCTATGAGATCGCCCGCATCGCAGATGTCGGCGACGCGCCCACCAACCCGGTCGAATTCGACACGACACTGCAGCAGTTGCAGGACTTCATCGGTCGCATCACCGCCCGGGGCACCGTGCCGCTGGCGATCGGCGGCGACCACTTCTGTTCCTTCCCGATGCTGCGGGTGCTGGGGCGGGAGCGGCCGCTGGGCATGGTGCATTTCGATGCCCATACCGACATGTACGACCATTACTACAAAAACTCCCGCTATACCCACGGCACCCAGTTCCGCCGCGCGATCGAGGAGGGCCTGCTCGATCCCAAGCGGGTGGTCCAGGTCGGCATCCGCGGCACCGCCTTTTCCGAGGACGAGCACGACTGGCTCTTCGCCCAGGGGGTGCGCCACATCGGCATGGATTTCCTGCGCGACAAGGGGCCGGATGCCGTCGCCGCCGAGATCCGCACTGTGCTCGGTGATGGCCAGAGTTACCTGACCTTCGACATCGACGCCCTAGACCCCTCCTGCGCACCGGGCACCGGCGTGCCCGAGATCGGCGGCATCAACACTTATGAGGCGCAGCGCATCCTGCGCGGCCTCCGCGGTGTCGATCTGATCGGCGCCGATTTGGTCGAAGTGGTGCCGGCGCTGGACCAGAGCGGCACCACCGCGCTGGTCGCGGCCAATCTCGCCTTCGAGATCATGTGCCTGCTGGCCGACCGCACGGCGGCGCGGAAACGCCGGGTCGCGTCCTGAAAAGGGGCGGGGCGGGCAACGACCCGCCCCGGTGCCTTCGACCAGGGCGGGAGGCGATGGCGAACGGCAGCTTGCCGGTGATCTCCGCGACCGGAGTCGCCTTCACGTTCCGCCGAATGCCGCGGGCGGTTTCGATCGCCATGGGCGCGATGTTGACGGCGTGATCGAAGGCGCCGTCGATCCGCGCGGCAACGGGATGGTATTCAGGCGCAGCGTCGGCAGGTCCTAGCGTGCCGAGCTGCGGGCGGCGACCCAGAAGCCGCCGACCAGCAGCAGCGAGCCGCCGATCATGGCGCTCAACACCGCGTCATAGCCGCCGGTCGCGGCCCACAGCAAGGCGGCGCCCGCGGGGGCGAGCGCCCGGCTGATCATCGAGGGCGTGGCCAGCGCGCCGTTGACCGCGCCGTAAGCTTCGCGGGTAATCATCTCGGGCACGGCCAGGCCGCGCACGATGGTCATGATGCCGTTGGCCGCACCATAGAGCAGGGCCACCAGCACGGCCGAGGCGAAGACCGGCGGCAGCAGGGCGAGCAGCCCGAGGGCGAGGGGAAAGACCAGGACGACGAAGCTGCCGATGCGCCGCACCGAGGCGGTCGGGGCGAGCAGCCAGATGGCGATCCGCCCCGCCACCTGGGCCGGGCCGATGGCGGCCATGGCGGCGACCACGGTGGCGCTGTCGAAGCCCCGCTCGCCCAGCAACGGGTAGAGGTGGAAGGTGAAGGCGGAAAAGGTCGCGGCATAGGCGGTGAAGGCCAGGGCGAGGCCCCAGAAGGCCGGCGTGCGCAGCGCCCTTGCGGTGGCGCCCCGGCTGTCCTCCTTCCCTCCGGCGATCGAGGGACGCGGGGCATCCCGGCGCCGGTCGATCACCCCGGCATAGAGGCCGGCGCAGAGGATCAGGTTGACGGCGCCGAGCACGATCAGCGTGTGACGCCAGCCGATATGGTCGAGCAGAAGTTGGACCAGGGGGATGAACACGGTGGAGGCGAAGCCACCCCACAGCGTGAGGGCGGTGATGCCGGCCCGGGCGTCGAGCGGGCCGGCCCGGCGGGCGACCACGGCGAAGGCGGGCTCGTAGAGCGTTGCCGCCTGCAGGGCGCCGATGCCGGCGATCGCCAGATAGAACAGGGCCAGCCCGTCCACCTGCGACCACAGAAGGAACATCAGGCCGGCGAGCAGCGAGCCTGCGGTCATCACCAGGCGGCCGTGACCGCGGTCGACCGCCGCACCGACCGGCCAGGCGGCCAGGCCGGCGAAGGTGAGGCCGAGCGTGGCGGCGCCATAGAGCTGGGTCTTCGACCAGCCGAGGTCGGCGCCCATGGCCGTGGCGATCTGCGGAAAACTGTAATAGAGCGTGCCCCAGGAGCAGATCTGGCCGATGCCGAGGCCGGTGATGAACAGGCTCGCGGCCCGGGGCGGGCGATGCTCCGGCTGCTCGGCCGGCAGGACGACGGTGGTCACTTTCCGCTCCCGCAGCCTTCGTCGGCGCAGCATTCGTCCGCCAGGAAGCCGACCAGGGTTCGCATAGCCGGATAATGGGCCCGGCAGATCAGCACCGTCGCCTGGCGTTCCTGGGTCACCAGGCCCGTCGTCACCAGCCGCTTCAGGTGGTGCGACAAGGTCGAGGCCGGAATGCCCATGCGCTCCTGCAGGCTGCCGACCGGCAGCCCGGCATGTCCGGCGCGGACCAGGTGGCGATAGAGCGCCAGCCGGGTCGCATTGCCGAGGGCTTCGAGCTGCTGTGCCGATAATTCGAGATCCATGGAAATAGGCTGGCGCCCGCGAGCGCAGGCGTCAAGCCATATTTCGACAATTCTCGAATTATGACGGCTGCACCCCACCGCCCGGGCGCCGCTCGTACCAGCCGCGCGACCTGTTGACCATCCACACCACCGTCAGCATGACCGGAACTTCGATCAGCACGCCGACCACGGTCGCCAGTGCCGCACCCGACTGGAAGCCGAACAGGGAGATCGCCGCGGCGACCGCCAATTCGAAGAAGTTGGAGGCGCCGATCAGGGCCGAGGGTCCGGCCACGCAATGGGCCTCGCCCGCGGCGCGGTTCAGCAGATAGGCGAGCCCGGCGTTGAAATAGACCTGGATCAGGATCGGCACCGCGAGCAGGGCGATGACCAGGGGCTGGGCCAGGATCTGTTCGCCTTGGAAGCCGAACAGCAGCACCAGCGTGGCCAGCAGGGCGACGAGGGAGAGCGGCTGCACGGTCTTCAGGAAGCGGTCGAGGGCGGCGGGGCCCCGGGCGAGCAGGCCGCGGCGCAGGATCTGCGAGACGATCACCGGCACCACGATATAGAGGCCGACCGAGAGCACCAGCGTGTCCCACGGCACGGTGATCGCCGAAAGCCCCAGCAGGAAGGCCACGATGGGCGCGAAGGCGACGATCATGATGGCATCGTTCAGCGCCACCTGGGACAGGGTGAAGGCCGGTTCGCCCTTGGTCAGGTTGGACCAGACGAAGACCATGGCGGTACAGGGCGCCGCGGCCAGGATGATGAGACCGGCGACGTAACTGTCGATCTGGTCGGCCGGAAGCAGGCCGCGGAACAGGTGGCCGATGAAGAGCCAGCCGAGCAGGGCCATGGAGAAGGGCTTCACCGCCCAATTGACGAAGAGGGTGACGCCGATGCCGCGCCAATGGCGGGTGACCCGGCGCAGCGCGGCGAAATCGATCTTCACCAGCATGGGCACGATCATCAGCCAGATCAGCACGGCGACCGGCAGGTTGACGCGGGCGACCTCGGCGGCACCGATGGCCTGGAAGGCGCCGGGCATCAGATGGCCGAGGACGACGCCGGCGACGATACAGAGGGCGACCCAGAGGCTCAGCCAACGCTCGAACAGGGACATGGAAACACCTTTACGGGGAAACGCGCCGGCCGGCGGCGTCGAGGACGAGTTCGCCGTCCTCCTTGCGGAATTCGCCGGGGCCGGGTGGGGGCAGGAGGTCGAGCACGGCTTCGGACGGCCGGCACAGGCGGACGCCCAGGGGCGAGACCACGATCGGCCGGTTCAGCAGGATCGGATGGGCCTCGATCGCGTCGAGCAGGGCGTCGTCGGACAGGGTGGGATCGTCCAGGCCGAGGTCGTCGAAGGGAGTTCCCTTGCGACGCATGACATCCCGCAGGGGCAGGCCCATGCGCGCGACCAGGTTGCGGATCATGGCGCGGCTGGGCGGCGATTTCAGGTATTCGACGACATGGGGCTCGACCCCGCAATGACGGATCAGGGCGAGCGTGTTGCGCGAAGTGCCGCAGGCCGGGTTGTGATAGATGACGACGTCCATGACCGGGTTCTCTGGGGGGTTCAGGCGACGTCGGGCCGCGGCGCGGTGGCGCCCTCGCTCCGCCCGATCTCGCGCAGCCTGGCGCCGAGGGCCATGCGGTCCAGGCTGGTCAGGGGCAGGGCGGCGAAGGCGGCGATGCGGTTGCGCAGGTAGCGGAGGGCGGCGACGAAGGCGGCTTCCTGCTGCAGCGGGCTGCCGTTGGCGGCGGCCGGGTCCTCGATGCCCCAATGGGCGGTCATCGGCTGGCCGGGCCAGACCGGGCAGACTTCGCCCGCCGCGTTGTCGCAGACGGTGAAGACGAAATCCATCACCGGCGCCCCCTCGGCGGCGAATTCGGCCCAGTCTTTCGAGCGCAGACCCTCGGTCGGGTAGTCGTAACTGGAGAGGACCTGGAGGGCGAGCGGGGCGACCGTGCCGCGCGGGTGGCTGCCGGCGGAATAGGCGCGGAAGCGGCCGCCGCCGTCCCGGTTCAGGATTGCTTCCGCCATGATCGAGCGGGCCGAATTGGCGGTGCACAGGAAGAGGACGTTGTAGATGCGATCGGGCATGGCCGAACTCCAGGGTGGAACGGGCGATGGTTGCACGGCCGGGCGGCAGCGTTCCGGGTGGCCGCCACAGCAACTCTCGGTCAGATAGGCGCCGAGGGCTCGGACCGTGCCGACCTCCGCGCGATAGACGATGGAACGGCTGACGCGCTCCGCCGCGGCGAGGCCGGCCCGCGCCAGGATGGCCAGATGGGTCGACATCGTGTTGTGCGGCACGCCCAGCGCCCGCGCGATGTCGCCCGCCGCCATGCCGTCCGGCTCCCGCGACACCAGAAGGCGCAGGACGTCGAGCCGGGTCGGCTGGGCCAGGGCGGCAAAGGCGGTGATGGCAGATTCGCTTTCCATATGTCGAGAATAATGGACATATCGATTTTGTCCAGCCCGGAAAGTTCCGTCCGGCACTCTGCCTGCCAGCGCGAACGCCTACTACGGGTTGCGCTCGGCTGGTGTTCTCGCACTTGCGAAAAGGGGCAATGCGTCGCACCATGACCCTGCAATTTCGAAGTATACTAAATCGAGTTGCTGAGAGGGCGTCTGTTGGTTGCTTACCGGTGTAACGGGTGGCGCTGCGGTGCAGCGGCCGTCGCGGCGTTGTCGTTGCTGCTCCAGGTGGTGTTCGCCGGCTTGGCGACGCCGTCTGCCAATGCGGCCGCCCGCCTGGCAGCGCTGATCGACGGCAGTCTCTGCGCCGGCGATAGCGCGGAGGCGATTGCCGGCTCGAAGCCCCCGGATGCCGCCAAATCCATCGGCTGCTGCAAGAGCAACTGCCCGATGCTGGCCGGCGGCCTGTCGGCGGCCCTGTTGCCCGCCTTCGCCCGCCCCGTCGCTTATGACCCCGCCGCCGATGCGATGGCTGGTGTTGCGCGGGCCGGTGCTCCCCCCGGCGTCATCGCTCCCGACGCCACGGGACCGCCCGCTCCCGCCTGATCGCGCGGCACGCGCCGCTTCCCATCCTCGACAAAATCCGGTGTGACACGAGACCCGTCGCATTGCGGCGCCGGACGTCTTCGTTCCGCCCGCCGCGCCGCTGACCTGCGCGGTACCGCACCCGTTTTCCAGCCCAGGACCCGACCGTCATGACCGTTTCCGTCGCATCGCCACCGGCCAAGCCAGTGCAGGAAGCCATCCCCGGCTACAACGAGGCGATCATCAAGCGCTTCACCGTGGCGACCGTGGTCTGGGCGCTGTTCGGCTTCTCGGTCGGCACCTTCATCGCCACCCTGCTGTGCTTTCCCGATCTGAACGGCGGCGAATTCCTCACCTTCGGGCGCTGGCGGCCGGTCCATACCACGTCTGTGGTCTTCGCCTTCGGCGGCAACGCCCTGATCGGCACGTCGCTCTATGTCGTGCAGCGGACCTGCCAGGTTGGCCTCTGGGGCGGCAAGCGACTGGCCAATTTCGTCTTCTGGGGTTACCAGGCGTTCCTCGTCGTCGCCATCAGCGGCTACGTCATGGGGTTCACCCAGAGCAAGGAATATGCGGAACCGGAATGGTACGCCGACCTGATGCTGCTGGTCGTCTGGATCGCCTATTTCGCGGTCTTCATGGGCACCATCACGCGCCGCCGCGAACCCCACATCTATGTCGCCAACTGGTTCTATCTCGCCTTCATCGTGACCGTCGGCGTGCTGCACATCGTGAACAACCTGGCCCTGCCGGTCTCGATCGCCGGCACCAAGAGCTATTCCGAATTCTCCGGCGCGCAGGATGCCATGGTGCAGTGGTGGTACGGCCACAACATCGTCGGCTTCTTCCTGACCGCGGGCTTCATCGGCATCATGTATTACTTCGTGCCGAAGCAGGCGGAACGCCCGATCTATTCCTACCGCCTGTCGATCGTGCACTTCTGGGCCCTGATCTTCCTCTACATCTGGGCCGGGCCGCACCACCTGCATTACACGGCGCTGCCGGACTGGACCCAGACGCTCGGCGCCGCCTTCTCGATCATGCTGTGGATGCCGTCCTGGGGCGGCATGATCAACGGCATCATGACGCTCTCGGGCGCCTGGGGGAAACTGCGCAAGGACCCGATCCTGCGCTTCCAGGTGGTCGCCGTGGCCTTCTACGGCATGGCCACTTTCGAAGGCCCGCTGATGGCCCTGAAGCCGGTCAATGCGCTGAGCCACTTCACCGACTGGACGATCGGCCACGTCCATTCCGGTGCCCTCGGCTGGGTCGCCTTCATCGCCTTCGGCGCCCTCTACTACATGGTGCCGCGTCTGTGGCGCCGGCCTCTGTGGTCGACGAAACTCGTGGAGTGGCACTTCTGGCTCGCCTCCATCGCCATCGTCCTCTACATCTCGGCGATGTGGATCTCGGGTATCACCCAGGGGCTCATGTGGCGCGCCTATAACGCCTTCGGCTTCCTGCAGTATTCCTTCGCCGACAGCGTCGCCATGCTGCACCCCTATTACCTGACCCGTGCCTTCGGCGGCCTGCTCTATGTCGCCGGCGCCGTCCTGATGGCGATCAACTTCGTGATGACGATCCGCCAGCCCGCCTCCGCCCGGATGCGGGCCGAAGCGCCGGCCATCGCCTGAGGGAGGAGAGCTCATGTCCCGTTTCAATCACGGCCCGATCGAGCGCAGCTCGCTTCTGCTCCTCCTGCTCACCATGATCGTCATCTCGATCGGCGGCCTCGTCGAGATCGTGCCCCTGTTCAAGGTCGAAACCACGATCACGCCGGTCAAGGGCGTCAGGCCCTACAGCCCGCTCGAACAGCTCGGCCGCAACATCTACACGCGCGAAGGCTGCTACGTCTGCCACAGCCAGATGGTGCGGCCCTTCCGCGACGAGGTGGACCGCTACGGCCATTATTCGATCGCGGCCGAGAGCATGTACGACCACCCCTTCCTCTGGGGTTCGAAGCGGACGGGGCCCGATCTCGCCCGCGTCGGCGGCCGCTATTCCAACGCCTGGCACGTCGCCCATCTCGAAAACCCGCGCAGCGTGGTGCCGGAATCGATCATGCCGTCCTACGCCTTCCTCAGAAACAAGGACCTGGTCACCAGTGATATCAGGGATCACCTGATGGCGTTGCGCGGCGTCGGCGTGCCCTATAGCGACGAAATGGTCCGCGACGCCGAGGCGGACATCAAAGCTCAGGCCGCGGGCGAGGGGACGGATGCCCTGCTCGTCCGCTACCCCAAGGCCAAGGTCGGCGATTTCGACGGCCAGCCCGACCGGCTGACCGAGATGGACGCGTTGATCGCCTATCTCCAGGTGCTCGGCACCATGGTCGATTTCGGCGACGTCCGCCTCGAACAGCCGGGGCAGTGATCATGACCGAATGGCACATCACCTTTCTCATGTGCGCCTGGCTCGTGATCGCCTTCGCCTTCTTCCTGCTGGTCGCCTGGCGGACCTTCCGCCCCTCGGTGCGCCAGGCCATGCGCCACAACAGCATGATTCCCTTTGCCGTGAAGGACGAGATCGATGGCATCTCCTGAACGTGATCCCGTGAGCGGTTACCGCACCACCGGCCACGAGTGGGACGGCATCAAGGAATTGACCACGCCGATCCCGCATTGGTGGGTCTCGGTGTTCCTGGCCACCATCGCCGTTGCCGTCATCTATCTCTATCTGATGCCGTCTTTCGCCGGCACCACGGGCTTCCTGCCGGGTGCCCTGAAGTGGACCAGCAAGGGCCAGCTGGCGGAAGACCAGGCCGCGGCGGCGACCGCCCAGGGGCCGTGGCGTAGCGCCATCATGGCCGTGCCGCTCGAACAGGTCGAAGCCGATCCGGACCTCCGGCGTTTCGCCGTCGCCGGAGGCAAGGCGCTGTTCAACCAGAATTGCGCGCCCTGTCACGGCGTCGGTGCTGGCGGCCAGCAGGGCCAGTTCCCCTCGCTGGTCGACGACGATTGGCTGTGGGGCGGCAAGATCGACGACATCCGCCAGACCATCACTCACGGCATCCGCAACGACGATTCCGACAGCCGCTCCAGCGTCATGCCGACCTTCGGCGACAATCTGTCGAAGGGCGAGATCGAACAGGTGGCGGATTATGTCGTCAGCCTGTCCGACCCGGCCGCCGATGCGACCCGCGCGGCGATGCCCGGCGCCGCCGTGTTCCGGGCCAATTGCGCCGCCTGCCACGGCCCGTCCGGCGAAGGCTCGCGCGAGTTCGGCGCACCCCGGCTGAACGACGCCATCTGGCTCTACGGCCGGGGGCGGGACGCGGTGATCCGCCAGGTCACGCAGCCGCGCATGGGGATGATGCCCTCCTTCGCCGCCCGTTTCGACGAGGCGACGATCCGTATGCTGGCGACCTATGTCCACAGCCTGGGCGGGGGCGAGCGGTGAGTGCCGCCGCCCCGGCACGCGGCCGGGCGGCCCGTCGCCGTCCGGTGCCGCTGCCGGTCAAGGGCCGCTACCGCCGGATCAAGACCCTGGTGGGCCTCGGCCTGATCGGCCTCTTCTTCGCCGTGCCCTGGCTCCGCTTCGATCGCGGGCTCGATCAGCCGGGGCAGGCCGTGATGTTCGACGTGCCGGGCCGCCGCCTGCTCGTCTTCGGCCTCGAGTTCTGGCCGCAGGACCTGCCGCTGGTGCTCGGCCTGATGATCCTGGGCGCGCTCGGCCTGTTTCTGGCGACGGCGATCTCGGGCCGGCTGTGGTGCGGCTTCACCTGTCCGCAGACGGTGTGGACCGATCTTTTCTTCGCCATGGACCGGCTGGCCGACCGCATTGCCGGCAAGGGCAGGGGCGGGGCAAAGGTGATCCGCCAGGTCTTCTGGACCGGGCTGTCGCTGCTCACCGGCATCGGCTTCGCTGCCTATTTCACCGATGTCACGGCCCTGCCGGGTGCTCTCCTGTCCGGCCGGGCCTCCGCCGGTACGGTGTTCGCCATCCTCCTGCTGACCGCGACGACCTGGTTGCTCGCCGGCTTTGCGCGGGAGCGGGTGTGTCTCCACATGTGTCCCTGGCCGCGTTTCCAGGCGGCGCTGCTCGATGCCGACAGTCTCGTGGTGACCTATCAGGCCTGGCGGGGCGAGCCGCGGGGCAAGAAACGCCTGGCGCTCAAGCCCGAGCTGGCGCCGGATTCATCGCCGGCGCCCGGCGCGGCGACGCGGGGCGACTGCGTCGATTGCGAACGCTGTTTCGCCGTCTGCCCGACCGGGGTCGACATCCGCGAAGGCCTGCAAATGGGCTGCATCGGTTGCGGCCTCTGCATCGATGCCTGCGACGACGTCATGGCCAAGCTGGAGCGGCCGGCCGGCCTGATCCGCTTCGACAGCGAAGCCAATCAGGCGAGCCCCGCCCTGGTCCGGCCGAAAGCCCGGGTGATTCGGCCGAAGACGATCTTCTTCGCCGCCGGCTGCCTCGTCGTCGTCGGCCTGCTCGGCTTCGGCCTTTCGACCATCCAGCGGGTGACCATCGACCTGACGCCCCAGCGCAATCCGCCCTTCGTCGCGCTCTCCGACGGCAGTATCCGCAACGATTACCAGATCCGCCTGTCGCACCGCCTGCCGGCACTGGCGGCGGTCGCCGTCTCGGTCGAAGGCCTGCCCGGCGCCAAGCTTCGCATCGGCGACCGCGACGATGCCCGGTTCACGGTGAACCAGGATCGGTCCGCCGACGACCGCCTGATGATCACGGTGCCGCGCGGCACCCCGGTCGAGGGCCGGCGGGAGATCACGGTCCAGTTCAGCGATGCGTCGACCGGCCGGGTGCTGCGCCGGATCGACAGCTACTTCTGGGGGCCGGAATGAAGACCGAACGGCGTGACCGCTGGATTCCCTTCGCTTTCGTCGGCTTCTTCCTGTTCCTGGCCGTGCTCGAAGGCGATTTCATCCGCATCGCCTATCAGAGCTTCACCGGCCTTGTCACCGACGAAGCCTATGCGACCGGCCTCGACTACAACGAGATCATGGCCGCACGCGAGGCGGAGAAGCGCCTCGGCTGGACGGTGGATGGCCGTTTCGAGGCGACCGGGCCGCTGCAGGGCCGCTTCCACGTCACGCTCCGCGACCACGACGGCCGGCCGCTCGCGGCGGCCTTGACGGTGACGGCCGAACGCCTGACCCGGCTCGCCCAGATCCTGCCGGTGACCATGGCCGAAACGGCGCCGGGCGAATGGGACGGCGCGGTGAAACTGCCGCTGGCCGGCCACTGGTCGATCCGCGTCATCGCCCGCGCGGGCGACGACAAGATCCATCGCATCGTCGACATCGAGGTGGAACCGTGAGCGTCGCTGCCCCGGAAACCCTTCGGCGCGAGAAGGACTGATCGCCATGGACGCCATCCTGTTCCTGATCCCGATCGCCCTCGCCCTCGGCGGTCTCGGCCTGGCCGCCTTCTTGTGGACCACGTCCAACGGCCAATACGACGACCTCGACGGTGCCGCCGTCCGCATTCTCTTCGACAACGACAGTCCGGAGTCCCAGCCATGATCCCCTTCGCCCTGGTCAATGCCGTGCTCGCCGCCGTTGCGGGCTTTATGGCGGCGGGCCTGCCCGGCGCCGCGATCGGCGTCGCCCTCTGGCTCGCCGTGCTGGTCGCCTGGCGTGCCGCGGCGTCGCCTGCCCTGCGTCATGCGACTGTCGGCGCCGTCGCCCTCGGCCTCGGGGCGGGGCTTCGGCTGCTCGGCCTCTTGATGGCGGTGCCGATCGCCCTGCTCGGCCTCGCCGTGGGATCTGTCCTGCTGCTGCGCGACCGGGCGTTGGGCGTCCTGCCCGTGGCACCGCCTTCGCTCGGCCTGAAATCCCGGGTGCGCCACGCCGGGGGTTTCCTGGCCGGCTTCGTTGCCGCTGAAACGCTGCCCTATACGCTCGCCAACGTCCTGGCCATGGTCGTCATTGGTTGCGTCGCCATCGGCATGCAGGTCGCCCTCTATGCGGCGCTGGCGGCGGTGCCGGTCGTGCTCGTCGTCCTCATGATGCTCGCCGTCGACAGCAGCGCGGAGCCGGGCGACGATCACGCCTGAGCCCTCCGGCGGCGGAAAGGCCGCGTTCAGGCGCCCGGTTTTCCCTCTCGCGCCGCCGCGTCGCCTGTCATAGACAAGGGGGGCGGCGGGCCGGGCTGCGATCGGGCGGAAGAGGAGCGCAGATGAGCGCTATTGTGCGGATTGCCGGACCGGCGACGGTGGCGGCATGGGGCGAGTTCCGATGCCCGCCCTGATGATCCAGGGCACCGGCTCCAATGTCGGCAAGTCCCTGCTGGTCGCCGGCCTGCTGCGCGCGGCGCGGCGGCGGGGGCTCTCCGTCGCCCCCTTCAAGCCGCAGAACATGTCGAACAATGCGGCGGTGACGGCGGACGGCGGCGAGATCGGCCGCGCCCAGGCCTTGCAGGCCCTGGCCGCCGGCATTCCGGCCAGCGTCCATATGAACCCCGTCCTGCTGAAGCCCGAGACCGACACGGGGGCCCAGGTCGTGGTGCAGGGGCGGTGCCTGACCTCCACCCGGGCAGGCGACTATGCCGTGCTGAAGCAGGGCCTGATGGCCGCCGTCCTCGATAGTTTCGCGGCAGTCTCGCGCTTGGCCGACCTGGTGATCGTCGAAGGCGCCGGCAGCCCGGCCGAAGTGAACCTGCGGGCCAATGACATCGCCAACATGGGCTTCGCCCGCGCGGCGAATGTCCCCGTGGTCCTGGCCGGCGACATCGACCGGGGCGGCGTGATCGCCCAGATCGTCGGCACCCAGGCGGTCCTCGAGGCGGACGATGCCGCCCTGGTGCGCGGCTTCCTGATCAACAAGTTCCGCGGCGATCCCGCCCTGTTCGACGACGGCTACCGGCTGATCGAGGCGCGCACGGGCTGGCGCGGCTTCGGCGTGCTGCCGTTCTTTCCCGATGCGGCGCGCCTGCCCGCGGAAGACGCCCTCGATCTCACCCCCAGCGGCGGCGCCGGCGGCTTTCGCGTCGCCTGCCTGGCGCTGTCGCGGATCGCCAATTTCGACGATCTCGATCCCCTGAAGCTGGAACCGGGCGTGTCGCTGCGCATGATTCTGCCGGGCCAGGCGATCCCGGGCGACTGTGACCTCGTGATCATTCCCGGCACCAAGTCGACCCGGGGCGATCTCGATTTCCTCCGGCGTCAGGGCTGGGACGTCGATATCGCCGCCCACGTCCGCCGCGGCGGACGCCTGCTCGGCATTTGCGGCGGTTATCAGATGCTGGGCCGGACGGTGGCCGATCTGGGCGGCATCGAGGGGCCGGCGGGCGAGACGGCGGGCCTCGGTCTGCTCGACGTCGCGACGGCGATGACCGGCGACAAGCGCCTGACCCGCACCAGGGCCGTCCATGCCGCGACCGGCACCGCCCTGGAAGGCTATGAAATCCACATCGGCCGGACCGAGGGACCGGACCGGTCAAGGCCCTTCGCGCATATCGATGGCACGCCGGAAGGCGCCGTCTCGGCCGACGGGCGGATCATGGGCAGTTACCTGCACGGCATCTTCGCGGGCGACGAATTCCGTCGTGCCTTTCTGGCCGGCCTCGGCGTCACGCCCGGCGTTCTGTCCCATGGTGCGTCGGTGGAAGCGGCGCTGGACGGCCTGGCCGACCATATGGAGCGCCACCTCGACGTCGCCGGCCTGCTGGCGCTGGCCGGGGCCTGACGGACCGCGCCGGGGCCAGGCGCTCAGACGTTGGCGAGATAGAGCTTGGCGGCGCCTTCCTTGAGGATCGCCACGATCTCTTCCTGACGCATCACGATGATGTTGCGCAGGACCGCGATGGCCCGTGCCTGATCGCGCTCGCCGAGTACGGTGAGCAGTTCGAGGTGGCGGTGATAGCTCGCCTCGTGCTCGTCGCCGCCCTGCGTGTCGGCCCAGCGGATGAAGTGAATGCGGGCGTTGACGCTGCGCAGCGCATTGACCAATTCGTCGTTGTGGCCGAGGGCGGTGACGCGTTCGTGGAACTGCTCGTCGTTGGCGATCCGCTCCGCCCTGGTGACGGTGGCGCGGCGGGCGAAGGCATCCTTCCAGAAGGCGGTGACCTCGGCGATCTCGGCGTCCGTGGCGCGTTCGACCGCCAGTTTCACCCCCTCGGTCTCCAGCATGACGCGGAACTCGTAGAGGTTCACGATCTCCTGGACGTCGATCTTCGGCCGGTAGAAGCCGATCGACGGCTCGAAGCGGAGCAGCCGCTCGACCGCCAGGCGGTTCAGCGCTTCGCGGAGCGGCGTGCGGCTGACGTTGAAGCGGGCCGCCAGTTCGACCTCGTTCAGGCGTTCGTTCGGCTTGATCTCATAGTTGAGGATCAGGCCGCGCAGGGAATCATAGGTCCTTGTGACGGCGGTACCTTCCCGCTTGTCGGCACCGGCTGCCGCCCGGCCCCGGCGGGTCGAACCGGGAGGGAGATCGGGGGCGTTTTCGGGCGGAATGTCGGTGACGGCGGGGCGTTTTGCTGCGGTCATGCGTTTCGCATCCTTGTTCGCGCCGGTGATGGCACGCGGCACCGCCTGTGTCAAACCGTTCGACACCCCTGTATTCAGGCCGTCACCCTCATGTCCCGACCTCGCGCAGGGGGGCTGCCGGCTGGGCCAGGCGGGCCAGCAGGCGGCTGCGTTCGGCCGCGGCAGCAGTGACCGCGGCCTGTTTCACCGGGCCGAAGCCGCGGATCTTCTCCGGCAGGGCGGCCAGGGCCACCACGGTCCGGTAATTCTCCCCGCCGAGCTGCGGCAACAGGTCGCCGATCATGGCCACATAGTCCGCGATTAGGCGGCGTTCCATGCGCCGCTCCGCCGTCTTGCCGAAGGGATCGGCCCAAGTCCCGCGCAGCCCCTTGCCTTTGGCGAGCAGGCGGAACAGGGGCAGCACCCAGGGACCGAACGTCATCTTGCGCGGCCGCCCGCTGACCGGATCGTGCCGGGCCAGCAGGGGCGGCGCCAGATGGAAGCGAAGGCGGAGACCGTCACCCTCGAAAGTCTCGGTCAATTGGCGGGCGAAGGCGCCGTCGGTGAACAGGCGCGCGACCTCATATTCGTCCTTATAGGCCATCAGGCGGAACAGGTTGCGGGCGACCGTGCGGCTGAGTTCGTCCCGCCCCGCCGGTTCCGCGTTGTGCACCGTCTCGACGAAGTGGCGATAGCGGGCGGCATAGCCGGCGTTCTGGTAGGCGGTCAGGAATTCGGCATGGCGCGCCACCAGGGCGTCCAGACTTTCCGCCTCTGCCGCCGGGGCGGGTCTGGCACCGGCAAGGGCGGCGACGCCCGCAGGGTCGACAGCGGCGCGGCGGCCCCAATCGAAAGCGGCCTTGTTCATCGCCACCGCCTCGCCGTTCACCTCGATCGCCTGCATCAGCGAAGCGTAGGCCAGCGGCACCGCCCCCACCTGCCAGGCGAGGCCGAGCAGGAAGAGATTGGCGCCGATCGTATTGCCGAGCAGGGCCAGGGCCAGCCGATTGGCATCGACGAAACGGCAGGCGTCGCTGCCTGCGGCCACGGTCAGCGCCTTCTTCACCCGCTCGACCGGCAGGGAGAAATCGGCGTCGCGGGTGAAATCGCCCGGCAGCACTTCCGCCGTGTTGATCACCACGCGGCTCCGGCCGCGCTCCAGGGCTGCCAGCGCCTTGGCCGTGCCGGCCACCGCGATATCGCCGCCGAGCAGCAGGTCGGCGCCGCCGGCGCCGATGCGGATCGCCGTGATGTCGGCCGGCGTCGCCGCCAGGCGGATGTGGGAATAGACGGCGCCGCCCTTCTGGGCGAGGCCGGCCATGTCGATCACGCCGAAGCCCTTGCCCTCGAGATGGGCCGCCATCGACAGGATGGCGCCGACCGTGACCACCCCGGTGCCGCCGACCCCGGTGACCAGGATATTATAGGTGCCGTCGATCGCCGGCAGCACGGGGGCCGGCGGTTCAGGCAGTTCGCCCGTGGTGGCGGCCGGCTTCGGCTTCCGCAGGCTCGCGCCCGAGACCGAGACGAAGGAGGGGCAGAAACCCTCGACGCAGGAGAAATCCTTGTTGCAGGACGATTGGTCGATCCGGCGCTTGCGGCCGAGCGGCGTTTCCACCGGCTGCACCGCGACGCAATTCGACTGCACGCCGCAATCGCCGCAGCCTTCGCACACCTGCTCGTTGATGATCACGCGGCGGTCGGGATCGGGGAAAGTGCCGCGCTTGCGCCTGCGGCGCTTCTCGGCGGCGCAGGTCTGGTCGTAGATCACCACGGTGACGCCGGGCACCTTGGCCAGCTCGGCCTCGACCGGGATCAGTTCGCTGCGGTGATGCACTTTGGTGCCGGCGGGCCAGACGGTGCCGGGGGGATATTTCTCCGGCTCGTCGGTCACCACGGCGATACGGGCAACGCCTTCGGCCGCCACCTGGGCGGCGATCTTCTGCACGCTCAGGCCGCCGTCATGGGGCTGGCCGCCGGTCATGGCGACGGCGTCGTTGAACAGGATCTTGTAGGTGATATTGACCCCGGCACCAACGGCGAAGCGGATCGCCAGGGAACCGGAATGGTTATAGGTGCCGTCGCCCAGGTTCTGGAACATGTGGCGGCGTGTCGAGAAATTCGCCTCGCCGACCCAGCTCGCCCCTTCGCCGCCCATCTGGACATAGCCTTCGGTCGAGCGGTCCATCCATTGCGCCATGTAATGGCAGCCGATGCCGGCATAGCCGCGCGCGCCCTCGGGCAGGCGGGTCGAGGTGTTGTGCGGGCAGCCGGCGCAGAAATAGGGCGTGCGGCTGCTGACATCGCCCGCCTCGGCCAGGCGCTGCTGGGCCTGTTCGATCGCCGCCAACCGATTGGCCAGGGCACCCGTGCCGGCACCGAGCCGGCGGCCGATGGCGATCGCCACCTCGTTCACGTCGAGCGCGCCATGGGCGGGGAAGAGCAGGGCGCCCGTCTCGTCGTGCTTGCCGACGATCAGGGGCGCACCGTCCCGGCCATAGAGGATGTCGCGCATCTGGCCTTCGATCAGGCCGCGCTTTTCCTCGACCACGATGACGAGATCGAGGCCGAGGGCGAAGGTGGCGATGCCCTGCGGCTCCAGCGGCCAGACCACGCCCACCTTGTAGAGCGCGAGGCCGAGGTTGTCCGCCGCCGCCTCGTCGATGCCGAGGTCCTGCAGGGCCTGACGCACGTCGAGATAGCTCTTGCCCGCGGTGACGACGCCGATGCGCGGACGTTCGCCACCGCGGAAGATCACCCGGTCGAGGCCATTCGCCCGGGTGAAGGCTTCGACCGCCGGGCGTTTCGCTTCGTGCAGCCGCTCTTCCATGGCCAGGAAACCGTCGCGCGGGCGGATGCCCAGGCCGCCCTCGGGCAGCGCCACGTCGTCGGGCAGGCGGATCGCCACCCGTTCCATGCGGCCATCGACCGCGACGGTCGATTCGACCGTGTCCTTCACGCATTTGAGCCCGACCCAGCAGCCCGAATAGCGCGACAGGGCAAAGCCCTGGAGGCCGAAATCCAATATTTCCTGCACACCCGCGGGCGAGAGGATCGGCATCATGGCATCGACCAGGGCGAATTCGCTCTGATGCGCGGTGGTCGAGGATTCGGCGACGTGGTCGTCGCCGAGCAGGGCGAGCACGCCGCCCTTGGGGTCGGTGCCGGCCAGATTGGCGTGACGGAACACGTCCCCCGTGCGGTCGACCCCGGGACCCTTGCCGTACCAGACGGCGAAGACGCCGTCGACCCGGCCTTCGCCCCGCATGGTCGCCTGCTGGGTGCCCCAGATCGCGGTCGCCGCCAGGTCTTCGTTCAGGCCGGGCTGGAAGCGGATGTCGGAAGCCGCCAGGACCTTGCCCGCCCGGGTGAACTGGGTATCGACCCCGCCAAGGGGCGAGCCCCGATAGCCGGAGACGAATCCCGCGGTGGCGAGGCCCGCACGGCGGTCGCGCTCGCGCTGCATCAGGCACAGGCGCACCAGCGCCTGCGTCCCGGTCAGATAGACCTGGTGCTTCGCCAGGTCGTATTTGTCGTCGAGCGATATTTGTGTCGCCGTGCGTTCCATCCCCAACCCCTTTTGCCCTTATCAGCGGGCGGCGACGACCTGGATCTCGACCGTGAAGTCCGGTGCCGCCAGTTTCGATTCGACGCAGGCCCGCGCCGCCGTGTGACCGGCCGGGACCCAGCCATCATAGACGGCGTTCATCTCGGCGAAAGTCGCGATGTCGGCCAGCCAGATGGTCACCGACAGGATCTTCGTCTTGTCCGTGCCGGCGCGGGCGAGCAGGGAATCGATCCGGCCCAGGATGTCGGTGGTCTGCGCCGTGACCGACTGGCCGGGGGCGCCCAGCGCCACCTGGCCGGCCAGATAGACGGTATCGCCGTGGATCACGGCCTGGCTCATGCGCGGGCCCATGTCGAGCCGTTCGATGGCAGTCATTCTCTTCTCCTCGGTGGAAACTTCAGACGGCGGCGCCGCCCAGATAGAGCTGGCGAACCTGATCGTCCGCCAGCACGGATGCGGCCGGCCCCTCGAGGGCGACCTGGCCCAAGACGAGGACATAGGCCCGGTCGGAAATCGCCAACGCTTCGGTCGCGTTCTGCTCGACCAGCAGGACGGAGATGCCGAGCTTGCGCACGATCTCGCGTACGGCGAGGAAGACTTCGTGCAGCATCAGGGGCGACAGGCCGGCCGAAGGCTCGTCCAGCAGGACGTAGCGGGGCGAGGGCATCAAGGCGCGGGCCAGCGCCAGCACTTGGCGTTCGCCGCCCGACAGCGTATAGGCCTTCTCGCGCCATTTCCGCTTCAGCAGGGGATAGGCCTCGATCAGCTCTTCCATGCGCCGGTGCCGTGCGGCCGAGGGCATGAAGCTGCCGCCGAGATCGAGATTTTCCGAGACCGTGAGGGCGCCGAAGACATTGTTCGACTGCGGCACGATGGCGATGCCGTTCTTGCGCACCCGCTGGTCGATCGGGCGGGCCTGTACCGCCTCGCCGTCGATGGTGACCGTGCCGGTATGGGGCAGCAGGTAACCGGCCGCGACCTTGAGGCTGGTCGACTTGCCGGAACCGTTGGGGCCGATGATGGTGACGATCTCGCCCGGCGTCGCCGTCAGGCTGAGGCCGCGCAGGATGTCCACCCCGGGAACGTAACCGGCGGCGATGCCGCTCAATTCCAGCGCCATGGTCAGGCCTCCGCCGTGCGCAGCAGGGTTTCGGACGCCGCCGGCCGCGTTTCGCGTTTGCCGAGATAGGCTTCGACCACCCGTTCGTTCTCCATCAGGTGTTCGGGCTTGCAGTCGGCGATCAGCACGCCGCGGTCGAGCACGACGCAGCGGTCGCACAGCCGGCCGATGAAGCCCATGTCGTGTTCGACGACGACGAGGGTCACGCCCTGCCGGCGGATTTCCTGCAAGGTCTCGACCAGGCGAAGGCGGAGCGTCGGGTTGACCCCCGCCGTCGGCTCGTCGAGCAGCAGAAGGCGGGCGCCGCCCAGGATCGCGGCCCCCAGCGCCAGCAACTTCTGCTGGCCGCCGGAAATGCCCGAGGCCGGCTGATGGGCGACGCGGGTCAACTCCAGATGCTCCAGCATCTCGAAGGCGCGTTTCCGGGCGCTCCGCGCTTCGGCGCGGGCACTGCCGGGCCAGGCGAAGAGGCGGGTGCCGGCCGGCTGGTCGACCGCGGTCAACAACAGCTCGGCGCAGGACATTTTCTCGGGCATCCGGGGCAGCTGGAAGGTGCGCCGGATACCCAGGCGGGCGATCGCCTCGGGCGCCAGGCCGCCGATTTCCCGCCCGTCGTAGCGGATGCGGCCGGCGGAGGGACGCAGGAAACCCGACAGGATATTGAGCAGGGTGGTCTTGCCCGAGCCGTTCGGCCCCAGCAGGCCGACGATCTCGCCCGCCTCGACCCTGAGATTGACGTCCGACAGCACTTCGAGGCCGCCGAAATGCTTGGCGATGGCTTCAGTCTTCAGCATCGATCTTGCGCAGCCTCTCGGGCAGCAGCCCTTCGGGTCGGATCATCAGGAAGGCGAGCAGCAGCACGCCGACGATCAGCATGCGGAGCGCGCCCGCGAGTTCGGAGGGAAGGCCGAGCCCGTCCTTCAGGAACAGGGCGCCGACGAAGATGAACTGGACGACGAAGGCGCCCAACACGGCGCCGCGGTTGTTACCGACGCCGCCGATGATCACCATGGTCCACAGCATGAAGGTGCCGAAGGAAACGAGATCGCCCGGGCTTATATAGGCGATGTAGGAGGTCGCCAGCGCGCCCCCGAAGGCGGCGATCGCAGCGGCGACGGCCATCGCCTTCACCTTGTAACGCACGATGTCGTGGCCGAAGGAGACGGCGAGGTCCGGCTGCTCCCGCATCAGGCGGAGGATACGGCCGAACTGCCGCTCGGTCAGGCCACGCGCCAGGGCCCAGGCGAGCACGAGGCCGGCCAGGGCGACGCCCAGCATGGCCCAGGTCGCCGCCGGTTCCTTGAGGCCGGGGAAGAGCGAGAGCTCGCCACCGATGCCGCCGGCCCCGCCGGTCGCCCAGCCCTCGTTGATCAGCACGATGCGGAAGATCTCGGCGATGCCGAGGGTGGCGATGGCCCAATATTCCGCCTTCAGGTTCCGGCCCAGCCGGCCGATGGCGGCGCCCGCCCCGGCCGCCAGCAGGACCCCGAGGGGAATGCCGGCGATGGGCGGCAGGCCGGCGCTCGCCGCCATGGCGACGGCATAGCCGCCGATGCCGAAGAAGGCGATCTGGCCGAAGTTCATCAGGCCCGCGACGCCGATCTGCAGGTTCAGGCTGGCCGCCGCGATGCCATAGGTGGCGGCGATGATGAGGACATGGACGATGAAATCAGACACGGGCGCTCTCCCTGAAGAAGAGACCGTTCGGCCGGACGATCAGGGTCAGCACCAGAAGACAGAAGCCGGCGGCCGGACCATAGGCGAGCGGGACGTAGAGGAAGTCGTCCCCGGTCAGGAAGCCGAAGTTGAGATTGGTCACCAGCGTTTCGACCACGGCGAGTGCCAGGCAGCCGAAGACGGCGCCGACCGGGCTGCCGAGCCCGCCCACGATGGCCGCGGCGAAGACCGGCAACAGCAGGTCCTGCCCCAGGTTGAAATGAACCTGGCTGCCGACCGCGAGCAAGACGCCGCCCAAGGCTGCGAAGGCACCGCCCAGGAAGCCGATGGCATCGACCACGCGGTTTGAATCGATGCCGCAGGCCCGGGCCAGTTCGGGCTGGGTCGCCACCGCCCGCATCGCCCGGCCGAGCCCGGTCTTGTAGAGGACGATCAGGAAGCCCAGGACGAAGACGGCGGTAACCGACAGGATCACCACCTGGGTCATCGTGATGGCGGCGCCGAGCACCATCATCGGTGTTTCGATCGGCAGGTCGAAGCGGGTCGAACGGGTGCCGGCGATCGCCTGGATGAGTGAACGCACGATGATCGCGGCGGCGAGCGAGCCGATCATGGCGATCACCGGCGAGACCTTGAGCAAAGGCGCGAAGGCCAGCCGATGCAGGGCAACGGCGAAGCCCCCGGTGATCACCGAGGCGGCGAGCGCCGCGGCCCACAGCGGCAGGCCGAAACCGGCGAAGAGCAGGCCCAGGAAGGCGCCGACCGTGGCATATTCCGTCTGCGCCAGGTTCGGGAAACGAACCAGGGCATAGACGGTGCTGAGGCCGAGCGTGACGAGCATCAGGTCGCCCGCGCGGAGCAGGGCGTCGATGACGAACTGCATGGCTGCTCTCTCCGGTTTCGGTCGCGTCGCGTTACAGGTTGACCAGGGCGCCGTCCTTGACGGTGACCAGCAGATATTCCTGTTGCGAGCGTTCGCCGTCGGCGTCGAGCTTGATCGGCCCGGTGGCGCCGTCATAGTCGATGCCATGGGCGGCCTTGAGGATCGCCGCCGCATCGGTGCTGCCGGCGGCATTGACCGCCTGGGCCGCCAGGCTCACGGCATCGTAGAGATAGCCGTTGAAGGCCGAGCGGAAGGCTTCGCCGTATTTCTTGGTATAGGCGTCCTGGTACCAGGCGCTGTTCGGGCCGATGAAATTGACCTCGGCGCCGAGCTGGCCTTCGACCGTCTCCTTGGGCGCATCGCTGATACACATGGAGAGATAGATGCCGAACCAGGGCGTCTTCTTCTGGCCCAGTTCGAAGGCTTCGCGATTGATGATCGCGGCTTCCTGGCCATAAGCAGAATAGACATAGATGTCGGGCGCGAACTTGGCGACCTGCTGCAACTCGCGGCGATAGGTCGACTGGCCTTCGGTATAGAGCAGGGTATGCACGACACTGCCGCCGGCGGCCGTGAAGGCCTTGGCGAATTCGCCGCTCATGCTCTCGCCGTAAGCGTTGTTGGGCAGGATCACCGCCGCCTTCTTGTAACCCTTGGCAATCAGGGCCTTGGCGGCGAATTTCGACATCACGTCGTCGAGCCCGATCACCGAGAAGGCGAGGCCGCCACCGGCTTTGCGCAGCTTGACCGAGGAGGAGCCGCAGTTGATGTGGACGACGCCGGCCTTTTCCATCGCCTGGCGCAGCGGCACGGTGATACCCGACGAATATTCGCCCATGACGACCTTGGCGCCGTCGATCGAGACCAGTTTCTTGGCGGCGTCGAGGGCGGTCTGGGCATTGCCCGCCGAATCCTCGACCAAGACCTTGAGCGGCTTGCCCAGCACGCCGCCGGCCGCGTTGATCTTCTCGACCGCGAGCTCGATGCCGCGGCGCTGGTCCTCGCCGATCGAGGCGCTGGCCCCGGTCAGCGGCAGCACGGCGCCGAAGACGACGCCTTCGTCGGCGGCGAAGGCACGGCGGCCCCCCAACGCGGCGGCCAGGCTGCCGACGGCGACGGTGGCCATGAAGTGACGGCGGTTCAACCCATTCATCGCAAGCTCTCCCTTTCAGTCCCCAGTTGCACGCTGAAAAACGCTGGTGATCACACCGGTGCCGGCAATTCGAACAGACGGCCGACCCCCGGAATGACGTCGCCGACCCCGGCGAGACGCAGGCAGTGCCAGGCCAGGGCGTGGTCGCTGGCGGTCACCGGCAGGCCGGTGGCGGCTTCGATCTCGGCCGCCTTGTCGGCGAGGCGCAGGCTGGTGCAGGAAATGAAGATCGCGTCGAGCTCGGCCTTGTCGGCCATGGCGGCGATGCCGTCGGCGATGGAACGGGGCGAGATGCGCGCGGCCTCCCGGTCGTCCAGCTTCTCGAAGGAGCCGAAGGCGGCGACCTCCACCCCCTTGTCCTCCAGGAAGCGGCGCACGATCTCGTTGACCGGCTTCGCGTAGGGCGTGACGACGCCGATGCGGCGCGCGCCGAAGGCTTTGAAGGCGGCCAGCGCCGCGGTGATCGGCGTCGTGCAGCGAATGCCCGGCCGGGCCTTGCGGATCTCGTCGAAGATCACTTCTTCGCCGAGGGTCATGGTCGCCGAGGTACAGCCGAAGCCGACCACGTCGAGATCGAGACCCGGCAGGATCAGCTCGGTCGCGGGCGTGATGCGGTCGCGGATGGCGCGCAGCGTGTCCGGCGTGATATCCGCGTCGTTATAGACGCGGGTGGCGTAGAGGCCGATGCCGTCCAGCGGCAGCAGGCGGCGGAACTCATATTCCATGGTCTGGTCGGTCGCCAGCACCAGGAGGCCGATGGCCGCCCTGGCGGCGATGCCGCCGTCCAATTCGCAGGGCAACAGGCCGAGATCGAGACATTCGCTCATCGAAATCTCCTCAGGCGACGATTTCATCGATCGGCAGGGCCGGCTTCCGTCCTGCGATCAGGTCGGCCAGGATGCGGGCCGAGCCGTGCGACATGGTCCAGCCGATATGGCCGTGACCGGTGTCGTACCAGAGGTTCCGGTGCTTCTTCCGGCCGATGATGGGCAGGTTGGTGGGCGTCATGGGACGCAGCCCGGCCCACATCTCCGCCTCGTCGTAGAGGGCGCCCTGGGGATAGAGTTCGCGCGCGACGCCGGCCATGAAGGCGAAGTCCTTCGGCTTGTGGCTGGTGTCGTAGCCGGCGAATTCGGCCGTCGCGGTGACCCGCATGGAGCCGCCGAAGCGCGAGATGGCGACCAGATTTTCTTCGTCGACCGAACCGATGGTGGGCGGCTGGGGCTGCTCGCCGATCGGAATGGTCAGGGAATAGCCTTTGATCGGATAGATCGGCAGGTCGACGCCGACCTGCCGTGCCAGCGCGGCACTGCCATTGCCCAGTGCCATGACATAGGCATCGGCCTTGATCGTGCCCTTACTGGTGCGGACGCCGGTGATCTCGTCGCCGGCCGCCTCGATCGCTTCGATCCGTTCGCCCAGGCGGAATTCGGCGCCGCCACCCCGGCACAGCTTTGCCATCTCGCGGGTGAAGGCGGGGCAGGAGCCGGTCTCGTCGGTCGGGCAATAGATGCCGCCGGCAATCTTCTCCTTGACCGCGGCGAGCGAGGGTTCGAGGGCGATCACGCCTTCCCGGTCCAGCACTTCGATCTTCTGGCCGTCGTCGGCCAGGATCTTCATATGGGCGATGCCGGTCTCGAGCTTGGCGGCCTGGCGGTAGAAATAGAGGATGCCGCGATCGATCCGGTCATAGGCGATCGGCACTTCGGCCAGGGTCTGCTTCAGCACGGCCTGTGAATAAGAGGCCAGACGATGTTTGCGGATCGTATTGTATTCAGATCTGCTTTTCGTGCACTGGGCCAGGAACTTCAGCGACCAGGTCCAGAGCCGCGGGTCGAGCGAAGGCGTGAAGCGGAGCGCCTGATTGCGGGCGAAAAGCGACTTCAGCAGGGTGAGGGGGGCCGAAGGCGAGGACCAGGTGAAGGAATGGCCGGGCGCCACCATGCCGGCATTGCCCCAACTGGTGTCTTCGGCCACGCCGGAATGCTGTTCGACCAGGGTCACCCGATGGCCGTCCTTCAGCAGTTCCCAGGCCGCCGTGACTCCGACGACGCCACCCCCCAACACCAGGACATGCATTCGATCGACCTCGGGCAAGTATGAATGTCATTCTGTAGACAGTAATGCATTTGGAAAAAATCGCGTCAACAAATTCGTATCGGGAGGAAACGGCACTGCCGCCTCCTCCCGCCGGGTGAGGTCGTGGAAAGGACGTTAGGGAGCCGCTGGGGGCTCGTCCGCCGAAAGGGCCTCGGCCACGATCGAAAGGGGGACCGGCCGGGCCGGGAAGCGCGACGGATTGGCGCCGAAGGCGGCGGGATCGATGCCCGCCTTGGCGCAGAGATGCAGGCCCAGGCCGAAGCCGCACTGGCGGCCCTGACAGGGGCCCATGCCGGCCCGGGTCCAGAGCTTGATGCCGGCGGCGTCCCGCGCCCCCTCCGCGAGCGCCGAGTCGACGTCGCCGGCGCTGACCTCTTCGCAGCGGCAGAGCAGGGTTTCGGCGTCGGCGAGGCTGCCGAGGGCGGCATAGGGCAGGCGATAGGCCCGGCGCAGCATGAGGGCGAAATCGAGCGCGTGTTCGAAGGCCGTCAGGTCTCCCTCGGACGCCGGACGCCCGGCATGACGGGCGGCGGACAACCCGGCGATACGCCCGCCCGCCAGCGCCGGCCGCGCCCCGGCGACGCCGGTGACCTCGCCCGCGGCGAAGACGCCGGTCACCGTGGTCGCCCCGCTCGCCCGGTCGACGCGGACATGGTGACCACCGGCGTCCTGGTCGAAATCGATGGCGCAGCCGAACAGCCGTGCCACCTCGACCTGGGGCCGGAAACCCTGGCCGATGAGCAGGGCGTCGACGCCCTCGATGGTCTCGGCCTTTGCCGTCAGCGGTAATCCATCGGATCCCAAGGGCGCGATGGTGACGCGCTCGACCCGCCCGTCGCCGCCGGCCGCGGTCACCAATCGGCCGAAGCGAAAGCGTGAGGCGAGGGGGGCCACGGGGGCGAGCAGCCGCGCTGCTTCGGCCCAGCGGCCTGGGTGGCGGGCGATGCCGGCGAGCAGGCGGGCGGGCGAGGGGGCGGCCTCGACGATCCGCAGCACGTCGCAACCGGCGGCGCGAAGCTGGCCGGCGACGACCATGAGGAAGGGGCCGGAGCCGGCCAGCACGACGCGCCGGCCGGGCAAGGTGCCGTGCAGCTTGACCAGGCGCTGGGCGGCGCCCGGCGTCATCACGCCGGGCAGGGTCCAACCCGGGAAGGGGGCGACGCGGTCATGGGCGCCGGTCGCCAGCACCACGGCACGGGGCCGCAGCGTCAGGGCCCGCCCGCCCGCCCCCGCGAAGATCACCGGATCGCCATAGGCGCCGAAGACTTCCGCCTCGCCGTGAATGATCACGCCCGCCGCCCGCACCCGCTCGATCAGGGCGGCACCTTCGCGGATCTGGCGTTTCGCCGGGCCATGGGCGCCCGCCGCCGGCTGCATGAAATATTGCCCGCCCGGCCGCTCGAACAGGTCGAGCAGATGGACTGTCGCCCCCGCCTCCCGCGCCGCCAGGGCCGCGGAAAGCCCGGCCGGCCCGCCGCCGACGACGCAGACGTCGCCCGCGATCCGTTCGGCGCTCATGGCCGGCCTCCCGTCCGCGAGACCCGCATACCGGCGCGGATGGCGGTCAGGCAGGCCCGCACCGGTGCGCCGTCGACCAGCACGACGCAGTCGAAACAGGAACCCATGCCGCAGAACAGGCCGCGCGGCGCGCCGCTCTCGGTCACCCGCAGCCGGCCGTGGCCCAGGCGATGCAGCAGGGCGCCCAGGTTGGCACCTTCCTCCGCCGTGATCGGCTGGCCGTCGAGCAGGAGGGAGACCATGCTCATGCCGGCACCTCAGCCGTGAAACGCCCGGGATCATAGGGGCCGGCGTCGATCGCACAGGTCTCACCCGCGATGCCGGCGGCGATCACGTCGCCGATCACCGGCGCCCGGCAGAAGCCGGTGCCATTGTCACCCGCCGCGACCCAGAGGCCGGCGGGACCGACCGGGCCGACGATGAAACGATCGTCCGGCGTCACCGCCTCGTAGCGCACCCAGGAGCGCAGCAACTCGACCCCCGCCAGGGCCGGGAACAGCCGGGTCAGGGTGGCGATCGAATCGAGCACGAAGCGGCGGTCGACTTCCGGCACATGGTGCTGCGCACCGGGAGCGGACAGGCCGCCGGCCAGCACCGTGTTGAACAGGACCTGCCCGGCTTCCGACTGCTGGATCTGGGTATAGCCGGCATCGACCCCGCCATGGTCCGATTTGCAGCCGCCGACCACGCCCCGGATGGTGGGCGGCTGGCGCACCGTCGCCAGGCATTGGGCACGGCGCGGCAGGATCGGCAGATCGACGCCGAGGCCGGCGACCAGTTCCGCCGTCCAGGGTCCGCCGGCCACCACCACGGCGTCGGCCGCGATCCGCCCTTGCGGCGTGACGACTCCCGTCACGCGGTCCCCGGCGGTCTCGATCGCCTCGACCGGGCAATGGCCGCGGTACCGCGCACCGGCGGTCCCCGCCGCCTTCAGCAGGCAGCGCACGGCGAGGAAAGGATTGACCAGGGCATCGCTCGGCGACCAGCTCGCCGCCACCAGGGGGCCGGTCAGCGCCGGCTCGATCGCGCGCAAGCGCTCGCGGCTCAAGAGTTCGGGGGCGAGGCCGGCCGCGCGCTCGAAGGCGATCCATTTCTCGGCAACGGCGATGTCGGCCTCGTGGTCGATGAAACGAATCTGGCCGCAGCGCCGGTAGTGAAAGGCGCCGGCAAAGCGGGCATCCCACTCGGCCCAGCGCCTTGTCGCCCAGATCAACTGCCCGATTTCAATCTCTGAACTCATATGGGTGCCGAGGCAGGCCAGGCTGGCGCCGGAAACCGCCGTCCCGGCCGAAGCGCGGTCGAGCACGGTGACGGCGAAGCCTCGCTCCGCCAGCATCAAGGCCGTGGCCGCGCCGGAGATACCGGCGCCCGCGACGACGATGTGACCCTTCACGCCCAAGGCATCGCCTTCAAGTCGGCCGGTGCCGCCTGCCAGTAGCGGCGCACCGCGAGAATGTCGGGATCGAGGTTCCCGCCATGTCCCTCGACCTCCTGCACGGCATCGATGGCGCGGCGCATATGGTCGCGGTGGGGCACGGCGAAACCCTCGGACAGGGCGGGGCCGCAAGCGGCCAGTTCGCGCATGTGTTCGAGCTGGCGGCGATGTTCTTCGGCGCTCATCTCAGGCCGGACCTGGGAGCAGACGGCGACCGCCCGCTCGGGATCGGTGAACGCGAGCTGCCAGCCCTCGAGGCAGACCTCGACCAGATCCTGGACCAGGCTCTCTTCCGCCGCCATCAGGTCGCGCCGGGCGATCAATCCGTCCTTCAGCAACTCGGCGCCCCAATCGGCCGGGCGGAACAGGCGGACGGCGTCGAGGGGCAGCCCATGGGCCTCCATCTCGTGCAATTCGTGATAGATCGTCATCTGGGCGCAGTCGGCGGCACCCGAGACGAAGGCGCCGACCGTGTCGCCGGTCGGCAGGCGCTTCACGCGGGCCTGATCGGCGCCCGCCTTCAGCAACATCCAGCGCAGTTCCAGGTCCTCCCCGCTCGGCCAGATCGCCGCGGTGCGACCTTCGAGATCGCGCGGGTGATGGATGGCGGAATCCTTCCGCACCGGGTAGACGAGCGGGCTCGCCTGCTGCACCGCCATCAGGAAGGCGAGGCGTTCCGGCGCCTCGCTCTCCACCAGATGCGCGGGGCTGGCGATGGCGAAATCGCAGGCCCCGCGCAACAGGGCCTTCATGCCGGCTTCCGCGAAGTCGATCGGCTGGCAGCGGAGCGTGAAGCCCCGCCGCGCCGCCAGCCCTGCGTGCTCGGCCAGGAGATAGCCGGCGAACTGGGCCTGGGGGCGCCACAGCAGGCGCAGGGTGACGTCGCGGGTCATAGGCGTCCTTACTTCGCCGGGCAGGCGATCTTCTTGTAGGCGTCCGGCGCCTTCTCCCAGAAGGCGTTGGTGTAACCGTCTTCGAGCTTGATCGGCTTGTCGATCTGCTTGGTGTCGATCAGCACCTTCTCGATCACCGGCCAGGTGGCGGGATCGGTCATGCCGAAATGGCCCTGCAGGGTCGGGCCGGCACACATCATGTCGCCCATCGCCTTGATCTGGGCGACCTGGCTCTCCTCGGTCAGTTCGGCATTGTATTTGACCACGATCTTGGCCGCGGCCACGGGATCGGCCAGGGCTTCCTGCCAGCCGCGCAGCGTGGCGTTGACCATGCCCTGGACTTTCTCGGGATGGTTCTTGATCGTGTCTTCGCGGGCGAAGATGCCGGTGTTGACCATGGCGACGCCGTAGTCGCCGGGCTCCAGGAAGACGAGGTCGGACGGCTTGTAACCCGCGGCGTAGACGAGCTGCAGCTCGTTGTATCGGGTGACCTGCATCACCTCGTATTGCTTGTTCAACCAGGCCACGATGTCGAAGCCCTGGGGAATGATCTTCACCGTGGTCGGGTCGACCTTGGCTGCCGCCAGCATGGCCATGAATTCATGCTCGTCGCCGCCGAACCACAGGCCGACGGAATGGCCCGGCATGTCCTCGACCCGTTTGATGCCGGTTTCCTTCCGGGCGATATAGGTGCTGGCGCTCTTCTGGCCGAGCTGGAGCACGGTGACCAGCGGCACGCCGTTGGCGCGGGCCGCGATCACCTGGTTGGGATGGCCGATGCCGAAAGTATTGGAGCCCTGGGCCACCGTGATCGTCGGCTTCAGGTCGGGGCCAGCGGGTTCGAGCTTCATGTCGAGCCCTTCGGCTTTGTAATAGCCCTTCTCGAGCGCCAGGATGGGGCCGGCGAACTGGCCCTGCATCACCCATTCGAGGCGCATCGATGATTCCTCGGCCCGGGCGGCGCCCGTGAGCAGCGCCAGCGACGCGGCGGCTGCCATGATCGTCTTCAAAGTCTTCATGAACCCCAAGCCTCCTGTTGCAGATGTGGTTACTTCACCTCGCGCATCGAGCTGTGCCACGGGATGACCAGGCGTTCGGCGGCAGCGACGAGCACGAAGAGCAGGATGCCGAGCAGGGCGGAGGCCAGCATGGCCGCCCACAGCCTCGGCATGTTCAGGGTCCGGTAAGCGGTCATGATCACGAAGCCGAGGCCCCGGTCCGCCTGGACGAATTCGGCGACGATGGCGCCGATGACGCTGAAGGTCACATTGAGCTTCAGGCCGACGAAGATATAGGGCATGGCGCTCGGCACGCGCATCTTGAAGAAGCGCTGCAGGGGCGTCGCCGCGGCGACATGGAACACTTCCATCACCGTGCGGTCATAGGACTGCAGGCCCTTCATCATGTTGAGGGCGAGCGGGAAGAAGGACAGGAAGGCGGTGACCGCCACCTTGGAGCCGATGCCGGCGCCGAACCACAGCATGATGATGGGGGCGACCGCGACCACCGGAATGGTGTTCGAAGCGATCACATAGGGCATCAGGCTTCGCGCCACGAAGCGCGAATAGGCGAAGACGATGCCGAGCATGGCCCCCAGCGCCGAGCCGATGACGAAGCCGGCGAGCGATTCGAAGCCGGTCAGCATGGTGTGATAGGAAAGGCTGCTGTTGCCGGTGAAAAGCGCTTCCCAGATCCGGCTGGGCGCCGGGATGATATAGGCCGGCGTCTCGGTCACCGTGACCAGGATTTCCCAGACGACGACCAGCACGATGGTGGTGACCACCGCCGGCAGGGCGGAGGCGAGCGCCGCGCCGAGCGAAGATGCGGGCCTATTCGCCATGGAAACCTTCCTCCAGCAGGCGTTCGCCCAGCCGGCACAATTCGGTGAAACGCGGCGTGTCGCGCACGGTGAGTTCGCGCGGTCGTGGTAGATCCACGTCGATCACCTCGCGGATGCGGCCCGGGCGCGGCGACATGACCACCACCCGGTCGGACAGGAACACCGCCTCGTGGATCGAATGGGTGACGAAGACGACGGTCATCCGCTCCTTCTCGACGATCCGGGACAGTTCGAGGTTCAGGCGGTCGCGGGTGATCTGGTCGAGGGCGCCGAAGGGCTCGTCCATCATCATCACGCGGGGCCGGGTCGACATGGCGCGCGCGATCGCCGCGCGCTGGCGCATGCCGCCCGAGAGCTGGCGCGGCCAGGCATTCTCGAATTCGCCGATGCCGACCAGGGCGAGCAATTCCCGCGCCCGCGCCAGGCGCTTTTCCTTCGGAACCCCCTGGAGTTCCAGCGGCAGCGCGACATTGGCCAGGATGCGCCGCCATTCGAGGAGTGCTGCGTCCTGGAAGACGAAGCCGATCTCGCGGTTCAGGCGGGCATCTGCGGGCGAGACGCCGTCGATCAGCGCCGTTCCGGCGCTCGGCTTGATCAGGTCGGCGGCGACCCGGAGCAGCGTGCTCTTGCCGCAGCCCGAAGGTCCGATCAGCGAGACGAATTCGCCTTCCCGGACTTCGAGATCGACCGCCTTCAGGGCGGTGACGGGCGCGGTGCCGTGCTCGCCGCCATAGGTGACGTCGATCCCGGAAAAGGCGAGAAGAGCCTGCTGCGCTGTCATCCGTAGCGTCCCTTTCCGGCGAACCAGTCGTCATATTGCGAGGCGGTGCGGATCACGATGGAGCGCTTGCGCAGGTAGGAGCGCAGCGCATCCCAGCCGTTCTCCTTGCCCCAGCCGCTGGCATCGAAGCCGCCCCAGATCGAGCGGGGGTCGTTCTTGTGGTGGTCGTTGATCCAGAGCACGCCGGCCCGGATCGCGCGGGAGAGCCGATGGGCGCGGGCGACGTCGCAGGTCCAGACGGCGGCACCCAGCGCGAAGGCGCTGTCGTTGGCGAGCTCGACCGCCTCCGCCTCGGTCTCGAAGGGGGTGACGGAGACGACGGGGCCGAAGGCTTCCTCCTGGAACAGGTGGCTCTCGGGTGTCACATCGGCGAAGACGGTGGGGCGCAGGTAATGGCCGGCGTCGAAGGGCGGGGCCAAGTCGGGTGGGGCTCCGCCGGCGACCAGCCGCGCCCCCTCGGCCTTGGCGCGGGCGATGAAGTCGAGGCAGCGGGTGCGCGCGGCGGCGGAGATCACCGGCCCCATGTCGGTCGCCGGATCGGCCGGATCGCCCAGGCGGAGCGCGTCGGCCCGCGCGCCGAGGCGGGTGCAGAAGGCGTTGTAGAGCGGGCGCGCGACCAGGAAGCGGCTGGCCGAGACGCAGGTCTGGCCGGCGGCGACGAAAGCGGCGAAGGCGGCACCCGCCACCGCCTCGTCGAGCGGCGCATCGGCGAAGATCACCACCGGCGTCTTGCCGCCCAGTTCGAGCGTACAGGGGACCAGCCGCTCGCCCGCCCGGGCGGCGACCTTGCGGCCGGTCGCGGTGCCGCCGGTCAGGTCGATCCGGCGCACCGGGGCGGCGTCGCAGACCAGGGCGCCGGTCGGCCCGGCCCCGGTCACGACATTGACCACACCCGGCGGCAGTCCGGCCTCCATCGCCCATTCGGCCAGGATCAGGGGGGACACGGGGGCGAGTTCGGACGGCTTGATCAGGCAGCAGTTGCCGGCCGCGAGCGCCGCCGCCAGTTTCTTCACCAGGATCAGCACCGGGTGGTTCCACGGCGTCAGCAGGGCGCAGACGCCCTGCGGCTCATAGGCCGTCAGGGTGACGAAACCGCCCTTCACCAGGTTGGATTCGGCTTCCAGGCCGACGGCGATCGAAGCGAAATACTCGATCCATTCGGGGATGCGGGCCATCTGCGCCCGCATTTCGCGGATCGGCCGGCCGGTCACGGCGGATTCGAGCTCGGCCAACTGGCCCATGCGGGCGCGCAGCAGCTCGGCCAGGGCGCGCAGCGGGCGGGCGCGGTCCAGCGCGTCCATGCGGCCCCAGCCGGCGTCGAAGGCTTCTTGCGCCGCATCGGCGGCGGCGGTGACATCGGCAGGGCCGGCGGCCGGTACGGTCGCCAGCAGGGCGCCGGTGGCCGGGCTCCGCACCTCGATCCGCTCGGTCGAAACGGGCTTCTGCCAGCGCCCGCCGTAATGCAGGTCATAGGCGCGCGGCTCAGTCATGGGCGGTCTCCGCGAGGTCGAGCAGGCATTCGGTCAGCACCCGGCAGCCGGCGGCGAGATCGGCCGGGCTGGCATATTCGTCCTCGCGGTGGCTGACGCCACCCTTGCAGGGCACGAAAATCATGGCGGTCGGGCAGATCCGGTGAAGCTGGCGGGCATCGTGCCCGGCGAGCGAGGGCAGGGCGAGGTGTTTCAGGCCCAAGCGATCGGCCGCCCCGGCGATTCGGTCGCACAGGTCTTCGGGGAAGCGCAGGGCGTCGGCCCGGGCGATTTCCTGGACCTCGACCGTGCAGGGCGGCGCCAGCTCGGCGGCAACCGCCGCCACCCGCTCGCCCAGGCGGCGCAGCAGGGCGTCGTCGGGATGGCGGAGGTCGATCGAGAAATAGGCATCGGCCGGCACCACGGAAGGCGCATTCGGCTTCACCTCGAACAGGCCGACGGTGAACATCACGCCGGGCAGATCGGCTTCGGCCTGGAGGCGGTCGACGATCCGCACAGCGGCTAACAGGGCGTCGCGCCGCTCGGCCCGCGGCGTCGTCCCGGCATGGGCCTCGGTCCCGGTCACGCGGACGCGGTAACGGCGCACGCCCTGGATCCCGGTGACCACGCCGATCGGCACGCCCGCCGCTTCCAGCACCGGGCCCTGTTCGATATGGGCTTCGAGGAAGGCATGGGGCGCCGGGCCGGCGGGGCGGGGCGCGACCGTCCCGGCCTCCGCCGCCAGCACGTCCCTCAGCGCCTCGGCGACCGAGGTGCCGGCGGCATCGGTGACGGCCAGCACGGCATCGAGCGGGCGGAGCCCGGCGAAGACTTCCGAGCCCATCATGCCGGGGGCGAAGCGCGAGCCTTCCTCGTTCATCCAGGCCACCACCTCGATCGGCCGGCGCGGCCGGACGCCCGCCGCCACGATCGCCTGTACCGCTTCGAGGCCGGCGAGCACGCCATAGATGCCGTCGAAACGCCCGCCGGTCGGCTGGCTGTCGAGGTGGGAGCCGGTCAGTACCGGGGCGAGCGCCGGCGCCGTCCCGTCGAGGCGGAGGAAGAGATTGCCCGCCGCGTCATGATAGGCGGTAAGGCCGATCTCCCGGCCCCAGGCGACCAACTGGCGCCGGGCCGCGATTTCCTCGCCGCTCAGGGCCTGGCGGTTGACGCCGCCTTTCGCCGTCGCCCCGAAACGCGCCATCTCCAGATGGCGCTGCCACAGCCGCACTTCCGACACATGGCCGGCGGCGGCGAGGGCGGGGGGACAGGCGGCGGCCATGGCTCAGCGGGTCCGCATGATCTGGTCGGGACGGGCGCGGGGATCGCGCCGCCGCCACGTGCCGTGTTCCACCTGGGCCAGGAATTCGGCCAGCAGGTGGTTGAACAGCGCGGGTTCCTCGAGATTGGTGGTGTGCCCGGTCTTGGGCAGGATGGCCAGGCCGCAGGCCGGAATCGTCTTCTTCAGGAAGATGCCGGGCTGCAGGCAATGGTCGTCCTCGTCGCCTGCGACCACCAGGGTCGGCACCTGCATCGCCTTGAAGCCCTCTTCGAGGTCGTAGAGCGAGGGGCGCTTCGCCTGCACGCCGCGCATCGTGTTGGCGGCGCCGAGGGAGGAATGTTTCGCCAGCCGTTCCGCGAAGAGGGCCCAGCCCGCCGGGTCCTTTTCCTGGAACTGCACGCGCGAAGCGCCTTCGGCATAGGTGGGCGCGAAGGCGGGGGCGCCCTTCTCTTCGAACTGGCGGGCGACTTCTTCGGAAACGCCCTGGAAATAGGCCTCATGGGATTTTTCGGCGCCGTAGCCGGTGCCGGCGGCGCAGATCGAGAGCAGGCGTTCCGGGAAGCTCAGGCCGGCATGCAGCACGGCGAAGCCACCCATGGAGAGGCCGACCAGATGGGCCTTCTCAGCCCCGATCGCGTCGAGGATGCAGCCAATGTCGGCGGCAGCGCGGGCCTGCGAATACAGCGCGACGTCCGACGGCACATCGGAAGGCGGAAAACCCCGCGCCGCGAAGGTGACGCAGCGATAGCGGCGGGCGAAGAAGGAGATCTGCGGCTCCCAGCTCCAATAGTTGCCGCCGAATTCGTGCACGAAGACGAGGGGCGTACCGCTGCCCGCCTCCTCGTAATAGAGGTTCACGCCGTCGTCGGTCCGGGCCGTCGCCATCGCCCCGCCCTCAGATGATCGAGGCGCGGGCGGTGATGCCGCCGTCGACCGTGAAGATCGCGCCGCTGGTGTAACCCGAACGGTCCGAAGCCAGGAACAGCATGAGGTCCACCACCTCGCGCAGATGGGCCGGCCGGCCCAGGGGATAGCGCTTCTGCAGCTCCGGCCAGCGGCTCTCGTCGCCGAGCCAGGATTCGGCCCGGTTCTTCAGCAGCTTGTAGATGCGGTCGGTGTCGACCGGCCCCGGATTGACGCCGACGATACGGACACCATGGTCGAGGCTCCGCCCGCCCAGCGCCCGGGTGAAGGCCATCAGGGCGGCATTGCCGGTGGTGCCGGCGACGTAATCGGCGTCGTAACGTTCGCCCGCATTGCCGATATTGTTGATGATCACGCCCCGGCCCAGCTCGCGCATCCGGCGGTAGACCAGGCGGGTCATGTCGACATAGCCGAAGACCTTGAGTTCCCAGCCCTCGCGCCAGCGCGTCTCGTCGATCGCGTCGAGGTCGCCGCCCGGGATGACGCCGGCATTGTTCAGCAATATGTCGACGTCGCCCACGGCTTCGACCAGGGCGGCGCAGGCGCCGGGGGCGGTCAGGTCCATCGGGTGCAGGGTGATCGAAACGTCGCCCTTGGCGGTCTCGCGCGCCTTGGCGGCGACGGCAGCCAGTTCGTCGGCGCTCCTCGCGGTCAGATGCAGGTGGCAGCCCTCGGCGGCGAAGGCGATGGCGGCGGCGGCGCCGATCCCCTTGGAGGCGCCGGTGATCAGGACGGTGCGGCCTTCGAGCCAGAGGTCCATGGTTCTTCCTCGGTTCTTCTCAATAGACGCGGGCGGTGCCGGCCGCTGCCGCGACCTCGGCGACCAGGCCGGGCAAAAGGGTGCAGAAATCCTCGACCCAGGCTTCCGGCACCGTGGTGCCGACCTTGATGAAGCGGTCGGCGAATTCCCGGCTGTGGTAGGACGCCTGGCGGATCATGATGTCGTGGCGGAGATAGGCGGCGGCGAGCGCGTCCGGGCTGATGCCGGCCCCGGTCACGTCGATCGCGATGAAATTGCCGTTGGAGGGATAGACGGGCAGGAACAGGCCCTCGACCCCCTGCACCGCGGCGGCGATGCGGCGTTGGTTGGCATCCGCGATCGACAGCACCTGGGGCAGCCATTCCGCCTTGTGGCGAAGGCCGGCGATCGCCGCGCGCTGGGCCAGGATGCTGGAGCCCAGGTTGTTGGGCGGGGCGGCGGCCAGTTCCTCGATCATGTCGCGCCGGGCGACCACGGCGCCGCAGCGAAGCCCGGCGATGCCCAGCCACTTCGAGAAGGAATAGGTCGTCACCGTGCCTTCGGGATAGAAGCGGGCGGCCAGCGTGTGCGCCTTGGCGAAATGGCGATAGGTGCAGTCGTGGATCAGCAGGGCGCCGGATTTCCGCGCAATGCCGGCGATCGCCTCGATCTCCTCCGCCGTCTGGCAGGAGCCGAGCGGGTTGTTGGGATCGACCAGATAGATCGCCCGCGTCTCCGGCCCGGCGGCGGCGGCCAGGGCTTCCGGGCGCAGGCGATAGCCGGCGGCGGCGTCATAGATCGGCAGGGAGACCACGGTGGCACCGGCCGCGCGGGCGAAGCTGTGGGGCCAGAGCCAGCCCGGATCGGTGGCGATGAAGCGATCGCCCGAGCCGACCCAGGTCTTCACCGCGTGATAGAGCGCTTCGATCGCGCCATCGGTCACCAGGACCGAGAATTCGTCCGCCGGCAGGCCGAGATCGTCGAGAATTAACGCCCGTAATTCTTCGATCCCGCAAGGTGGCGCGTAAATATGGAATTCTTCATCTGCGATACAGCGAAGCATTGCTTCGCGCACGGCCGGGTGACACGGAATATGGTTCGTGTTCTGGCCGAGCCATTTCAGATTTTTGTTGCCGATGAGGCGATCGAAATGGAGATTTCTCTCCTCGAAAGGTTTCTTGACCGAAGGACCCATCCTATCGTCACCTTGATCGTGCGATGCAACAACGCTGTAACGTTACCCCCATGGACGATTTGCATACAAGAAGAACAAAAAGGGAAAATTGATGGATGAAGAAAATAATTTTCGTGCGGAGGCGCGTGCCACCGTCACCGCCCTGATCCACGAGGGGGAGGGCGCGGAGCCCTGGGTGGCCGAAACCCGCACGGAACGGATCGTCGAGGGGATCGAGGACGACATCCTCCAGGGCCGCCTGGCGCCCGGTGCCCGGCTCGACGAAGTCCTGCTGGCGGAGCGTTACGGCGTCTCGCGCACGCCGGTGCGCGAAGCCCTGAAACAGCTCTCGGCCGCCGGCCTGGTGGTGATCCGGCCGCACCAGGGGGCGCTGGTGGCGATCCACACGCGGGACGAATTGATCGAAATGTTCGAGGCCATGGCGGAACTCGAGGCGACCTGCGCCCGGCTGGCGACCCGGCGCATGACGCCGCGCGAAAGGCTCCTGGTCGAGGAAGCCCATCTCGAATGCCGGCGCCTGGCCGAGACCGGCGACGTGCTGACCTTCTTCCGCGCCAACAGCGTGCTGCACGGCCTTCTCTACGAGGCCTGCCACAACCGCTTCCTGCGCCAGCAGACGGAGAGCCTGAACAAGCGCCTGATGCCCTATCGCCGGCTGATCACCTTCCGCGAAGGCCGGCTCGCCGAATCGATCGCCGAGCACGACGCGGTGGTCGGTGCCGTCCTCTCCGGCGATGCCGAGGCGGCCTCGCGCCAGATGCGCCACCACCTGGAAATCCTGGGCGACGATGCCGAAGCGATCCTGCGCGCGCTGGATCGCCAGACGCGGGCGGGGACCGGGTCGTGATGCCGGGCGGTCTCGCCGCCGCCGCTCAGCCGTGCGGGCAGGCGGCCCCCCCGATCCATTCGTAGACCTCGGGCAGCGCCGCCGAAGAACCGCAGCAGGTGCCGCCGCAACTGCCGCCGCAGGCGTCCGGCACCAATCTCACGCGCTGCTTGGCGCGCCAGAAGTCCAGCAGGGCGCGGGCATGGTCCGCCGTGGTGCCGAGCCCGGCGGCGATCGACTCGGCCGTGCCGCGCCGGTGCGCCTCCATGTAACGGCGCAGGTCGCCGAGCCCCGCGCTCACGGCCGGACCTCGCCGACGCGGACGGGAACCGCCCGGCGCCGCGCCTCGGCCGTCCGGCCGGCGAGACGCAAGCCCACGGCGGCGGTCCCCAGCAGGGCGAGGCAGGCGCCGAGCCAGAGCCCGCCCCGCAAGGGCGCTTCGGCGATGCGGGCGAGCTGGTAGAAACCGGTCGCGGCACACCAGCCGAGGCCGGTGGCCCAGACGGCGGCGAACAGGGTCCAGCGCCGCCCGGCCTCCTGATAGATGGCGCCCATAGCGGCGACGCAGGGCATGTAGAGCAGGACCATGAGCAGATAGGCGAAGGCCCCGGCCTTGCCGTCGAAGGCTGCCGCCATGGCACCGAAGGCGGCCGGCGCCACCTCGAGCTGCTGCGCCGCCCCGGCGCCCTCGGCGGTATAGGAGACGTCGAGCCCCAGGGGGTCGCCGAGCGAACCGAAGGCAGCGGCCAGGTTCCGCGGGATCGTGGCGACAGCGGCCAGCAGCTCGTCGCCCACGCTCGGCTGTGGCCCATTGTCGGCGGCGGCGGCGCCCGCGCCGATCTGGGTATAGAGGGCGTTCAGCGTGCCGACCACCGCCTCCTTGGCCAGCACGCCGGTGAAGACGCCGACCGCGGCCGGCCAATTGTCGTCGCGCATCCCCATCGGCGCGAATACCGGCACGAGGGTCCGGCCGATCGCGGAGAGCACGGATTTGCCGCTGTCCCGATTGCCGAAACTGCCGTCGGTGCCGATGTTGTTCAGGAAGCCGAGCACGACGACGACCGGCACGATCACCTTGGAACAGCGAAGCACGAAGGTGCGCAGCCGCTCCCACGCCCGCAGGGCTACATTGCGCAGGGTCGGCAGGTGATAGGGCGGCAGTTCCATGATGAAGGGCGAGGCTTCGCCCTTGAGCAGCGTGTTCTTGAGCAGAAGCCCGGTGCCGATCGCCGCGCAAAGCCCGATCAGATAGAGCAGGAAGACCAGGTTCTGCCCGCTCTCCGGAAAGAAGGCGGCGGCGAACAGGGCATAGACGGGAAGCCGCGCGCCGCAGGACATGAAAGGTGCCATCAGCATGGTCAGCACGCGGTCGCGCCGGCTGTCCAGCGTGCGGGTCGCCATGATCGCCGGCACGTTGCAGCCGAAGCCGACGATCAGCGGCACGAAGGATTTGCCGGGCAGGCCGATCGCCCGCATCGCCCGGTCCATGACGAAGGCGGCGCGCGCCATGTAACCCGAATCTTCCAGGATGGCGAGGGCGATGTAGAGGCAGCCGATCACCGGGACGAAGGTCGCCATGGTGCGGATGCCGCCGCCGATCCCCTCGGCCAGCAGGGCGACCAGGAAATCGGGCAGGGCCAGGGCGGTCAGCACCCGGTGCCCGCCGTCGACCAGCACGGCGCCGACCGCCTGGTCGAAGAAGTCGACGAAAGCCCCGCCGATCGAGATCGTGAAGACGAACATCAGATACATCATGAAGAGGAACATCGGGATGCCGAGCAGGCGGTTCAGCATCACCCGGTCGATCCGGTCGGACAGGGTACGGCTCGCCTCGCGCGGGCGCTGCAACACCCGGCCGACCACGGCGCCGATGAAACAGAAGCGGGCGTCGGCCACGGCGATATCGGCATCGTCGCCCAGCGCTTCCTCGACCCGCGCCCGCGCGGCCTCGGCCGCTTCGGCGGCCTCGCCGCTCTCGCCCTCCAGGAAGGCGTCGCCCTCGATCAGTTTGAGCGCCAGCCAGCGCCGGTCGCCCCCGGTGCCGTTCAGCCGGGCGGCCAGGGCGGCGACCTCTTCCTCGATCTCGGGGCCGTAATCGGGGTGGTGGCGGGGCGGCTCCGGCGCTGCCGCCAGGGCGGCGATCGCCGTCTTCAGCCCGGTGACGCCGCGGCCGCGCGCGGCGACGAGATCGACCACGGGGCAGCCCAGCGCCTCCGCCAGGGCCGCCTTGTCGATCACCAGGCCGCGCCGGGCGGCGATGTCCATCATGTTCAGGGCGACCAGCACCGGCACCCGCATTTCGATCAACTGGGTGGTGAGATAGAGATTCCGTTCGAGGTTGGAGGCGTCGACGATATTGACCACCAGCTCCGCCTCGCCCGAGAGCACGAAATCCCGGGCGACCCGCTCGTCCTCCGAGGTTTCGATGGCGGCGCCCAGGGAATAGACGCCGGGCAGGTCGACGATGGTGTAATCCTGCCCGCCATGGACATAGCGGCCGGTCTTGCGTTCGACCGTGACGCCCGGCCAGTTGCCGACTTCCTGCCGCGCCCCGGTCAGGGCGTTGAACAGCGTGGTCTTGCCGCAATTGGGATTGCCGACGACGGCGACGACGGTGGCCGCACTCACGGCAGTTTCTCCACCACGACGAGGTCGGCCTCGGCCCGGCGCAGGCTCATGGCATAGCCGCGCACGCGGATTTCGACCGGGTCGCCCAGTGGCGCCACGCGGGTGATCTCGAAGCTGACGCCGGGGGTAAGGCCCATCGCCATCAGGCGCCGGCGATAATCGCCCTTGCCCTTGTCCCTGCCGAGGGCGGTGACCCGCGCCCGCTCACCCGGTGCCAGGCCGGCCAGGGTGAGGGGCGGGAATTCGGCTTCGAGCCGATCGACCATCACCGACCTCGCGGTCGCCGCATCGATCGCCAGGCGGGTGTCGTTGACCGAGAGCATCAGGCCGCCCTCGCCGTTGTGGCGCAGCACCGTGACCCGCGCCCCCGGCCGCAGGCCGAGATCGGCCAGGCGCCGCTGCTCCGCCTCGCCCCCATGCCGCGCGACCCGGACTTCGCCGTCTTGGATTTCGAACAGGGCAACCTGGGACATCGCGGGCCTTTCCGGAGGTGGCGACGGAGCCCCGTTTGA
>Ga0265297_10001304_pt1 | contig 59952 bp, 61 predicted proteins | sample Munlanlwell13791_FD_192502 | JGI IMG/M metagenome (GOLD analysis project Ga0265297, IMG submission 192502) | Leachate microbial communities from a municipal landfill in Southern Ontario, Canada - Leachate well 137-91 | ecosystem: Engineered > Solid waste > Landfill > Unclassified | place... | reverse complement strand
TAATCTGCTCCAGTGAAAATCTCTTCCCTTTCATTACGCTGTCCTCCCTTATATGGTTTTCCTTTATCAGGAAGGACTCCATTTGAAAATGGATCAGTTTCCGGGGGGAAGGTCATATAGAAGACGATCCGAACGGTTATTTCATTGACAAGTTTTATCGACCTTCTTATAGTTCTTCATAACCTAGGAAATGTTTAAATATAACCTAAGGAGGATTCCATGCCGAACATCCAGCATCCCTTACATTCAGATCTCACTGCGGGAATGCGGCGCGGCAAGATCGTCAGCATCGAGGAAGCTGTTGATCTTGTGAAGGACAACGATGTGATTGGCTTTAATGGCATTATAGGCATCGGCTGCCCAGATGAACTCATCAGTGCCCTGGAGAAGAAGTTTCTTGCGACGGGCCATCCTCGTGACTTGACGTTATTCTATGCCTCCACCCTCGGGGACGGGAAAGAGATGGGATTTCAGCACCTCGCTCATGAGGGACTGGTGAAGAAGGTCATCGGTGGGCATTTCGGCAAAACACCCAAGCTGACCCAGATGGCCCTAGAAGAAAAGATCGCAGGCTATAACTTGCCCCAGGGCGTCCTGTCAGTCATGATTCGGGACATCGCTGGCGGCCGCCCACGAACGATCACCAAGGTCGGCCTGGGGACCTTTGTGGACCCCCGTTTTGGCGGGGGCAAGCTCAACGCTATAACGAAAGAGGACCTCGTGGAGGTGATCAAATTCGATGGTCAGGAATACCTGGCCTATAAGCCCCCAAAGCTCAATATTGCAATTATCAAGGCCACGACCGCCGATCTCGAAGGTAATATCGGCTTCGAGAAGGAGCCCCTGTATCTGGATGCACTGTCTCTCGCCATGGCGGCGAAGAACAGTGATGGCTTTGTCTTGGTTCAGGTCGAAGGGATTGCCGATCGGGGCGCCCTGCCCATGCGCAACGTTATCATCCCCGGTGCCTTGGTGGATTGTGTTGCTGTTGCCACAAATATGGAACACCACCGCCAAACGGCGGGAACCTTTTTTAATCCAGCCTTTGCCCATCAATACCGGATTCCCGTGGCCTTTGTTCCACCCATTGCCTTGAACGAGCGCAAGATTATGGCCCGCAGGGCAGCTTTCGAACTTAAGCCCAACAGTATCGTCAATCTTGGTCTCGGCGTTCCGGAATCCATATCCAGTGTGGCAGCGGAAGAAGGGATACAGGAATATCTTACCCTGACTTCTGAGCCCGGCATTATTGGGGGAGTCCCTGCCGGTGGCGGGGATTTTGGCGCTGCTGTCAATGTGGATGCCCTGATTGCCATGAGCAACCAGTTCGATTTCTATGACGGCGGAGGATTAGATGTGGCTTTTCTAGGACTAGCTGAGGCCGATGAGGAGGGCAATCTCAATGTCAGCCGTTTCGGCCCTAAAATTGCCGGATGCGGCGGTTTTATCGACATCAGTCAGAATGCCAAAAAGGTGGTGTTCATGGGAACATTTACCGCCAGCGGCCTAAAGATCGATGTTTGCAATGGAGCACTCCAAATAGTCCAGGAGGGGAAGGTTCGTAAATTTGTCAAGAAGGTGGAAGAGATTACTTTTTCTGGCACTGTTGCTGCTGCGGACCGCAAACATGTCCTCTATATTACAGAACGTTGCGTTTTCAAATTGACACCCGAAGGTCTGGAACTCATCGAAGTGGCACCGGGAATCGACGTGGAGAGGGATATTGTGGGACAGATGGATTTTCGGCCCATCATCCGTCAGGCCCCCCAACTTATGGACCACCGATTATTCAAACCAGCGCTAATGGAACTAAAGCAGGACCTTTTGACGATCCCGATTAAGAATCGTGTTCACTATCAACCAGAAGACAACCTCTTTTTCGTCAATTTCGAAGGTCTGGCGGTCCGTAGCAAAGAACAGATCGACGAAATTCGTGAAGCGGTGTCTGCCGTCATGGAACCTCTGGGAAAAAGAGTTCGCACCATCGTGAACTATGACAATTTTGATCTCAGCCCAGAATTGATTGACTACTATACCGAAATGGTCAGTCATGTGGTCAGCAAATATTATGAAAAAGTTAGCCGCTATTCCACTGGGGCGTTCCTACGCATGAAGCTGGGGGATAAGCTTAATGAAAGGGGTATGGCACCACATATTTATGAAACACCGGAAGAGGCCCGTCAGGATATTGAAGTGTAAGGCTATAGACTTCTTCATGGAAGTGATCTTTATTTCCCTATAAAACACAAGGGGCTAACCAGTACGCCGGTTAACCCCTTGATTTTATTATGGTGCCGAAGGCCGGACTTGAACCGGCACGAGCATAGCCCACTACCCCCTCAAGATAGCGTGTCTACCAAGTTCCACCACTTCGGCGCATATTGTCAAGATCAGTGTTCCACTCCCTACATGCTCACGAGGCTTTTGTCAATATGAAAAGCGGCCTCAATTTGCAGGGGGGATTCTACTTTGCAGCAGGCTGCGGGACTGCTGGCACAGGCTTAGAAGCCGATTGCGGCGCCTTCTGGTCGGGAGCAGTGCCAGTCGTCTTGGCGGCCGCCGGTCCTTGTCCCGCTGGGACCGGCACGGCTGCTAAGGGCTGCTGTGCCCCTGGAGCCTGCGGAACGGCACTCTGGGGGGTCGGCGCCGCGGGGAGCTGTCTTTCCGCAACAGGTCGGCCCGTCGCCTTCATTAAGTTACTTCCCTTTTGCCCGGCCATATAAGAAAGGACAAGGGAAGTCAGCATGAAGAATACGGCGATGCCGGTAGTCACTTTGCCAAGAAAGGTTCCCGGCCCACTGCTCCCGAAGATAGTCTGACTTGAGCCGCCGAAGACGGCCCCCATATTTGCCCCCTTGCCGGCCTGCAGCAGGACGACGAGGATAAGGGAAATGCAGACAATAAGGTGCAAGATAATGATCAAGGTGTGCATGTTTTTCTAAACCTCTTTGTATTTAACGATTTCTGAAAAGGACCCGGCATCAAGACTGGCCCCTCCCACGAGGGCGCCGTTTATATCCTTTTCCGACATTAGTTTTCCAATATTACCGGAATTCACACTGCCGCCATATATGATCCGCAGTTTTCCGGCAAGCTCTTTTCCGTAATTATCTTCCATAGTACTACGGATAAAGGCGTGCACCTCCTGGGCCTGTTCCGGTGCGGCCGTTTTTCCCGTACCGATGGCCCATACAGGCTCATAGGCAATGGTGACGTTTCCTATATCACCGAGATTAATATTCTTCAACCCTTCTTTTATCTGCCCCGCGATGATGGTAAGGGTTGCACCCTGTTCCCTTTCGGCAAGGGTTTCCCCGATGCAGAAGATGGGCTTCAGTCCCCGGGCGAGGGCTGCGGAAAGCTTACGATTGATTAGATCGTCCGTCTCCCCGAAGAAAGCACGCCGTTCCGAATGGCCGATGATCACATATTCACAGCCCGCATCGATCAGCATCCCTGCCGATACTTCTCCCGTGAATGCCCCTTGAATCTGGTCATGGACATTCTGGGCGGCAAGTTTGATGGCTGATCTCCTGAGGACGGCGGCTACGGCGCACAGAGCCGTAAAGGACGGTGCGATAACCACCTCGCGGCCGGGAGGAATCTCAAGTTCCGCGACCAGACGACGGGTAAACAATTCCGCCTCCCGTACGGTTTTGAACATTTTCCAGTTGCCGGCAATCAGTGATTGCATCCTTTTTTTCCTACAGTTGTTTGCCGATGTAAAGCGCCAGATCCCGCATCCGGCAGGCATACCCGCTTTCGTTGTCGTACCATGCAAAGACCTTGACGAAATTACCGTCGAGGACGTTGGTCAGGGGTGCATCCACGATGGAAGAATAGGGACTGCTGGTGAAATCGACGGATACGAGTTCTTCTTCGCAATAGGCAAGAATATTTTTCAATTTCCCTTCCGCCGCCGCTCTCAAGGCGCCGTTGACATCGGCAATGGTCACATTCTTTTTTAACTCGGCGGCCAGATCGACAATGGACACATTGGGGGTGGGCACGCGCAGGGAGACGCCGTCCATCTTCCCTTTCAGGTCGGGGATGACCTCGGTAACCGCTTTGGCAGCTCCCGTGGAAGTGGGGACAATAGAGAGGGCTGCCGCTCTCCCCCGGCGGAGGTCCTTGTGGGATCCGTCGAGGAGCCGCTGGTCCATGGTATAGGCGTGCACAGTGGTCATGAAACCCCGGACGACGGTGAATTCGTCGTGGAGGATCTTGACGACCGGGGCCAGACAGTTGGTCGTGCAGGAGGCATTGGAAATGATGTGATGCTTCTTGCTGTCGTAAGTGTGTTCATTGACGCCCATGACAAAGGTCCCGTCAATGCCCTTTCCCGGTGCGGCGATAATGATTTTTTTCGCCCCCGCCACTAGATGCCCGGCTACATCCTCCTTCTTCCTGAATTTCCCCGTAGATTCAAGGACGATATCGACACCCATCTTTGCCCAGGGAAGCTCCGCGAGGGTGGATGTTACATGGGTGATAAGGATCTTCTTGCCGTCGATGACAAGCTGGCTTCCTTCGGTAGCAATCGGTGCCTCAAATATTCCATGCACAGAGTCATATTTCAGCAGGTGAGAGAGGATTTCCGGTTTTGCCCGGGAATTAATGGCGACGATATCGATATCGTCACGGCCATGGCAGGCCCTGACCAGATAACGACCTACTCTACCAAAACCATTGATCGCAACTTTAATGCCCATAACAGTCCTCCGTATATTCAGCCATCATGAGACGGCATTAGGTTTCAAGCTTCGACAGGCCGGGGCCTCTATAGCTGCATAATGGGATTTAGTCAACACGAATTTCCCGTAGGGCTTGTCACATAAATTTCGTGACGGACCCTACGGAGGTAGCAGGCCCTTAGCGACTCTTTGTCACACCTGACCGGTCACAGAACTTATGGACAGGGCAGAAACTGCATCGCGGTGATATGGGCCGGCATATCTTCTGGCCGAAGGCCACCATCAGGGTATTGTAGATTTTCCAGAATCTTTTCGGCAGTTTTTCCCGAAGCGCCGCTTCCGTTTTCTCGGGAGTCTTTGTCGTCACATAACCCATACGGTTCGATATCCGGTGTACATGGGTATCCACACAAATGCCGTCCTTGTCGAATCCCAGGGAAATAACCAGGTTGGCTGTTTTCCTGCCGACGCCCTTGAGCTTCAGGAGTTCTTCCATGGTATCGGGCACAGAGCCCTGGTATTTTTCGAGGAGGGTATGGCTGATTTCTCTGATGGTCCGCGCTTTATTGCGGTAAAAGCCGACGGGGTAGATGGCCTTGCCGATATCCTCTTCCGACAACTTCAACATGTTCTTAGGGCTGCGGGCCAGATTCAGCAGACGTTCCGTGGCGACGGCAGTGACTTCATCCTTGGTGCGGAGGCTTAGCAGCGTGGAGACGAGCAGGGCGTAAGGGTCATAATTGTCTGCGGCTAACTGGGAAACAATGGGGAGGTCGCCGTCCAATACGGTCGCCTGCAAGAGACGGACGACCTCTCCGATATCGCTATTTTTCAATGTTTTTCAGTCGTATCCTTCTTCCGTAGCCAGGATGTCCAAATGAAGGGTCGTAATATCTTCGATGTCGAGGTTCGGCTCTTCCTTCGTTTCCCGGAAATCCACGATTTTTATGTAGCGTTTGCATTCGTTGCAGACATCCACGCGATACCGCTCATCATCCTCGACGGTAAAATAGGCCAGGGTCTGCTGCTCCTCGTTACCGCAGAAAGGACACTTGATGCGCAGGTAGGGCCATTCGATGCCGCATTGATTACAGAAGAGGAAGCGTGTTCCCTCGTCCTCTTTTATTTCGCCGATTTTAGGTTCTTTGCCGCAAATGGGGCAGTAGCCTTCCGACCACTTTGACTTGAGAACAATATTTCCGTGGGTAGCCACAACCTTTTCAAATGCGGGCCGGAGGCATTCCTCAAGGAAGAGATCAATCAGGTCGAAGGTTTCGTCCTCATCACCTTTTTCGTCTTCGTCCTCTTCTTCCCCTTGCTCACCGTAAAACGCACTGAGCAGCATTTCCTTGAAATCCTCTTCCCCTTCCATGATTCTTCGGGCCAGCTCTTTGGTCTCGCCGGGGGCCCGCTTTTCGGCGATATGGAGGAGATCGAGGAAATAGGCCTGGGGCTGGGTCAGATCATAATCACCTTGAGACAGGTCAACCAGAGGCAGCCCGCCCTCCATTTTTGAGCTGATGAGACGTTCATCAACGGGAAAGATACTCTCCGTGATCTTACGCCGGTATTCCTCGCGGAGGATGAGAATTTCTTCCAGGATGGCAAGCAGTTCCTCATAATGGGGGTTCTGGGCCTTGTACGATTCAATGGTTTTAAGTGTATCTTTTAGCATTTTAGCCATGCTGTTTCTTCTCCTTCAGAAGCAATTATTTATTCGTGGCTGCTGTATATATAGTTTCATGATCAACTTCAAGCAATTCTTTCCGGATAAATATTTTATTGACACATAGGTAAAAAAAGGAAAGAAGACGCCATGGATTTGTTGACTGCCGCCATTCTGGGTATTGTTGAAGGGATCTCGGAGTTTCTGCCCATTTCTTCTACAGGACACCTCATTCTGACCTCCCACTTGCTGGGGCTCAAGCATACGGATTTTCTCAAGAGTTTTGAAATCGCCATCCAGGTCGGGGCGATCTCCTCTGTCATTGTCCTTTATTGGCGGGCGTTCCTGGTTGATTTGAATATTCTGAAGAAGGTTATTGTTGCCTTCATTCCCACGGGAATCATGGGGCTTACCCTCTATAAGCTCATCAAGCAGTTTCTCCTGGGATCTTCGACAATTGTCCTCTGGTCCCTTTTCCTGGGGGGAATCTTTCTGATTGTCTTTGAGATATGGCACCGGGAAAAAGAAGAAGCCGTTGCCGATGTGAAAGATATTTCTTTCCGTCAGGCCCTGATCATCGGCTGCTTTCAATCGATAGCCATGATCCCCGGTGTTTCCCGCTCCGCGGCAACCATCGTGGGCGGCCTCCTGCTGGGCCTGAAAAGGAAGGTCATTGTCGAATTCTCTTTCCTTCTGGCCGTACCGACCATGCTGGCAGCCACGGCGTACGATCTCCTGAAAAGCGGATCCCGGTTTTCCCTGGATCAGGCCCAGTTTCTGGCCGTCGGATTTATAACCTCTTTTGTCGTGGCCCTACTCAGCATCAAATTTCTCCTGCGCTATATTCAGACCCATACGTTTATTGCCTTCGGGGTGTATCGAATCGTGCTGGTAATTGTCTGGGTGCTGATCCTATAATAATTGCCGATGGTTAGGTGATAATAGATGGTACGGCATAGAAAAAAAAGGATAGCCGTCTTTGGGGGGAGCCTGGGGATTGCACTGTTCGTGATCGTGCTGACCATGACGGATTTCTGCTTTGCCGGCGCCGGCGCTGAAGGTCAACACATCGGGCGGAGCCTTCCTGTCTGGACGGTGATTCCCTTTGGCGGCATTCTCCTCTCCATAGCCCTCTGCCCGCTGCTGACGCCGCAATTCTGGCATCATCACTTCGGCAAGGTAGCGGCATTCTGGGCCCTGGCCTTTGCTGTCCCCTTCCTCATTTCCTTCGGGGATACTGCCGTATATGAGATCCTGCATATCCTGTTGATCGACTACATACCTTTCATAATTCTCCTCTGGGGGCTCTTTACCATTGCCGGGGGGATCACCGTCAGCGGCTCGCTCAAGGGCACGCCGGTCATGAACACCATCCTGCTGCTCATCGGCACGATCCTGGCTTCTTTGGTAGGAACCACGGGGGCCTCCATGGTCATGATCAGACCGGTCCTGCGGGCGAACAAAGAGCGGGTGAAGAAGGCGCATATCATCTGTTTTTTTATTTTCCTGGTGGCGAATATCGGCGGCAGCCTCACCCCGTTGGGAGATCCACCCCTATTCTTAGGCTTTCTTCACAACGTCCCCTTTTTCTGGGTGACGACAAGTATCCTGCCCCACATGCTTCTGGCCACGGTTATCCTCCTGGCGGTGTTTTTGGGGATTGACAGTTATTTCTACGGCAGGGAGGAATCCGTGCCTCTTGAAGAAACACCGGCGCCGATTCGCATCGAAGGCCTTTACAACTTGCTTTTATTGGCGGGAGTGATCGGCGTCATTCTGGTGAGCGGCTACTGGCGGCCGGGGCATGTTTCCGTCTATGGCATCGAGATGCACTATCAGAATATCCTTCGCGACTCCGCTATCATCATCCTGGGCCTCCTTTCTCTTTATGTGACCCCGCAACGATTACGGCAGGCCAATGATTTCAGCTGGGGGCCGATTTTAGAGGTGGCCAAGCTCTTTGCCGGGATCTTCATTACCATCATTCCGGCCCTGGCGATCCTCAAGGCGGGTTCCCAGGGGGCCTTGGCTTGGCTGGTTACGTCTGTCAATACACCGGCCCATTATTTCTGGGCCTCCGGCGGCTTGTCATCTTTTCTGGACAACGCCCCTACTTATCTGACCTTCTTCAATATGTCCCTGGGCCGGCTCGGACTCAGCGAGGCCATGATTCCGGTGGCCCTGGCTACGGGCACGGTTACGGCAAATCCACAGTTCATAGCCTATCTAACGGCGATTTCCGCCGGCGCCGTTTTCATGGGGGCCAATACCTATATCGGTAACGCCCCGAATTTTATGGTTAAATCAATCGCCGAGGAAGCAGGGGTAAAAATGCCGAGTTTCTTCGGTTATATGTTCAAATATTCCATCCCCATTCTCATTCCGGTTTTTATCATCGTGACGTACGTATTTTTTTGATTAGGAGGCAAGAACCATGAGCGGGCATTACTTTGAGGTGGTTATCGAGGGGAATCATGAATTTATCGAGGGGTTTGTCAAGGGCCTGATCGCTGAAAGGGGCATCCAGGAGGAGTCCTTCTTTGGGGAAGATTATAATATAGACGATGAAACCACGCTCGAGATGCTGGCCCGTCTGGTCGGTATGCGGGGGGAGCATACGGTAATTATTGTGGAGTCCCGGGTCCTGGAGGTCATCAGGGAAGCGCTTGGCAGGCCGGGGGGAAAGCAGGGCGGCATTAGTCTCCTTTCTGTCCACAGGATCAAAGACGCATTTTTCACTTTTTCCATTCAGACCTTTTCCAGAGAAATCGGGAAAGAACTCGACCACATCCTTTCCGAGGCGTCTGCCGCCTTGAAAATCGAGCCCCCCTATGCGCCGCAGGAGAAAGAAACACCGGAAGGACGGGGCGTCGAGGCCTATGCCCCCCTCCACGATTATGAATTCCAGGCAAAGGGGAGCATTTCGGGGGATTGTGCAGAGGTGTTCCATTGCTACGGGAAGTTGAAACGTTATGAAGTTGTCGATCTCGGTCCCATGGAGATCAACATCGAGAAATAGGGGTGGGGGAGAGGTAATCCTGACCTGCCCTTCCTACTTTTTTTGCCGCCGCCGGACAATCCAGCCATAGATCACCACATTGATCACAATCACAGCGAGACCAAGAAAAAGTTGTTGCGACCGTGTTAGCGCGGAAGGGTAAATAAGCGAGACGAGGTACCTTTCGATAAAACCGGAGGCATAGGCCGGCCCTCCGCCTTGCAGACGGAGCCAGTTTTCCAAGGGAGTCAGCGGACAGATCCAGCCGGTAAACTCTACGATGGCCCCCCAGACCGCTGCGGGGAGATGGAGCCATGCCCAGCCTCTTTTATGCAGGACAAGGAGCCCCCCGAAGATGACAAACAGGATAAAAATAAAATGGGTGACGACGACAAGATCGGCAAACAACGAAAATGGCATAGCGATTTAGCTTGCGGAAAAGTCGGGTGCTGCATATCCTTTTATCCGCTCATCGGGAACGGAGCACGGCATGAAACACCCCTGCCTATTTTTTCGGATAGCCCACCGACTGGGCCAGGATAATCCGCTGTTCCGGTCTCAGTTTCATCGCCTGGCCGAGGGCGGTGCGATCCATGGTTCCCCTCGTAACGGTCGCCAGGCCTTCGGATGCGCAATAAAGGTAGACATTCTGGCCGATAAAGCCCGTATCGATAGCGGAATAGAGGTCTTTAACATCATTGGCGGCGTTTCCCATCTTTGCGTAATCGGCGACGTAGATAAGATTAATGGGGGCATCCTTGACATAGGACTGGGAACCGGTCAGGGCGCGGATGTCCTGGGCGAGAACGGGATCTAGACGGTGATTCTGTTCGTCGTACAAATACAAACCCTTCGCGGTTGCCACATAGACGTCCACTTCCTGCCAGTTCTTGGCCGAGGGAACGGTGCGCTTTCCCGAATCGGGACGATTGATGCCGCAGGCGCTCCAGAGCAGGTTGGACAGGACCCGGATGGGTAATCTGCGATTGCTGAATTCCCGGGAGGACTTCCGGTCTTTAAGGACATGCATCAGGAGCCTACCGCTGTCCATCTGTGGTTTGACAAGCTGGATCGCTTTAAATTCCTGCGCTGATGAGATCCCGGGTATAAAGAAAAGGATGAGCAGAATCGAGATGATGAACAATCTTCGCCTGAGCATGAGACCCTCCATTACCGTTCCCTATACCCCAGCATCCGTATTCTGGCAAATATTTTTTTTTATTGAGGCGCATCTTTGCTGCTCTTTGCTCTTGTGTGTAAATGTGTATAAATGATCGACAAATACAAATAGCTATTGTAGATTATTGACGGAGGTTGATCCGTCCATGGGTATTGCCGGAGACATAGCCATAATTGTTACCGCTGCTTTCTTGGGAGGGCTGATTGCACATCTGCTGAAGCAGCCCTTGATCATTGGCTATATTTTCGCCGGTGTGGTTGTGGGACCGCATACCGGAGGGGTGACCGTCTCTGATGTCCACAATATCGAGAAACTTGCCGAAATCGGCGTTGCCCTGCTGCTTTTCGCCTTGGGGCTGGAATTTTCCATCCGGGAGTTGAAGCCGGTCCGCAAGATTGCCATTATCGGAACCCCGATCCAGATAGTAATAACGACCGCATTCGGGTTTGGCGTCGGAAAATTGCTCGGTTGGGAGTGGGTGCCGTCTCTGTGGTTCGGAGCGCTTATCTCCCTTTCAAGTACGATGGTAATCCTGAAGACCCTGGAGAATCAGGGGATGATCGGCACCTTGTCCAGCCGCGTCATGATCGGCGTACTTATTGTTCAGGATTTGGCCATCGTGCCGATGTTGATCATTCTCCCGCAGTTGAGCACACCTCAAAGCGGTTTGCAGGTTCTGGCTTTTGCTGCCATGAATGCGGCCATCTTCCTCATCTTGATGATCTTTCTCGGCACGCGCATCATTCCCCTGGCGATGAAATTTATTGCCAACTGGGGCTCCCGGGAGTTATTCCTTGTCGCCATAACGGCCATAGGCTTGGGCATCGGCTATGGCACATATCTGTTCGGTCTATCCTTCGCCTTCGGAGCCTTTGTTGCCGGCATGCTGCTCAGCGAGTCTGATTATGGATATCAGGCCTTGAGTGATATAATACCCTTACGTGATATCTTCAGTCTCCTCTTCTTTACCTCCATTGGCATGCTGCTTGATCTCGCGTATTTGTTAAATAATCTGATAATGATTATATTTTTAGTACTGATCGTCATGCTGGGAAAGGCTTTGATCTTCGCCACCTTGAGCCGGGCCTTCAATTATAAAAATGTCATCCCCCTGGCGATGGGCTTGGGGCTCTCACAGGTTGGGGAATTCTCTTTTGTCCTCGGCCGGGTGGGTGTTGAAACAAACTCCATTTCTTCGGAATTCTATTCACTGGTTCTGACGGTGACCATTGTCACCATGCTGCTTACCCCGCTCATTTCGGGATTGACCGCTCCCTTATACACTTTTTTAGGACGGTGGCTGAAACCTGCCGTCTTGGAACCTCTCAATTTCCCCAAGACAGATATGCAAGATCATTTTGTCATTGCCGGGGGGGGAAGAGTTGGCAGGTATGTTGCCGTTGTCTTGAACCGGATGAACATCCCTTTCGTGATCGTGGAATATGATTCATTGAAAGTTGATACCCTGAAGGCGTCCGGCTTTCCTGTCCTTTACGGAGACGCACAGAAAGGGATCATTTTGGAGGCGGCTGCATTAAGTCAAGCAAGAATGCTTGTCATCACGACGCCGGTGATCATCATCTCCCAGACAATTGCAGTTGTGGCAAAAAAACTGAACCCCGCGATCCATATCATTGCCAGAGCCGAAGAGGTTGAAGCAATGCAGGTTTTGCATGATTTAGGTGTTTCCCTCGTCATCCAGCCGGAGTTTGAAGCAAGCCTGGAATTTGCCCGCCAGGCACTGCTCTATCTGGATATCCCTGAGGATCAGTTTAAACAATATACGGAAGATGTCCGCCGCGAACTTTATAAGCCTCTTTATTCTTAATCAGGGGCATCGAAAGCTGAATGTCTTTGCGGGAAAGCGGGCCATCACCATCCGCTGGTTTTTCGGAGCGATGATTAAAGTTTAACGGATTTCCCGAATAACCTTCCCGGTGCTCAAAAAGGAGATTCCCCTGTTGCCCTCAATATTTAGCATGACAGATTCAATTAATGGTTCGCTAACCGGGATATCGGCTATCCACTCAACCAGAAAATTGGCCCCCGTACCACTTTGGTCCGCTTGGGGAATGTTGAAATGGGTAGCTCCTAAGGGGCCTAAGGACCGTTCGGCAGCGAGAAACTCTTTCACCAACTCACCGTCGTTATTGAAATAGAGGACCTTCGTGATCTTGATCGGGGTTTTTAGGTCCGTGTTATGTATCGCGATGAAGGCGCTCAAATCAAACTGCTTCTTCTTGTCGTCGGGGATGTTGGAGTAGATGGGGAGATATAAAACCTGCCCCCTGACCTTGTTGATACCGGCATCCGCCACCTTGAGAACCTCCGGGTTGAAGGCTTTGCCGGACTTTTGATCACCTAAGGGTGCTTCCTTGCTGGAACAGGCAGTAAATGAAATTATGACCAGAATGATCAGTGCCATTTTTGATAAGTTGTTCAATAAATTCATTGGATATTCCTCCTAAAAAGCCATGTCACAATAAATGAGGATGGTTCGTTGTGTCAATTTAAATGTTAAGGATCTATTTATCTGCAATCGCTATGAGTGATAAATCGGTAAAGGCAGATAGACTGTGAAACCCATGTCTTCCCCCCGACCAGCTTTGACACCGTCCGGGTTCAGATGGTTCCTGGCCGGTTACCCCGGTTGGAGGAGCTTGAAATCCGTGGGCGGTTCCGGGCGGCGGACGGACCGGGTGTCCAGGAGTTCGAAGAGGATCACCTCCATAACCCGCCAGACCTTTACACCGGTGCGGATGCAGCCGGTGACGGTCTCTTTCCGGCGGCCGCAGGCCATGTGCATGTGGAGGATGGGAGCGCCTTCTTCGTCGGGGAAGAGGGTGCCCGTTCCCGCTACTTCATGGGCATTGGTAAGGATATGGGTCATAGGGGTGACGGGAATGGTGCGGTCCTCCCGGGGGCCGACAACCAGGGTGCTGCCGTCGTCGGCGCCGCCGATGATGATGAGGGCCGCCGCCCGGAGCCGGTGTTCCCGGGCGAAGGTCTCGATAATTTCATGGACGATCTCGCCGTCCTCCAGGCGAAGGATAAAGACTCTGCCGATTTTTGATTCTTCGTATTTCACGGCCGTAGCTATTCCCCATACATGCTGTCGATGACGTTTTGGTATCTCTCGTTGATGACCTTGCGCTTGAGCTTCATCGTCGGGGTCATCTCGCCGTCCTCCTGGGTAAATTGTTTGGCCATGAGCTTGAACTTTTTGACCTTTTCAAATCCCGCCAGTTCCTTTTGATTCTGTTCGATCCGTTCATGATAAAACTGAACTATATCTGGATGCTGGATAAGGTCTTCCCGGGAGGTCCAGGAGATGTTGTTACTCCGGGCGTAATCCTCCAGGGCGTCGAAAGCGGGAACGATGAGGGCGGAGACGTATTTGCGCTGATCGCCGATGACGGAGATCTGCTCGATGAAATGATCCCTGCCGATCGTCGTTTCGATGAGCTGAGGGGCGATGTACTTGCCTCCCGAGGTCTTCATCAGGTCCTTGATCCGGTCGGTAATAGTCAAATAGCCGTCTTCGAGGATGCCTACATCGCCAGTCTTGAACCAGTGGTCTTCAAAGACCTCCGCCGTCGCCTCCGGTTTCTTGTAGTAACCCTTCATGACCGTTTCACCCCGGACAAGGATCTCCCCGTTGGGAGCGATTTTTACATCGACGCCATAAATGGCCTTTCCCACGGTTCCCGGTTTGTAGAAAAACTCCTCATGACAGGTAACTGTCGCCGTTGTTTCCGTCAGGCCGTAACCGTATTTGATCTGGATGCCCACGGAATGAAAAAATTCCTCGATATTCTTGGAAAGGGGCGCCCCGGCGCAGGGGAAAAACCTGATCCTTCCTCCCACGACGCCCCGCAGTTTCCCGAGGACCAGCTTTACGGCGATCTTGTGTTTGAGTTTTAGATCCCAGGGGATGGATTTCTTTTCCTTTTCCCTCATGTAAATCTGTTCGCCCAGTTCTACGGCCCACATAAAAAGATTCTTCTTTGACGGCGGCGCCTTTTCCAGCTTTTCGAAAACGGCGGCGTAGATCTTTTCATAGAACCGGGGAACGGCGCACATAATCGTCGGCTTTACCTCCTGGAGATATTCGACGATCTTGGCGGTGTCGTCACAATAATTGACGACCATGCCGGAGCCCAGGGCGAAGTAGGTCCAAGCCCTTTCAAAGACGTGACTTAGGGGGAGGAAGCACATGGATATGTCCTGGTCGCTGACGGCGAGGCGCTTGTTGTGGGCCTGAAAGGAAAAGTAGAAGTTGGAGTGGTTCAGCATGACTCCCTTGGGCTCCCCCGTAGTCCCGGATGTATAAATCAGGGTAGCCAGCTCGTTCATGTCGGCCTTCTTCAGCCTTTCTTCAAGTTCCTGCCCCCGGGTGGACTTGCGGCCCAATTCCAGAAAATCCTTGAAATACATGGCCTCATCGCTCCCGGCGAGGGGGACGCTGCTATCAAAAACGATGATTTTTTTAAGATATTTTGACGCGCCGAGAATGGACGCCGTCTTCTGATACTGATCTTTGGACCCGACGAAGATGACGGCGATTTCCGCTTCGTTGACAATGTACTCCGCCTGCTTCGCCGTGTTGGTGGCGTAAATGGGGACGGAGACGCCGCGGGCGCTGAGAATGCCTAAATCGGCGATGGTCCATTCGGGGCAGTTCTGGGAGAAAACCCCCACCATTTCCCCCGTTCTGATTCCCATCTCGAGAAGGGCCTTGGCAACGGCATGGACCCGCTCTCCTGTCTCTTTCCAGGAAATATCCTGCCACTGGCCGTTTTCCCTGTAGCGGAGGGCTGTTCGCTCTCCATATTTCTTTGCCTGTTTTTGGACCATCAAGGCCAGATGCTTTTCGGGCATATTTCTTTTTCCTTTCTTTTTCCTTTCGGAGCATATTTCCGAGGTGCAGTATAAACGGCTAAAGCTGAGAAGTCAAAAGCAATTTGATTGATAATACTGAATATTGTTTGACTGCCAACAGTTTTTACCCTATACTCCCTCCTATTTCACGGGAACTTGGAGAAGATGTTAGCAGAATTTGATACCACAAGAATCGCCATTATCGGACCGGGACGCCTGGGGACGTCCTTTGCCTACAAGTTCGGTCGGGACAATAAACGGGTTACGATCTATTATCATGACGCCGATGTCTGCCGTCATATCAACCGGGAACACCTCAACCCCAAACACCTGACCGATGATCTCGCCAGACGCCTGGGGGGAATGGAAAACGTACCCCGTCTGGCCCCGAAGGTCTATGCCACCAACGATCTCGAACGCGTCGTCGACGACAACGACATCATCGTGCTGTGTCTGACCATGGACAAGCTCCCGGAGTTTCTCAACTATCTGAAGCCGCTCATGGAAAAAAAATCCGGAGATACCTGCCTCATCTCTCCCATCAAGGGATTGACCTCCGATGAAATTACCAAGGAGCTCATTACCCCGTCGCAATTAATCCACAGCAACCTGGGCAGCCTCAACTATAAATATGAGATCGTTTGCATCGGCGGGCCTTTTTTCGATGTCGATATCGCTTTGGGGAATCCCGTCTGCGTTACCGTGGCGGGCAAAAGCACGACAGCGAACCTCATTCGGGAGGAGTTGATCCGCTTCAACCGGCGGGAGTTGACGGCTTATTATAATTTTGACATCGTTGGCGTGGAGGCCTGTGGCTCCCTGAAGAATGTCGTGGCCAACATCAAGGGGGTGACCGATTCCCTGGATCTCGGCGATTCCATCCCCGGTACCATCTTTGCCCGTGCCGGTGTGGAGATCCGCTCTCTGTCAATGCTCCTGGGCGGCAGTTTTCAGGCCTTTCACAGCCAGGCCGGGGTAGGGGATATGTACGTTACCGTTTCGTCCATGGCCAGCAAGAACTATCGCTATGGCAAATACTTCCATGAGCTTTACAGCGGCAACCCCATCGAAACCAACCTGAAGGTCCTGGCGAGGATCGATGGGACGCCGGAGGGACCCAATACAATCCGCAACGTCCATCGTTTTCTGGAAAAGAAAAACATGTACAGCCCCCTGTTCCATTGCGCCTATAAGATTTTCAACGAAGGGGGCACCCGGCGGGACATTAAGGAAATGATCATCCAGGCCTGCCAATTTGACAAGCGGGTAAAGGAGTATATCGGACCTGTCTCCCGTTTCCTTTATCGGATTGCCCCTAACCTATGGTACCGGCGGCATAAGGGGCTGATGTCGAACTGGGACGTCTGACGGCTTCGCAAAATGTCCATATGCTTTGTTGCCCTTCCGCCTTCGTCACTGCGACGTACGCAAAAGTACGCCTCCGTTCCTCAGGCGGAGCGCGCCTCGCCTCTGGAACATTTTGCGAAGCCGTCAGAGTTAAAATCTCTATTTTTTTATCTTGACATTTTTTAAAGATCAGTTATAGGTCGAACCATACTTTAGCCGGGATTTAAAACAATATGACGATGCTTAAGAAAACGAACATGAATCTTTGCTGGTGGTGGCAGGCTGATATAGTCTGCCCACATTAACTGTTTGAACAGGTCGTGGGCAGGGAAGGACCTTCCCATGACGCAATCGGTAATCAAAAGCCATGGGAACACCCCATGGCTTTTTTATTAAACGATTACTTTTTTAAAGGAGAGATAAATATGGAAACCCTCAAGGTATTGCTGGAAGATCAAGAAATCCCCAGACAGTGGTACAACATTCAGGCGGACATGCCGACGCCCATGCGGCCACCTCTTCACCCGGCCACGGGGAAGCCCGTCGGTCCGGAAGATCTGGCGCCGATCTTTCCCATGAACCTCATTGAGCAGGAAGTCAGTACGGAGCGCTGGATTGACATTCCCGAAGAGGTTCTGGAAAAATACCTGATCTGGCGACCCACGCCCCTTTGTCGGGCCCGGAATTTTGAGAGGCTCCTCGACGCGCCGGTGAAGATCTATTATAAAATGGAGGGCAATAGCCCGGCGGGATCACACAAACCCAACACGGCCATCCCCCAAGCCTATTACAACAAGATCGCCGGGGTTAAGCATCTCTCGACGGAAACGGGAGCCGGTCAATGGGGAAGCGCCCTGTCCATGGCCTGCCAGATGTTCGGTCTCGGATGCCGGGTTTTTATGGTCAAGGTCAGTTACGAACAGAAACCATACCGGCGGATGATGATGAACGTATGGGGGGCCGAGTGCATCCCCAGCCCCAGCAACCTTACGGAGGCGGGCCGTAATGTCCTTGCCGAGCATCCCGATTCACCGGGGAGTCTCGGCATTGCTATCAGCGAGGCCATCGAAGACGCCGTGTCCCATCCCAACGCCAAGTATTCTCTGGGAAGCGTTCTCAATCACGTTATGCTCCATCAGACCATTATCGGTCTGGAAGCCCAGAAGCAAATGGCTAAGATCGGCGTCTATCCCGATGTTGTCATGGGCTGTGCCGGCGGGGGGAGCAATTTTGCAGGTATTTCCCTGCCCTATGTCCGGGACAAGATTCATGGTAAAGAAGTAAAAATCGTCGGCGCCGAACCCACTTCCTGTCCCACTCTTACCCGGGGTCCCTTTGCCTATGATTTCGGTGATCTTGCCAAAATGACGCCCCTCCTGCCCATGTACACCCTGGGTCATGACTATGTTCCGGCCCCGATCCACGCGGGCGGGCTTCGCTATCACGGCATGGCTCCCATTGTCAGCCACCTGGTAAAGGAGAATCTTGTCGAGGCCCGGGCTTATCATCAGCTCGATACCTTCGAAGCCGGCGTCATGTGGGCCCGCAGCGAAGGCTTTATCCCCGCCCCGGAGACGGACCATGTCATTGCCGCCGTAGTGGACGAGGCCCGGCGGGCCAAGGAAGAGGGCAAGGAAAAGGTCATTCTCTTCAACTGGAGCGGCCACGGCATGGTGGATCTGGCCTCCTACGACGCTTACCTTACAGGTAAGCTGATTCCTTATGAAATGCCCGACGAGGAAATCGCCAGGGCATTACGGGCCATCGAGGGCTTCCCGAAGCCCTAAGGGGCGGGAAGGTAAGAAAGACGATTCCTTTTCTCCCTCCCCTTGAAGGGGAGGGAGTTTTTCGTTACGGCATCCGCTTCAAGGGGATAGCTGGGATTGTATGTGTATATTGCAGATACTTTGTCAATAAATTATCCCAAAATATCGCCGCGCGATATTTTAATTCAACTGATTGATATATCTATTGAATATTTGCGAGGTTGTGTTACAGTTTTTATGGATTCATCAATTGTAACGGTTCCTGAAAGGGAATGTTTGTGCTGTAACTGTATGATTTTCAATGCCGGAGGACGCTTCCCGTGATCGACAGGACACTCCATGACGCCCGGGAGATCCGTTGCCCCAAGCTGGGACATGAGCTTACTTTTGCCTACTGTCGCCGGGAAGGGGGAAATCTGCCCTGTCCGCGCATCATCCGGTGCTGGGAGAGTTTCTTCCCTGTAGAGAGCTTCCTCAGGGAGACCATGGACGCCGATGCCTGGGATGCTTTCTGTCGCCAGTCGCCCCCGGATAAAATGACGACCCTCCTCGATCTCATCGAGAGGGCCAAGGCCCGGCAGCAGACCGACCACACGGATATATCTACGGATGAAAAAGGATAAAGCCAGGCAGGATAATGTTTTTCACCCCCTGGCCGACCGCATGCGGCCCCGGCGGCTGGATGAGTATGTCGGGCAACAGCATCTGCTGGGGAAGGACAACCTCCTGCGCCGGGCTATCGAGGAAGATCGCCTTTTTTCCATGATCTTCTGGGGTCCCCCGGGATCCGGGAAGACGACCCTGGCCCGGGTTATCGCCCAGGAAACTCAATCACATTTCACAAGTTTTTCCGCAGTCTTGTCAGGGGTCAAGGAGATCAGGGCTGTTGTTGAGGAGGCCCTTGCCCAACGGCAGGAGCATCACCAGCAGACCATTTTGTTTGTCGACGAGATTCACCGCTTCAACAAGGCCCAGCAGGACGCCTTTCTCCCCCATGTGGAAAGCGGCCTCATCACCCTGATCGGGGCCACCACGGAAAATCCTTCTTTCGAGGTTATCGCCCCCCTCCTGTCCCGTTCCCGGGTCATGGTTCTCAAGCCGTTTTCGGAAGAAGAGTTGGGCGCGATGATCGCATTGGCTATTGCAGACGAAGAAAGGGGTCTTGGCGGTTTGCACCTCCGGATTGAACCTCAGGCGGTTGAGGTTATCCTCTGGTCCGCTGACGGTGACGCCCGGACGGCACTGAACAGCCTGGAGGCGGCGGCCTCTCTCGTTATGGACATGGCGGAAGGGCAACGGGTTATTACACGGGAAACTGTCGAAAAGGCCCTCCAGAAAAAAGCCCTCCAGTATGATAAAGGCGGGGAGGAGCATTACAACCTGATCTCGGCCTTTCACAAGAGCCTCCGGGGGAGCGACGCTGATGCCGCCCTCTACTGGCTGGCGCGTATGCTTGCCGCCGGGGAGGACCCCCTCTACATCGTCCGCCGGATGGTCCGGTTCGCTTCGGAGGATGTGGGCAACGCCGATCCCCGGGCCCTGGCGGTGGCTATGGACGCCATGCAGGCCTTTCATTTTATCGGCATCCCCGAAGGGGAACTGGCCCTGGCCCAGGCGGCCGTTTATCTGGCGACAGCCCCCAAGAGCAACGCCCTGTATGCCGCCTATGGCAAGGTGAAAGAGACGATACGCCAGACAGGGACCCTGCCCGTGCCCCTCCATATCCGCAACGCCCCGACGAAACTGATGAAGGAGCTCGGTTACGGCAAGGATTACAAGTATGCCCACGATTATCGGGACGCCTTTGCCGGGCAGGACTATCTGCCCGAGACCCTGATCAAAAGAAAGGCCAGCTTTTACCGGCCCACGGAACGGGGCTATGAAAAGACAATTGGGGAACGGATGGATTTCTGGCGGCAGTTGCGGGAAAAGACCAAAAAGCAAGAAGAGGCATGAAATCTCCCCTCATTCACGAAATCTCTCGTCAAACGGTCGACACATGTTCGTAATTGCTTCAGTCATCCAAAGGTTGCTTATGCCGCACAAAATTGACATATTCAATTGTAACGGAACATGATGCCCGCTCCTATTTATACATGGTCTGGTTTACCGTGCCGGAACTGAAGACATCGCGGTTCACCATAACGTTGATGAGGGAAGCCTTTCCCGAAGCCCGGGCTTTATCTAGGGCCGGACGTATCTGGGCCGGCTCCGTGACGTATTCACCGTGGCCGCCCATGGCCTCGACGATGCGGTCATAACGCAAGGGAGTGAGAACATTGGCGACATCTCCCTTTTCCAGGCCGTACTTTTGAACCTGACCATAACGTACCTGATTCCACGCGGAATTGTTTCCCACAATGCCGATTGCGGGCATCCCGAAGCGGATCAGGGTATCGTAGTCAAAACCCGTAAGGCCGAAGGCGCCATCGCCGAAAAGAATGACAACTTCCCGATCGGGACAGGCCGCCCCGGCCGCTACGGCAAAGGGCGTACCGACGCCAAGTGTTCCCAGTGGTCCGGGATCAAGCCAGCTTCCCGGTCTGCGGGGCAGAACGATGCTTGCAGCCATTGTTACGACGTCCCCGCCATCAGCGATAAAGATGGCATCTTCCGCCATAAATTCATGAATCTCCCGGGCAAGGCGCAACGGGTGAATGGGCGTGGCATCGGAATAAAGGAACGGACGATCCTTTTCGGTCAGCTCCGTCTCCTTTTCCTGCAATGCCTTCCGCCAGTTTTCGCGTTGAGAAGGGGCCAGAGCTGCGGTAAGCTGACCGAGAACAGCTCCCGCATGGCCGGTAATCCCGACATCCACATCCCGATTATGTCCGATCTCACTGCTGTCCAAATCGATCTGGATCACTTTGGCCTCAGGGGACACACGCTGGCCATAACCGAGGCGGAAATCGAAGGGTGTGCCGATCACCATGACCACATCGGCCACGGACAGGGCATAACGCCGGGAACGGCTCATGAATAGAGGGAAGCCGTCAGGGAGACAGCCTCGGGCCGCTCCGTTCAGATAGACGGGGATTTGGGACCGTTCGACGCATTGGACAAGCTCCGACACGGCACGGCAATTCCATATTTGTGATCCCGCAAGGATGACCGGACGTTCCGCTTTGTCCAGCAGTTCCGCTGCTTTTTGGATCGCCTCGGGGTCTCCGAAAAGACGTGCTTTGGAACGATAATTGACAGGAAAAGATACATGCTCTTCCGCTACCGACGCATCCAGAATATCCGCTGGTATCTCCACAAAGACCGGTCCCGGCCTGCCGCTGTTGGCCTCCCGGAAGGCGCTGCCCAATAGCTCCGGGATGCGCTCCGTATCGTAGATTGTAAATGACTGTTTGGTCAGCGGCTTCATGATGGATACATGATCCAGTTCCTGCAACGCCCCCATGCGGAATTGTTTTCGCGGCGCCTGTCCCCCGATGACGACAATGGGAACCTGATTGCGAAAGGCATTCGCAACGCCCGTAACGGCGTCGGTGACGCCGGGTCCGGCCGTTACGGCAGCTACACCGGTAATCCCCGTCAACCTTGTCCAGGCTTCGGCTGCATGCACGGTCGTCTGTTCGTGCCTCACATCGATAATGCGGATATCTTCATCAAGGCAACCGTTGTAGATATCCATGATATGACCCCCGGCGAGAGTAAATATGGCTTCCACACCCTCCTGCTTCAACGCCCTTGCCACAAGCTGCCCCCCCGTCAACATCGTCATTATGTCCTCCTTATGAGCTTAAAAATAAAATCTTGCTGTCCATTATCGGCTGCGGTGTCAAAAGGGACCGCAACAACCTCTGCGCCGGAGGTTATTCGCCCCCTTTCCGCTTTCCCAGGAAATTGAAGAAGATATAGTAGAAGACCAGCATCAGAGCCACAAAGCCGATCAACCGGATTGACATCAGGCGGGTGAAAAGATCATCCGTAGGTCCCTCGCTGGGCAGATTGTTGCCGATATAAATGAGCAGGGCAACACTAACGGTAATGTAGGCTATTTTCAGATAGGTTCTCATGTGACCTCCACGATAGAACTCAGGCTCCGGCAACTGACTTTATGCCTCATATATAACGGAAAAGATGTAATCTGGCAATCCATACAAATGAAACCACTGCAAATGGAAGAGATTATCCGTGATTAAGGGGTATGGGAACCGCAGGTTGTTAAATCAACATAGTCACAAAAAATGCCTTTCCGATGGACTTGAGACTGTGCTATATACCTCGCCGCCTGGAGGTGTGAGTCGTGGCTATAAATGCTGAGCCTCAGGTTTTTTTGTTTTTAAGCGAAATCCTGGGACAACCGATAATAGGGCCGGAAGGCCGGTCGATGGGTAAGATTATGGATCTGGTAGCTACCCTGGCCGAGCCTTATCCCATCGTTACCGACGCCTTGCTCTCCCCTGCGGAGGGGCAGAAGACGGCGATGTTTTATCGTTTTCCCGGCATTGAGGAAGGGCAGCGTCCATTCAAGGCGTCTAGCGTCTGTGCCGATGATTTCAGGGCGCCATCCTTGCGGGATAACGAACTGTTGCTTAAGGACGCCCTGCTGGACAAGCAGATTGTCGATACCCATGGCGCCAAGGTGCTCCGGGTCAACGATCTGCAGTTTCTAACGGCCCGTCGGAGCCTCCATCTGGTGCATGTGGATGTGGGATTCCGGGGGCTCATGCGTCGCTCCGGATTGGAGAAGGTAGTTGATCTTTTTCTCCACGGGCTTTTCGACTACGAACTGCCCAATCAATTCATTTCGTGGAGATTTGTCCAACCCATTTCCTCACCCGATCTCCTGCGTCTGAAGATCGCCCAGGACCGTCTCTCCCGTATCCATCCGGCTGATCTGGCTGATATTATTGAAGACCTTGATATGCGTCAGCGAAGCAATGTTTTCAAGTCCCTTGATGTGGAAACAGCGGCAGAGACCCTTGAGGAAACGGACCCGAAGATCCAGGTCAGCCTGATCGAAGATATGAATGCTGCCGAAGCATCGGACATTATAGAAGAAATGTCCCTGAGCGAGGCGGCCGATCTTTTGGGGGATCTGCCGAAGGAGAAAGCGGAAGGGATCTTGAAGGAGATGGAGCAGGATATGGCGGAAGACGTCAAGGAACTCCTCGCCCACCCGGAAGAAGAGGCGGGGGGAATGATGACCTCCGCCTTTCTCCATTTTCTGCCTTCGGCGACGGTTGACAAGGTTATTTCAACGATCCGTCATGAAGCCGAGGATATGGATTTCATCTATTATGTATATGTCGTTGACGAGGATGAGCGTCTCCTCGGCATGATCAGCTTGCGGGAACTCCTGGTGGCGCCGGGGGAGGGCCTGCTATCGGACCTCATGGATGACCGGGTGGTTTCCGTGCATCTTGATGAGGATAAAGACGAGATCGCCGATCTTTTTGCCAAATATGGCCTGATGGCGATTCCCGTCGTGGATGATGGGGACAGAATCAAAGGGGTGATCCTCTTCAAGAATCTCCTCGAAGTGGTGGCCCCCCACTTGGGTAAGAATTAATCATGGACGAAGGTGAAGGTCATCAATGCCGGATAATAAGGATAAATCCTCAAAGAATATATTTCAGCGCTTATTCCAGCGGGGGTTCTGGCGGTCCATGGGACTGGTTTTCGCCCTCATCGGTCCGGGGATCATTACCTCCAATGTGGACAATGACGCCGGCGGTATTACCACCTATTCTCTGGCCGGCGCTCAATTCGGCCTTTCCCTCCTCTGGATACTCATTCCCATTACCATTGCCCTGATCATCATTCAGGAGATGTGCGCCCGGATGGGCGTCGTTTCCGGGAAAGGTCTGTCCGACCTTATTCGGGAACGTTTCGGGGCCAAAATCACCGTCTATCTTATGATCTTGCTTTTCTTGGCCAATCTCGGCAACACCATTTCCGAGTTTGCCGGCATCGCCGCCAGCCTGGAGATCTTCGGTGTGAGCAAATATATCTCTGTTCCCTTCGGGGCCTTTTTCGTCTGGTGGCTGGTTGTCAAGGGCAATTATAAATCTGTTGAAAAGGTCTTTCTGGTGGCCTGTCTTTTCTATATCTCCTATATTGTTTCCGGTTTCATGGGGAAGCCGGACTGGGGGCAAATCGGCAAGGCGCTGATTACGCCGACAATGCGTCCTGATCCCGCCTTCCTGACCATGGCCGTAGGTATAATCGGGACCACCATTGCTCCGTGGATGCAGTTTTATCTTCAGTCTTCCGTAGTAGATAAGGGGCTTAAGGCTGAGGACTATGCCTATACGAGGATCGATATCATTGTCGGTTCTTTTACGGTCAACATTGTGGCTTTCTTTATCATCATGCTTTGTGCCGTGACGCTTTTTCAGAACGGCATCAAGATCGAAACGGCCAAAGACGCGGCCCAGGCCCTGGCCCCCCTTGCCGGTGCCTACTGTACCTGGCTTTTCGCCTTCGGCCTTTTGAACGCTTCCCTCTTCGCCGCTTCGATCCTGCCGTTATCTACGGCCTATACGATCTGCGAGGCCTTTGGGTGGGAATCCAGCGTGAATCACAAGTTCACCGAAGCCCCCCAGTTTTATTGGCTCTATTCCCTGATGATCTTTCTCGGTGCGGCAATCATTCTTTTCCCGAACATGCCCCTTGTGGCCATCATGTTTTATTCCCAGGTCATCAACGGGATGCTCTTGCCTTTCATTTTGATATTTATGCTCCTGCTTATTAATGATCGCCGGATCATGGGCGATTATGTGAACAGCAAAATCATGAATTTGGTCACCTGGCTGACGGTGGGAATATTGATACTACTGTCGGCGGCGATGGTGATCAGTGCATTAGTTTACTGAAGGGCGATTTTTTTTCGTGATGATCACATTTATTTACGTGACCAACCTTTGGGCACCAGATGAAAAAGGTGTCGTTTGGAGGCTGTTCAAAAATGCCGGGTGCAAGGCCTCCGAAATCCTGAGCCGTGAGGCGTACTTGCCGGTACGTTGAACGGCGAAGGATGATGGAAAAGCAGCAGATGGACGTTTTTAAACAGCCTGCTAGTGGAGAAGGCTGCCAAGGCGGCTCCAGCGGACGGAATGATCATCCTTGTTCCATGACCAATAGATGACGAAGGCTTTACCCATGACATCCTTGAGATCTACAAAGCCCCAGAAGCGGCTGTCGTAACTCTGATCACGGTTGTCTCCCATGGTAAATATGGCGCCTTTGGGGACGGTGATGGGGCCGAAATTGTCCCGGGGCTGGATAGCGCCGGGAATGATGAAATCGTCGACATAAACGCCATGCTTATCCTCATAGGGCATGCCGTTTAGGAAGATCTTTTTGTTTCTGATCTCAATGGTGTCCCCGCCGATGCCGACAACCCGTTTTATGAAATCCTTGGACCTGTCTTCAGGATAAATAAAAACGACAATTTCCCCCCTTTTGGGGTCGCTGATCGGGATCATGGTGTTCCGGAAGTAAGGCATCTTGACTCCATAGCTGAATTTGCTCACCAGGATGTGGTCGCCGATCAGCAAAGTCGGTTTCATGGAACCGGAAGGGATCTTGAAGGCCTGTACCACAAAGGTGCGGATAAAAAATGCTATGAGAATGGCGATGATTATCGCTTCTGCGTATTCCTGGATTTTCGATTTGGTTTTAGTCATAATGCCGTTTCATTCCTCGATATGCTTTTTTTAGTTACAAATATGCGGTAAAAAGAGTCAGCAAAGCGATCATTTGGGTGGCTAAGCCTTCATGAGTAGATGGTGGTGAGGGAGATAACAACCATCGCAAAGGCGAGCGACCCTTTTACGCAAATCCCCGCGATCCGTCCCAGAATCATCCCATAACCGGCCCGGAAGGCCGGTTTCATCCGCTGCTGCCTGATCATCTCAACAGTGAACACCCCGGCGAATCCCCCCAAAAAGGCGCCGGCAATAGCACCGAAGCCGAGAAAGAAGGGCGTCAGCAGCGTCGCCCCGATCATGCTGCCGACAATGGACGCCCATATCCCTTTCATGGACAGGCCAAACTGCAGGGCCACGGACATGCCGATAAAAAATTCCAGCGTTTCGGCAAGGACCGCGAGGACGATCATGATCAGGATCACCTTCCAGCCAATCGGGTTGAAGCCGGTGACCAGGGCATAGATGATAACGTCGGCGGCAATGATGATGGTCCCCGGCAGCCCGAAAATAATCGAAAAGAACCCTAAAAAAAGAACAATTATAAAGAGGCTGACGCCGATGATTTCCAGGGGTGACAATTTATTTTTTCCTTCTCGTTTTAGACGGTCGCCAATGTTCCCAGGCCAGAACGATAGGGGAGGCGATAAAAATTGACGAGTAAGTACCGACCACGATGCCGACGATGAGGGCAAAAGCGAAGTCGTGGATTACCGGGCCGCCGAAGAAAAACAGGGCCACAAGGACGATGATGACGGTTAAGGAGGTCAGGATCGTCCGGCTCAAGGTCTGGTTGATGCTGCCGTTAATGACTTCGCTTAATGGTTGCTTGATATATTTGCTTGAGTTTTCCCGGATCCGGTCGAAGACGACGATGGTATCGTTGATCGAATAACCGATAATGGTCAGCAGCGCCGCGACGATGGTCAGGTCGAACTCCTTGTTCAAGAGGGAAAAGACACCGACGGTGATGATCGTGTCATGGACGAGTGCAAGTATGCCGCCGGCGGCGTAACGGAATTCGAAACGCCAGGCGATATATATCAGCATCCCGATCCAGGAGAACATAATCGCCAGGAGTGCCTTTTTAGTCAGGTCTTTTCCCACCTTGGGACCTACCATTTCCACTCGCCGCATTTCGACGGCGTTCTTACCGAAGGCATTGCCCAGGGCCTCTTCCACCCTTCCCGACAAACCTTTGAGATCAGAGGCCCCCTCCGGGATTCTGACCACGATTTCCTGGGGACCGTATTGCTGAATGATGCTATTCTGAATGCCCACAGGCCGGAAGGCCTCGCGGATCTTGTCGATAGTGAATGGGACGTTGAACTTAACCTGGACCAGGGTGCCTCCGGCAAAGTCGATGCCGTAATTGAGTCCCCCATGCCAGGCGATAGATGCAAAACTGATAATGATCATGGCCATGGAGATGCCGAAGGCCATTTTCATTTTGCCGACAAAGTCGAAGTTGGTGTCCGGTTTAATAAATTCCATGAATGAACTCCTTACACGCTGATCGTCTGGATCTTACGGTTCCAGACAAAGTAATCGAAGATTATCCGGGTAACAAATATGGCCGTGAACATGCTCGCAATGATACCAATGGTCAGGGTAACGGCGAAACCCTTAACGGGGCCGGTGCCGAAACCGAAAAGAAAGAGTGCGGCAATCAGGGTCGTTACATTGGAGTCCAGAATGGTCAGAAATGCCTTGCCGTAACCTGCCTCGATTGCGGCCCGTGGTGTCTTGCCGGCCCGGACTTCCTCACGGATTCTTTCAAAAATCAAAACATTGGCATCCACGGCCATACCGATGACCAGGACGATGCCGGCGATGCCGGGCAGCGTCAGGGTGGCCCGGAAGGCGGCCAGGGTTCCAAAGAGAATGACGATATTTAAAATCAAGGCGAAATTGGCAACCAGACCGGAAGCCTTATAGTAGATCATCATGAACAGGACGACGAGCATCAGACCGATGATGGTTGACCAGAGCCCTTTGTCGATGGAGTCCTGCCCGAGAGACGGCCCGACGGTTCTTTCCTCGAGGATGGTGACGGGGGCGGGCAGGGCGCCAGCCCGGAGGACGATAGCCAGGTCCTTTGCCTCGTCCATGCTGAAGGAGCCCGTAATCTGGGCGTTGCCGCCGGAGATACGTTCCTGAATTACCGGGGCGGAATGGATGACGCCGTCGAGGACGATGGCCAGTCGCTTTTTGACGTTTTCTCCCGTAATCCGGTCAAAATCCTGGGCTCCCTGGGCGTTGAATTTGAGGGAAACATAGGGTTCGCCGAAACGGTCGGCGATGGAAACTTTTGCCGTTTCCAGGGAAGCGCCGGTCATGAGGGCCTTGTTCTTTACGAGGTAGGGAATCTGGGTTCTGCGGCCCGACTCCCTGTCTAGCTGAGAACCGTAAGCAATGATGTCCCCTTCCGGGATGTTCCCCTTCATGGCCTCGGCCAGATTGTGTTCTTCGTCGAGAAGTTTAAATTCTAGCAGGGCGGTCCTCCCGATCAGATTTTTTGCCCGTCCCGGGTCCTTGACCCCGGGAAGCTGAACGATGATGCGATCCTCTCCCTGAGGAATGATTTCCGGTTCCGAAATGCCGAACTGGTCAACGCGGTTGCGGATGGTTTCAAGTCCCTGTTCCACGGCAAGCTTTTTAATCTCCACGGCCCGCTTTGCTTTTATCTTTATGGTTACCGCTTCTCTTCCTTCCCGGACCTCCGAAGAAGCCAATTCAAAATCCGGATAGGAGTCTTTCAGAACCTTTTCAAAGCAGTCCTTTGACGGTTTGTCCGGGAACTCCAAGGTTATCGAGTCGGCCTTGGCCCGGGAGATGCTGCGGAAGCGGATCTTTTTTTCCATCAGGTTCTCTTGGATGTCATTTGACATTCTTTCGATGGTTCCTTCCAGCGCCTTGTTTGTGTCGACTTCCAGGACAAGATGCATGCCGCCCTGGAGATCCAGGCCGAGATGAATCTTGTCGGCCGGAAGATTCTTCTTCCAGAATTCCGGGAGATTATCCGTCAGGGATGGAATGAGATAAAAAAGGGCGGCAAGAAAGACCACAACCGTTATGGCCACCCGGATCCTGATGCTTTTAATCATGACTTACCTCGCTTATCGTTGCTCATCTTATATTGATAATTTGCAAGTTTTAATTGCCTTATTCCTTGCTTCCCTTCTGGAGTACGGCGCCGATGAAGCTTCTCGAAATCTTGATCTTGATTTTGTCGGCAATTTCTAGGGTAACAATGGCGTCTGTCAATCCCACGACCTTCCCATGAATCCCTCCGGAGGTTACTACCGTATCCCCATGGGCCAGGTTGTCGAGCATGGCCTTCATCTCTTTTTGTTTCTGCTGTTGCGGCCGGATGAGGAGAAAATAGAAAATGGCGAACAGAATCGCCATCACTATCATGAAACTCCAGTCTCCTCCGGCCCCCGGCATACCACCGCCCATCCCTCCCATTGCGTAAGCTGTATCGATCAATTACCTTTCCTCCTTAATTATTTGCCTGTAATTCCTGAAAGCAACCATTATTAATCGCTTCCCGGATCCTCTCCATAAGACGCATGTAGTGTCGCAAATTATGAATCGTGTTGAGGGTCATCCCCAGGATTTCACCACTGACGTACAGGTGCCTTAGATAGGCCCGCGAATAGTTTTTGCAAGTATAACAATCACATAGGGCGTCTAAAGGCGAGTGGTCATCCCGATAACAAGCGTGCTTTATAACAATCTTTTCCGCACTTGTAAATAACAATCCGTGTCGGGCTGAGCGGGTCGGCATCACGCAGTCGAACATGTCGGCGCCGCAGGCCACACAATTAATAATGTCCGCCGGCGTTCCGACCCCCATGATGTAACGGGGACGGTCTTCCGGGAGCTGTGGGGTCATTTCCCGAACGATGGAGATCATTTTTTCTTTGGGTTCGCCGACGCTGAGCCCCCCCAGGGCCAACCCTTCAAAGGGCAGATCCATAAGGCCTTCCAGAGATTTTCGGCGCAAGTCCAAATACATCCCCCCTTGGACAATGCCAAAAAGGGCAGCGGGGGAGTCTCCCCGCTGCTCATGACACCGCCTTGCCCATCTCAGGGTCCGATCGAGCGATATTTCTGCCTCCCGGACAGAAACCGGGTAGGGGGTGCATTCATCGAGGCACATCATGATATCGGACCCCAAGGCGATCTGAATATCGACAGCCAGTTCCGGGGTGAGGAAGTGCCGCGACCCGTCAATGTGAGATTGAAACATCACCCCCGTCTCGGAGATTTTGCGCAGGGCTCCCAGGCTGAATACCTGATAACCGCCGCTGTCAGTCAGAATAGGCCCGGGCCAGTTCATAAAGCGATGGAGGCCACCCGCTGCGGCAATGCGCTCATGACCCGGACGCAGATATAGATGGTAGGTATTGCTCAGGATGATTTCCGCACCCAGGTCGCGAATCATGTCCGGGGTCAGGGCTTTCACCGTTCCCTGGGTCCCTACGGGCATGAAGGCAGGGGTATTGATTTCGCCATGGATAGTCTTGATTCTTCCCGTCCGGGCGTTGCTGGAGGCATCTTTATTAATTATGTCAAACTTCATTTATTAACCCTGCTGAGTTATGAGCATGCAATCGCCGTAACTGTAAAAACGGTAACCCATGCCGATGGCCTGCCGGTAAGCTGATTCGACCTGTTCTTTTCCTCCGAATGCGCAAGTCAGTAAGTACAGAGAAGACTTCGGAAGATGAAAATTTGTCAGGAGGGCCTGTACACGTTTGAATCGATAACCCGGATATACATATGATGATGTCCATCCTGATGCGGGCTTCAGCCGTCCCTTATCATCGGCAACTGTTTCAATCACCCGGGTGGCCGTTGTCCCGACGGCCACCACCCTCGAGGCGCCGTTGATTATTTCGGCGGATTCCCCGCCGATTTCGAAATATTCGGCCTCCATTTCATGGTCCTCGATATCAATCGCGGTGATGGGCAAAAATGTCCCATAGCCGACATGGAGCGTGACGGGAACGACGCGGACGCCCTTGTCCCGAAGATCTGCCAGGACGGCGGGGGAAAAGTGAAAACCTGCCGTCGGGGCTGCCACAGAGCCCGGAACGCGGGCGTAGACCGTTTGGTACCGGTCCAGGTCATAAGGTGCATCTTCCCGATCCTTATCCCTTTTTATGTAGGGTGGCAGGGGCGCCCGGCCATGGTTGCGGAGAAAATCAGCAAAAGGGCCGGGACAAAAAAAGCGGACCCGCCATTTTTTATCTGACAGCCGGTCCACGACGATACCTTCCGCGTCTTTTGCAAAGCTGATTCTGGCCCCGATCCGCAGCCGTTTTGCCGGTTTGAGGAGAACGTCCCATGCCTCTTCTCCGCCGGAGTCCCGGCTTTTTGAGAGCAGCAGGATTTCGATGAGCCCACCACTGTCTTTTTTACCCGTCAGCCGCGCCGGAATGACCTGGGAATCATTGACGACCACAACATCCCCGGCCCTGAGCTGGAGAGGGAATTCATAAAAATAGTGATGGAAGCTCTGGCCGGTTACCCTATCCATGACGAGCATCCGGGAGTGATCGCGCTTCTCCAGAGGCGCCTGGGCGATCGACGCCGCCGGCAGTTCATAGGCAAATTCGGAGAGTTTCATTCTGTTCTTCCAAAATAGACGAGAACCAGCCCCGCAATAATGGCGGCCAATCCCATGATGCGGAGAGAGGAATCGGGTATTTCCGACATCTTGGCCAGATAAATCTTGAGCCTTTCCGGGAAAGCGAAGTAGGGGAGGCCCTCAATGATAAAGACCATGCCGATGACACAGAGAAAGAATTTCATAAATCACTCCTTCGGGGCTCCCTAACACATTCGTATTCTCTTGACAATGTCCGAGCATCATTTTCTATAAAATGCTTGACACTGTGAGTCGTTTCATATACGTAAATGCGGTTTTTCAGGGTCATCGATTTTCTACCCCATGAACTACTGCTGGGAACAACGACGTTCCTTCCGACAAAGTGAAAACCTCGTGATTTCTGCAAAGAGGCTTTGATAAAGTGGTAAGGTGTAACGTCATGAAACTGGATGATTCATCCAATAAATAGGAGGAGGTAGGTATGGCAGAAGAAGAGAAAAAACCAAGGTTGACAAGAGCTGAAAGACTGGAGAAAGAGCGGGAAAAGAATATTCAGCACTGGATGGAGCAGGACGAACTCCTGTTCAAACACCGGAATGAGGCTTTCAACATTGGCGGGGACGACCAGGTAGCGCGTCTTGCCAAACAGAACAAGAAGCCTATGCGTCAGCTCATTTCACAGCTTATCGATCCGGGCACGGAATTCTTTGAGGTAGGCCTGGATGCGGGCTATGACATCGGGGAAAAGCGCCTCTACGGCGGTGAGATCTATCAGTCGGAAAAACGCGGCAACATCCCCGGCGGCGGTATGGTTACGGGTGTCGGTATCGTACACGGCAAGGACTGCATGATCTTCGCCAATGAGAACCGCTATGCGGCGGGGACCTATTTCCCCATCACCCTGAAGAAACACATGCGGGCCCAGGCTATCGCCGAGGCCTCACGACTTCCCTGTATCTACATCGCCGATTCCGGCGGTATCAACCTGCCCCTGCAGGTTGGATGTTTTGCTGATGACGGTCATTTCGGCAGCATGTTCTACAATATGTGCCGCATGTCCGCCATGGGCATCAAGCAGTTCACCCTTTCCACGGGCGGCAACACGGCGGGCGGCGCCTACATCGTTTATCTGGCCACGGAATCCATCATGATCGAAAAGATGTCCTTTGCCTTCCTGGCCGGTCCCCCCATGGTCAAGTCGGCCATCGGCGAGACCGTTTCCCCCGAGGATCTGGGCGGCGCTTACGTCCATACCCAGCATTCCGGCGGTTGCGATCACATTGTCCGGACCCAGGACGAAGGCATTCAGAAGATTCGTGATATGATGGAGTTCGAGCCTTCCCAGCAGCTGTTCATCGACAGGCGCGAGACGAGGGAGCCGAAATTCGACTACAAAGAGATGATGCGCGCCACGCCTACGGACACGTATCAGTACATCAACATCAAAGACACGATCAAGTGCCTCGCCGACGACAGTTATTTCCATGAGTACAAACCGACTTACGGTCCCGGTCGTGGCGACTCCGTAATTTGCGGCAAGATGTGGATGAAGGGCATTCCCGTCGGCGTCGTAGCGTCCAACGCCAGCGGCGTCATTTATATCGATGCGGCAAGGAAGGCGACCGAATGGATGATCCGTTGCGGCAATTCCAATCTGCCCGTCCTGTTCCTCCAGGGTTCCCCCGGATACATGGTCGGCAAGGCGGAAGAGTGGGGCGGCATCGGCAAGTACGGCTCCGACATGGTCCGGGCCTGCAGTTGTCTTATGACCCCCAAGGTGACCTACGTTATCGGTCCCGACCACGGCGCCGCCAACTACGGTATGAATGGCCGGGCCTTCAAACCGAGATTCGCTTTCACGAACATGCGGGGCCGTACGACCGTTATGTCCGGCGAGACGGCTGGTTTCATCGTGGAAACGGTGCGCCGGAAGAATATCGAAGCCAAGGGACTGCCGGTCAATGAAGATGAAATGACCCAGTTCCGTCAGATGATGAGAGACCGTTATGACTCCGAGGGTCATCCTTTCTATACCGGATCGCTTATATTCCATGACGGTGTCATCGCCTTCAGTGAAGCGCGCGATAAGATCGCCCGGGCCTTCGAAATCGCCCTGCGCGTTCCCATTGTCCATTCCGATTGGGGCGACCTGAAGGTGTAGTTCTGTTTCCACGAGAAAGGAGAAAATCATGTCTGAAGTTTTATTGAAGGAAAGGACCGAAGACGGCATCCTGATTCTTACCTTGAATCGCCCGGATGCCATGAACTGTTTCAATTTTGACCTCCTGGCGGTCCTCGCGGACACGATCCGGGAAGCCAATTTCGATATGGATCTCCGGTGCATCATCATCACCGGTTGCAAAGCCGGAGATGAGCCCAAAAAGTGGTCATTCTCCACGGGGGCTGACCTGAAGGAAAGAAGGACCCTGACACAGGATCAGGTTCGTCGTTTCATCTTCACGATCCGCAACACCTTCACCGCCGTAGAGCAGGTACGGGTGCCCGTCATCGCCGCCATCAATGGTTTCGCCTTCGGCGGCGGTACGGAACTGGCGTTGGCGTGTGATATTCGCATCGCTTCTTCAAACGTCCTCATGGGGCTGACAGAGACTTCTCTGGCCATCATCCCCGGGGCGGGCGGTACGCAGCGTCTGCCGAGAATCGTAGGTATGGCCAAGGCAAAAGAGTTGATTTACACGGCCCGGCGGTTCAATGCCCAGACGGCCCTGGATATCGGTCTGGTCAGCAAGGTTGTTGAACCCGATAAGCTCATGGAGGCGGCTCTCGAGTTAGCGAGGGAGATTGCCAAAAATGGACCTATCGGCGTGGCCCAGGCCAAGTTTGTTCTTAACTATGGTACGGAAGCAAGCCTTGGCGTGGCCCTGCCGCTGGAATCGAAGGCTTATGAAGTAACGATCCCGACGAAGGATCGCCTGGAAGCCCTGGCGGCCTTCGCGGAAAAGCGGAAACCCGTTTTCAAGGGTGAGTGATTGACAGATTAACGATTTCCCCTTCTCCATCCTGCCGCCGGAGGAGGGGAATTTAAACTTAACAAGGCACTATACTAGATCAAGGAGGATATATTTTTTATGGCGACAGAGTATGATTATTGGAAGATTTTCCCGAGAATGCCAAAAAAGGTGGAAATCGGGGATATTACAATCCGCGATGGTTTTCAGCATTCAGAGAAGTTTGTTTCCACGGCTGCCAAGATTTTCTACGGCCAGGAAATGATTCTTGCCGGGGCGAAAGAAATCGAAATTACCAACCTGGGTAGCCCGGAAGGGATTCCTCAGTTCAAAGATGCCGAAGAGGTCCTCACTGCCATGCGGAGCGATGGTTTCAAGAAGCGCTGCGCAAGGGCAAAGATCAATTATGACGAAATCGTCATGACGGCAGTATCCATCCGGGAACCTGCCGTGGATCGGGCCATCGAGCTGAAAAAACGCGGGATCGGCCCCGACCGGATACTGATGATGGTATCTACGGACCCGGAACACCATTTTGCCAATTCCGGGACGACCCTTTCCCAGTACTGGCGGGAAGCGGAGCGGTGCATCCAGAAGGCCCGGGATGCGGGGATCAAGATGTGCGGCACCGTCAGCACCATCTGGGGGAGCCCCATCAGCGGCGCCACGGAAATGAAGGACGCCGTGGAGTTTACGAAACGCTGGTTCCAGATCGGCGCCCATGACATCGAGCATGCCGACCACGACGGCTCTGCCAATGCGGCGGACGTATATCGCTACTGCTCCATGATCCTCGATGCCATGCCGAACCCGGAAGGCCACCTGCTCCACCTCCATGAGACGAAGCGGATTGCCTCTTCCTCGATCCTGGCGGCCCTCCAGGCCGGTTTCACCCGGTTTGAGGGTACCTTGGGCGGTCTGGGCGGGCAGCCTGCCAACTTCCTCGACGACTGTCCCATCCGGGGCACCGGCGAGTACTACTATGACGACCCCCGTTTCGTCGGCCTGATCACCCTGGAAGATCTCCTGGTGCAGATCGATGAGTTGGGTATCAAACATGGTTTCGACGTGGACCGCGTCCTGTGGCTGGGCAAAAAGATGGAGAAGACCATGAACATGCGTCTCCGGTCGGAAGCCATTTACAACGGCCGGACCCAGAAGGGGGGGCATATGGCGTTTGCCCGTCCCGGTCTGAAGAAACTGATCGAAAAAGTCGGTGAAAAAGTCGGTCAGCGGGTTCCGGCGGAATGGTCGGCCGAGGCGATTGTCCCCGAAAAATGGGGTCCTGCGGATCCTATCTGGAAGAAGTAGTTTTTACCAAGAAAGAAACCCAATCAGGGGGAGCTTGTGGCTCCCCCTGATCTTTAAAATGTTTTGTCATGGCGAGGCGACAAGCCGCGCTGAAGTATTTAAATAATTTCAAGGAGGTTTATCAAATGGCAATAGATGTCGTAGCCCCTATGCCCGGAACGATTGCTGAGATTCTGGTTTCGGTTGGTGATGAAGTACAGGCTGATGAAGAACTTATTATTCTTGAGGCCATGAAGATGGAAAACCCCATTGTTGCCCCGAAAGGCGGCAAAGTGGCGGAGATCAAAGTGGATGAGAAGGACAAGGTTGATACCAATCAGGTGCTCCTTATCCTCGAATAGTATCAATAGCCGTTGCGAGACGGCAGTGTTTCACGAAAAGAAAACGCCGAATCGACAGACCCGTGTGAGGGTTGTGCCGGTTCGGCGTTTTTTATTACTATGGAAGGATGATCCCCTTTCCCGTAAGGACAGTCCTTTGCCTATGAAGGATTGTTTTACCCTCCCCTTCAAGGGGAGGGTAAGGGCGGGGATGGGTTGTCCTTATTTGATCGGCCACTCCCCGCGTTCTTTCAGGACTTCGCGGTAAACTTCCAGGGCCTCGTTGACGGCTGGCATGCCGGCGTAAGTTGCAACCTGGAAGAAGATCTCCGCCAATTTTTTGGGATCGCAACCCACATTGAGGGCTGCATTGACATGGAGTTTCAGCTCTTCCGTAGCCCGTGTGGCGGCCAGTATGGCGCAGGCGGCATACTGCCGTTCCGGGAGGGTTAAGACGGTCCGGGAATAGAGATTGCCCGTAATGAATTTGGAGAATTCATTGGCCAGATCCTTGTCGAATTCCCGCCACATAAGATAGGGCGGATCCATCTTGACGCCCTTGCCAAAAAGGGTTTTTGCTGTTTCCTGGGTTCTTTTCACGATCTCATCTGACATAATGTTACTACTCCTCTCTCATTTATAGTTTATTTAGTGATGTAGATATCCCGGTCCCGGTCCTGGAAGTAGAGGTGGCGATACTTCCCTTTCTGAAGGCGGTCAAAAATGGCTTCCCCTTCCTCTCGGCAGACCGGGCAGCTCTGCCCGGGAATGATTACGGCAAAGATTCGTATCCCCGTGTCGGCGAAGGAATCGATCATGACCAGACCGCCGCAATCGTCACAGACCCGGACCGTTTCTTCCTGCTGCTCAGAGATGCCGTCCGTATCATAGTATATCTGTTTCTTTCGCTTGAGATATTTATTTGTTCCCACGACCGTTTTTTTCATATCCCGGCGCTTTTTCCAAAGCATCATGACTTCCGAGGAGGTCCGTTCGATGTAGTGGGTAATCTGTTCGGATTGTCGGAGCGCCTCGGCATTATAATCGGGTTCCCGGACGGCGCTGTAGTCCAGACCCGCCATCGCCAGGATGATGCCTACATTTACATAGGGAAGGGCCTTTTCGATGGAATAGCCCCCTTCCAGGACGGCGATGTCCGGCGCCAGGCGCTCATTCAGCCGGGCGTAGCCCTGGGCGCTGAAACGCATATTGGTGATCGGGTCCGTATAGTGATTGTCCTGACCGGCGGAGTTGATAACGATATCGGGCTTGAACTCAGCGAGGATGGGCATGATGACGTGTTCAAGGACATGAAGGAAACCTTCGTCCGAGGTTCGGGGTGGCAGGGGTACATTGATTGTCGTCCCCAGGGCGTTTGGTCCGCCGAATTCGTCGGTAAAGCCTGAGCCCGGGTACAGGGTCCGGCCGTCCTGATGGATGGAGATGCATAGAGTGTTGGGATCGTGCCAGTAAATCTCCTGGGTTCCGTCACCGTGATGGCAATCCGTGTCAACAATGGCGATCCGCTTGGGACCGTAATGTTTCCGGATATATTCCACCATGATGGCTTCGATGTTGACGTTACAGAAGCCACGGGCGCCGTGGACGACCTTCATGGCATGATGTCCCGGCGGTCTGACCAGGGCAAAGGCGTTGTCCACTTCCTTGCTCATGACCTTTTCCGCTGCCCTGATGGCCCCTCCCGCCGAAATGAGATGGGATTCCGTAACGACGCTCTCCGCCCGGGGCACGCAGATGTGGATCCGGTTAATGTCCCCTACCGTTGCCAGTCCGGGTTTGTATTCGATGATGTTCTCAAAATCGAGGAGTCCCTCTTCAAAGACCTGATCCTGGGTATAGAGAAGCCTTTCCTCCCGTTCCGGATGGGTCGGAGAGATCGCCCAGTCGAAGGCGGGGAAAAAGATCAGACCGGTCTTGCGCCGCTTTTCGCTCATAACGTCTTCCCCCTCGTGAACCCGGAAATCAGCCCCGGTTTGACCTGAACCTTAACCCGAATATTTTTTCCCGCCGTATATGAATCCCGGACCATATTGAATTCCTGATTTTCTATGACCTCGATTTCGAGATCCTCATCTTTTGCGCCCATGGCCAGGGCCTTTTCACGAAGCCTCTCCCTACCGACCGCAATGGCCTCTTCAGCCGTAAATCGTGAGGGAATAGGAATTTGTATCCCTTCCTCGCCAATGGTCAGCAAACGTCTTTCCGTATCGGCGAGGATCGTCAGTTCCGCCGTGGTTCTTGCCAGGGCCGCTCCCACGGCGTTTGCCACCTCCGAATGTTCAGGGATGAAGGGCGTACAAGCCAGATAACCGCCCAGGGGACCCGCCATCGCCGCCGCCGGGCCGCCCACTACATATAGGGCCCGGGGGGAGATCTTTCTCCCTTCGAGCATTTCATGAATGGTATACACGGGCTGGTTATTGATTTCTTCGATGAATGAGCGCACCGCCGTGACAATCTTTTGGCAGGCTTGATCAAAAATAAGCTGCGCCGTTTCCAAAACGGACTTGTCTAACAGCCTGGCAATGGGTTCCAGGGCGGTTACCGCTTTGTCCCGCGCGCCGATAGCCGTCAGATTCAAAACGATCATCGCGTCGGTCGGAGTCGGGAAAGGACCTCCCAAGGCGGCCGCGGGACCCTCCCGCTGGGGACCGATCATAAGCCTGCCGTTTTCACAACGGACAATGCTGTCTCCGCCGAGGCCGATGGATCTTGTTCTTAGTCCCCGGATCAAGGTTTTATGGCCTTCAATAGTAACACCCAGGCTTTCCAGGAGCGGCACGCCATCGGCAAAAATGGCCATATCCGTGGTTGTGCCGCCGATATCCAGGGCGATAGCGTCCTCATTGCATTCGGCCATGCTGAGAACACCCATAATGCTTGCCGCCGGTCCGGAAAGAATGGTCTGGACGGGATAGTCAGCCGACTTGGCAACGTCGAAGGTTCCCCCGTCGGCCTTCAATATATAGATGGGGACATTGATTCCCTGCCGGTGGACAAATTGAAGGACGTCCTGGACGAAGCGCTGGTACAGATCCCATATGGCGCTGTTAAGGTAGGTCGTTGCGATCCGCCGCCTAAAGTTGAGGTGCCCGGACATGCGGTGACCTAGAGAGGCATGGCGGAAACTGCTGCCCAGAAGCTCGGTAATCTTCAGCTCCTGTTCGGGATTGCGGGTGGAAAATTTACCCACAATGCCCAGGTGATCAATGCCTTCCTTGCTCATTATGGCTCCGGCATCCTTAATTTCTTCCTTGTTGATATCGGCGGCGATAATCCCGCGGTGATTCACATAGCCCGCAATAAAGCAGGTATTCTGAGGAACGGGAAGCAGAGCGGGCGGCAAGCCGGGACCGCTTGCAATAATCATCCCCACTTTCTTGATCTTGTTCTGAACGATGGCGTTGGTAGAGAGGGTGGTGCTTAAAACGACCCGTTGGAGCTTGGCCGGATCTTCTTCGGCCAGGATGGCGGTTGTGGCCTGGAGCAGTGAATTCAATAAATGATGAGCATCCGTAGGAACCTTGACCTTCTTCCTGATTTTGAAATTATCAATAAGAACCGCGTCTGTATGCGTTCCGCCCACATCAATGCCTAAGATCATTATTCCTCCGGCCAAGAAAGTCAAGATTCGGACTGCCTTATATAATGATAAATTTATCTTGACAAGGTAAAAAAAAAGCGTATGGTCTCCTTCACTAAAGGTGATTATTATCATCCCAAGGTAATGAAATTATTGGAAAGGAGGTGACGCTTTAATGAAGAAGGTATTTGCCATCATTCTTTCGCTGCTTTTCGTTGTGACGTTTTCGCTTGCAGTCGTTGGCTGCAAGAAGGCCGAAGAGCAGAAACCGGCTGAGCCGGCTAAGACCGAGGCTCCTGCCCCCGCTCCCGCGGCTCCTGGTGCTCCTGGCGCTCCTGCAGCTCCTGGTGCAGCTCCTGCGGCTCCTGGTGCGGCTCCCGCGGCTCCTGGTGCGGCTCCGGCAGCTCCGGCGCCCGCAGCTCCAGCGGCAAAGTAATATAGAACCAAAAGTTCATCTTGAAAACCGGGCATTTGATAATCGAATGCCCGGTTTTTTTGTGCCGTAAAATGGCTTGACAGCCGCCGTTCAATTGCTTAATAATGGAGAAAAAATGGGAGGTGAAAAAGATGTCGGACAGAGCAGGTGATTTTTTAAAGGGATTGGTTATCGGTGGACTCGTCGGTGCCGTCATCGGTATTCTTTACGCTCCCAAGAGCGGCAAAGAAACCCGGGAGGAAATTGGCAAAAAGGCTGAAGAACTTCTTTCCAAGGCGAAAGAGGAATACGAACAGGCCCTGGAAAAGAGCCGCAAGACCTATGAGACGGCTGTCAGCCGCCTGAAGAAAATTGAGGAGGCGGCCAGGGAAAAGGTCGGCGAGCTGGAGAGCAAAGCCGGCGAAATGGTAGAGAAGGGAAAAGTAAGCCTGGAAGACAATAAGAGCCGTTTAAAGAAGGCCATAGATGCAGGTGTGGAAGCCTTCAAAGAAGAAAAATCGGCATAATGAGATGTGTCAGCCTCATTTCATAACGGCAGTGCTTATCTTTTTGTGAGATCATCATGTACGTCGAAATCAGTTTGTTGTGTCTGAGTTTGGCCGTTCTTCTCATTGTGGCGTTTACGGCGCCTCTTCTCTGGCAGATCAGGAAAGTGGTCAAGGGGCTCGCCTTGACTCAGGAGATGCTCCAAAAAAGCCTGCCCGCGATTCTTCAAAACCTGGAAGAATCCTTGGAGACAATGAAAAGAACGGCCCATATCGTCAACGAGCAGGTGGAAGTCGCTGCCGGGGCCATGAAGAAGGTCCAGGCTGTTGTTGGCGTCTTGATGGAACTGGAGTCAGTCGTCCATCTGGGGCTGAGGTTGCCATTCTTCAGGTTCCTGCGTAATACCAGTGCCGTCGCCAAGGGTATCAAGGTGTTTTTTAACGTCTATACCTCCAGGCCGCGCCAGTTGCGGCAATAGGGTCTGCGGCGACGATGGGAAAGATGACCTTTGGCAATAAAGGGGGGCGTGTCCGGGGAGCAGTACAAAAACCCGCCGGCGTTGCGGCCCGGCCTGTCGAAGATATCGTCAGGGAACTGAAGAAGGCGCAGCAGAAGCCCCCGGGCGAGGATTATCGGGAGCGTTCCCTGGCTATTCACGGTCTTGTCTGCGCCCGTTGCGCCCGGGAATTCTCGGGGATAAACAGACAGCTCCTGACCGTTCATCACAAAGACGGCAACCATCACAACAATCCTCCTGACGGCAGCAACTGGGAAAATCTATGTGTTTACTGCCACGACGATACCCACAGCCGCAGTGTCCTCGGTGATTATCTGGAAGGAAGCAGCGGTTCAAAGGATGTCGGACTAGTTTATCAGGATGGTAGACAGGAGGGATCAGCTTCGGAAAGATCTCTTTTGGGAGAAAAGCTTCAACAGGCCCTGCAAAGAAAAAAATAGCTCAAATCATCTTTTCATAGTCATATTCCTGGTTCCATTGTGTATTGATGGCAGGGGATGGGGGGGGCTTAATTTTTAGTTGATTCCCGCCGTTTCTTGTGCTATGGAAGCACCCGTTTTCGTGACAGTAATTAACCCCGTCCGATTTCCCATATTCAGCTGAGAATGAAGCAACATACAAAAACTGTATGAGTGTAAGGTGGTTAAGGATAACACAAAATAAGAGAAGGAGGTAGGTTCAGTGGATGTTATTGAACAAGGAGTAGGAAGGATCTTTACGGATCCGGATGCGGATAAGGCGAGGGAGTTTTTCCGCCACAAAAGCCGCGCCCTCGTGAGCAAACTCACCACAGTCAAAGAAGCAGTCGAGACGCTGGTAAAAGATGGCGATTATGTCTCCATCGGCGGCTTCGGGGTCAACAGGATCCCGGCGGCCGTGCTCCATGAGATTGTCAGGCAGGGCAAGAAGAATCTTGGTCTGGCCGGCCATACGGCAACACACGACTTCCAGATTCTTGCATCCGGAAAGTGTTTCAGCAAGGTTGATGCGGCTTATATCATCGGCCTCGAAGCAAGAGGACTGTCCCCCAACGCCCGGCAGTATATGGAAAGCGGCGAGGTGGAAGTCTCCGAGTGGACAAATTATACCCTGGCCGTGCGTTATAAGGCTGCCTGCGCGGGAGTTTCTTTCCACCCCATCCGCAATATGATGGGTACGGATACCTTCAAATACAGCGGCGCCAAGAAGGTGAAGTGCCCCTTCACGGGAACAAACTATGCTCTCGTCCCCGCCCTGTATTCCGATGTAGGACTCATTCATGTCCATGAGGCGGACATGTACGGCAACTGCCGGACCAAAGGCATTCTCATGTCGGACTATGACATTGCCCGTTCCTCGAAAAAACTTATCGTGACCTGCGAGCGTCTGATCACCAACGACGAAATCCGCAGAGATCCCACCTCGACCTTTATCCCCTACTGGTGTGTCGATGCCCTGGTCGAAGTACCCTATGGATGCTATCCCGGCAACATGTATGGCGAGTATTTCTCGGATGAGGACCATCTCCGGGAATGGCTGAAGGTGGAGAAGGATCCGGAAGAGTTCAAGGCGTTCCTCGACAAAAACATCTACGGTGTGAAGGATCACTTTGAGTACATCGAAAGAAACGGCGGCATTGCCAAGATGCAAAGGCTCAGACAAAAAGAGTGGCTGTTTGTCGGCGCCAGGGCATAGAAAGGAGGATAAATACGAATTATGGCTAACTATAACACAATGGAGTTGATGATTTGTACGGCGGCGAGGGAGTTGGAAGACGGTTCCAGCGTTGGTGTTGGGACCGGCGCCCCCTGTGCCGCTGCCATGCTTGCACAAAAGACGAAGTCCCCCAATCTCGTGATTCTTTTCGAGGCGGGCGGGGCGGCCCCGTTGATTCCGGAGATGCCGATTTCCGTCGGCGATTCCCGGACCACCTGGAAGGCCCTTATGGCTGCCAGCATGGCGGAAATTATGGAAACCGCCTGCCGTGGGCAGCTTGACTATACCTTCCTTGGTGGTGCGCAGATCGATATGTATGGAAACCTGAATTCCACCCGGATCGGCAACGATCACCAGAAACCCAAGGTTCGCTTCCCCGGGAGCGGCGGGGCCAACGATTTCGGGTCCTTCTGCTGGCGCATGATGGTCATGACCCCCCAGGATCCCAAACGTTTTACCGAAAAGTGCTCTTACGTTACCACGCCGGGCTGGCTGGAAGGCGGCGATTCCCGCTCGAAATCCGGTCTACCCCTGGGCGCCGGTCCCTACAAGATCATCACCAATATGGCCGTTATGGACTTTGAACCGGCATCCAAGCGGATGCGGATCATTGCCGTCAATCCCGGCTATTCCGAGAAGGATGTGCAGGATAATTGCGGCTTCGAGCTCCTCAAGGCCGCAAAGATTGTCGAGAATGCTGGTCCAAGCGAAACGGAGCTCTCCATTCTCCGCGACCAGATCGATCCCTATCGCTATGTCATCGGGCGTTAACATTTTTTGATGTTCCCCTGCGGGGAGTTTGAAGCTACGCGATTTAAGGTCGGATAGAAGTTTGGTTTAAAGAAAAAACGAAGGCCGCTGCTTTATACAAGCAGCGGCCTTTTTTCGACTTATTCCGGCTCTAAATCAAAGCGCTATCTTCGTTGGCATCGGCAATCGGCTCCTCGACGTATGCAAAATACGCCTGCGTCGCCTCTGCCTCGCCGCCTTGATTTCATCTTTGATTTAGAGCCGGAATTATTACCTGAGCAGAATTTTCGGGTCCGTTTCCTTCACTATTTTGTCCCCCGCGGAAGTTCCGCAGAAAACGCAGGTATAGTCGTATTTTTCCCCCTCCGATAAGACAAGGAGCAGCCGCTTCCGGACGGGTACGGCCCGGCGGCAATGGGGACAAAAGAGTTCTGTGGCGTCAAAGTCCTTGAATTGCTGTCTCTTCATGGTGCTTCATCCTCGTCTAGGTCGGGAATGGATTTTGCGTTTTCCAGCCATACAGTGGCCTCGCTGTCGCTGGGAGCCCGATAATCTCCCCGGGGAGACAAAGATCCCCCGGAACCAACCTTGGGACTGTTAGGGATGCAGGAGCGCTTGAACTGACTGGTTTTGAAGAAGCGATACAGATACACCTCCAGCCAGTGTTTGATCTCTACGATTGAATATTGATGACGTTTGTCTTCGGGAATGTCCGGCCAGAGGCCCCGGTTGCAGTCCTGCCAAGTACAATAAGCCATAAAGGCGATCTTGGCGGGCAGATAACCGAACCGGGTAATGTAAAAATTGTGGAAGTCCTGAAGTTCATAAGGGCCGATGACCGACTCGGTTTTTTGCGCCGGCTGAGCGCTCTCGGAACCGGGGATAAGCTCCGGGCTGATCTCGGTTGCGAGGATATCGACAAGAATCGCCGACGTTTCCTGCGAGAAGACCACCGAATCAGCCACCCAGCGGATAAGATGTTGAATGAGGGTCTTGGGGACGCTGGCATTGACATTGTAATGAGACATATGATCGCCGACGCCGTAAGTACACCAGCCTAAGGCCAATTCACTGAGGTCTCCCGTTCCCATAACCAGGGCCTTCCGCATGTTGGCCAGACGAAAGAGATGGGAAGTCCTCTCCCCGGCCTGGATATTTTCAAAAGTCACATCATAAACAGGTTCCCCTTTTGAAAAGGGATGATCGACATCTTTCAGCATTTGCAGGCAACTGGGCCTGATATCGATTTCGTTCGCTTCCACTCCCAGGGCCTTCATCAGTCGGAGGGAGTTGGTGTAAGTCTTGTCCGTAGTGGCAAATCCGGGCATTGTATAGGCCTTGATATTGGTGCGGGGCCACTTGAGAAGATCCATGGTCCGGGCGGCGACAATAAGGGCCTGGGTTGAATCGAGCCCCCCGGAGACGCCGATTACGACGTTTTTGATGTCCGATGCCTGAAGTCGCTTCGCCAGTCCCTGGACCTGGATGTTATAGGCCTCGTAGCAGCGTTGATCCCGCTTGCCTGCGTCGGCGGGAATATAGGGATAACGGGGATATTCGCGCACAAGCATGATGCGTTGCCTTTTCGGGTAGTCCACATCAAAGGCGATATGACGGAAAGCGGTTACCCGGTCCCGGTGGGTGCGGGCGTTCTGACTGAAGCTGGTCAGGCGCATCCGATCCTGGGCCAGGCGGTCGAGATCGATATCCGAGTAGATTACCTGCGGCTGTTGTGAAAAGCGGGTCGATTCGGCGAGGAGATTGCCGTTTTCATGGATCATGGCATGGCCGTCCCAGGCAAGATCCGTTGTCGATTCTCCCGGTCCTGCCGCTGCATATAGGTAGGCGGCCACACAGCGGGCCGACTGGTTGGCGGCGAGGCTCTGACGGTATTCCGATTTCCCGATGGTGATATTGGATGCCGACAGGTTGCCGATCAGGGTGGCTCCGGCCATAGAGGCGAAACTTGACGGGGGAATGGGGACCCAGACATCCTCGCAGATTTCGATAAAGAATTTAAAATGGGGAATGTTCTGAACGTGGAAAAGAAGATCCGCCCCGAAGGGGATGTGTTGCTGGCCGCAAAGATCGATGGTCTTCGTCAGGGCTTCTTCCGCCGGCGTGAACTGGCGGCGTTCATAGAATTCCCGGTAATTAGGCAAATAAGACTTGACGGCCGCGCCCAGAATGCGTCCCCCGTATATCACGACGCCGCAGTTGTACAGGCGGTTTTCCACCTGCAGCGGCGCGCCGACCACGAGGATGAGCTTCAGTTTCCGCGAGGCTGCGACTATTTGCTGCAGCGCCTCCTGAACGGCATGGAGAAGGGCGTCCTGGTGGAACAGGTCTTCATTGGAATAGGCCGAGATCCCCAGCTCCGGGAAAAGGGCGAAGACGGCATGGTCATCTGCCGCCTTACGGGCCATCTTCAGGGTGGACTTGACGTTAAATACCGTATCCGCCACCTTCACTTCCGGGATGCATACGGCCGCACGGATGAAACCATGGCGGTAGATATTGAAATAATTATTCATCGTCATCATGAGTCTCCCTCTACATAGGCGTAGGCGCTATGATTATGGATACTTTCGTGATTTTCCGCCTCCACCGTGTAGGAGGGAAAATTATCATGAACCTTCAGGCGGGCGGCAACATTCCGGACGACATCCTCGACGAACATGGGATTCTCATAGGCCCGTTCGGTAACGAATTTTTCATCCGGCCGCTTGAGGAGGGAATACACCTCCCCGCTTGCCGATTCTTCGACGATGCGGATGAGATCTTCGATCCAGAAGAACTTCTTGAAACGCACCTTGACCGTGACCATACTGCGCTGATTATGGGCCCCCATATTGCTGATCTCCTTGGAGCAGGGACAGACCGTCGTCACCGGCACGATGATGCCTACCTGAAAGTCCGCCCCATTGTCATTGAGGGCGCCGCAAAACAGGCATTTATACTCCATCAGGCTTTTCGCCCCCGTTACGGGCGCCGCCTTCTCAATAAAGTAAGGGAAGACGATTTCCATATGGGCCGATTGGGCCTTGAGTTTTTGCCGTGTTTTTTCCAGGATCATATGAAAGGTCTTGATGTTGATCTGTCCCCGGAATTCATTGAGAATTTCGATGAAACGGCTCATGTGGGCCCCCTTGAAATGATGGGGCAGGTTGACATACATGTTGATCGCGGCGTTTACCGCCTGGGTTCCCCGAGCGCGGTCGAGGACGATAATTGGGTACTTGATCCCCTTCACCCCCACCTTGGTGATCTCAATATTCCGGTGATCCTTGAGGTTTTGTACGTCGATCATGCCGTGTATGTTACCCGGGCGTTATCCGATTCCCATACGGTCACTCTGGAAACCGTGAGAACCAGATTCAGGGTTTGGATCTTTTCCGTCAGGCGATCGTACATATATTTCGCGACTCGCTCCGACGAAGGGTTTATGTCTTTGAAGGCCTCCACTTCATTCAGGTATTTATGATCAAGGTACTCAAGAATCTCGTTCATCCACCTTTTCAGATCCCGGAAATCGATAAGGATGTCCTCCCCGTTTAAGACATTTCCCGCCACCGTAACCTCGACGAGGAAATTATGTCCATGCAGGTCTTCGCACTTTCCGCCGATCTCCTTGAGGATATGGGCGGCGGAAAAAGTTTTCTTGATCGTGACTTCGTACATGATTTATGTTGGAAAGATCTTTGCCTATTTGTGCTGGAGTTCTTTATCCACCGCCATGTTATCCCGGTGAATCACCTCGTCGTAGTCTTTATACCCCAGGACCTGTTGAATCTTGGAGGTTTTGAGTCCCATGATCTTGCGAACCTCTTCCGCCCCATAATTGGTTAGTCCCTTGGCGAGGATTTTTCCGCCTCCATCCAAGCAGAGGACGGGATCGCCGACATGGAAATCCCCTTCTACATCGATGACGCCGGAAGGAAGGAGACTCTTGCCCTCTTCGATGAGGGCCTTTTTGGCGCCGTCATCGACAGTCAGCTTTCCCCGGGACCTGAGGGTGAAGGCAATCCAGTATTTACGGCTGTTGAGGTGCTCTTTCATGGGCAGAAAGAGGGTGCCCCGCTCTTTCCCCGCGCAGAGATCCCTGAGGACTCCCTTTTCCTTGCCCGCCGCGATGATGTAGGGGATGCCGAAGGCCGTGACTTTCTTGGCGGCCAGGACTTTGCTTTTCATCCCCCCCGAACCGACATCGGAGGTTTCGTCCGTTGCCGCGTGTTCGATCACATCGGAGATCTCATGGACGATGGGAATCACCTTGGCCTTCTTGGAGCGGCTGGGATTACGGTCGTAGAGGCCGTCGGTATTGGTCAGGTTGATCACGAGATGGGCCTCCGTGATATTCGCGATCATGGCGGCAAGCTGATCGTTATCTCCGAATTTGATCTCATCGACGGCGACGGTATCGTTTTCGTTGATGACGGGTATCACCCCCCATTCCATGAGGGTGGTCAGGGTGTTGCGGATATTGAGGAAACGCTTCCGGTCCGTGAGGTCGCTCATGGTGAGGAGGATCTGGGCGACATAAATGCCGTGTTTGCCAAAGGCATTGGAATAGACGCGCATCAGCCGTCCTTGACCGATAGCGGCGGCGGCCTGTTTCTGGGGCATGCTTTTCAGCGGTCCGGTGATGCCCATCCGGTGTTTTCCCGAGGCAATAGCCCCGGAGGTAACGATGACGATGTGATATCCCCGCTTTTTCAGATCTACCATGTCATCGACAAGCTGCTCGATGATATCAAGATCAAGGCCGTTATCTCCCGTCAGGACAGCGCTGCCGATCTTGATCAGGACTTTTTTGACGTCAGTGAGAACTTCCTTTCTCGTCATAAGGCTTTCCTTCCCCTATTTGTTCTTCCTGTGCACGGGTGGACCTCTCTAGCTGCTTCGTGAGCCGACCGAGTACGCCAGCGAGTCCTTCGCCTGTAACTGCTGAAAAAGCGGATACTTCTATGCCCTTTTCACGGAAGATGTCAATGTCTTTTTTCATCCGCTCCCGGGTAACAGGCAGGTCGATCTTGTTAATGGCAACAATCTGCGGTTTGTTCATCAAGGTGGCATTGAAGAGCCCCAGTTCCCGGTTTATGGATTCATAGAGTTCCCATGCTCCATGATAATTTTCATCAGAAATATCAAGGATATGAAGAAGAACGGATGTTCTTTCCACGTGTTTCAGAAACTGAACGCCCATCCCGGCGCCGGTGTGAGCGCCGGTGATCAGGCCGGGAATATCGGCGATAACAAAACTCTGATTCTGTCCGTAAGAAACGACGCCCAGGTTGGGAATGAGGGTGGTGAACGGGTAATCGGCGATCTTCGGCCGGGCCGCTGAAACTCGGGATATGAATGTCGATTTGCCCACGTTCGGCCGGCCGATAATTCCTACATCAGCCAGCAGCTTGAGTTCGAGAATGATCCATCGCTCTTCGCCGGGCATGCCGTCCTGGGCAAAGCGGGGGGCGCGATTTGTGGAAGAAGTGAAATGGGCGTTGCCTTTGCCCCCGATGCCGCCTCTGGCGGCGATAAACCGCTCACCGTCACGGGTAAGATCGGCGAGTATTTCCATGCTCTCGGCTTCTTTGAAGACGGTGCCGACGGGAACGGCGATTTCGATGTCTTCCCCGCTGCGGCCCGTCCGATTGTTTCCCTCGCCGCTGGCGCCGTTAGGGGCGGCGTGACGCGGACGATACCTGAAGTCGAGCAGGGTGGCGAGATTGTGAGAGGCGTGGAAGATGATATCCCCCCCTTTACCCCCGTCGCCGCCGTTCGGCCCCCCTTTGGGAACATACTTTTCCCGCCGGAAGCTCACGCAACCGCGGCCGCCATGGCCCGCCTGGATGAATATTTTTGCTTCGTCAATAAATTTCATAAAAAAATAAAGGCGCTCATATCAAGCGCCTTTTGATGGTGATAGGTTTTACTCTCTACCCGCTAGGGGATGCTGTGTCCTCTTCAGGGCTGACGTTAACGTCTATGCCGCGTAGACACTTACCTTCTGTCTTGTTTTGTCAAGCCTTTCAAATTTAACGACGCCGTCTATCTTGGCGAAAATGGTGTAGTCCCTGCCGAGGCCGACATTTTTGCCGGGGTGAACCTTTGTCCCGACCTGACGGATGATTATGCCGCCGGCGTTGATCGCCTGACCGCCGAAGACCTTCACGCCCCGACGCTGGGAGTTGCTGTCCCGGCCGTTCCGTGAACTTCCCTGTCCCTTTTTATGTGCCATGAATCTCTCCCCTTCCCTTTAAAATGAAATATCCCGAATAACCATCCGGGTCAGCGGCTGGCGATGTCCTGTTTTTTTCTTGAAGCCCTTCCGCCGTTTCATATGGAAGACGGCAATCTTCTCGGCCTTTATCTGGCCCACGATCTCTCCCACTACCGTCGCCCCGCTTACCGTGGGGGTCCCGATGCGGATCGCCTCGTCCGTTGCGACCATGAGGACGCTATCAAATACTACCGTATCTCCCTTGCTTCCGTCGAGTTTCTCTATGGCAACCATGTCTCCCACGGAAACCCGATGCTGCTTCCCGCCTGTTTTGATCACTGCGTACATCGTTTCATCCTTGTTGAAAAATTTTGAACAGGTTATCTACTCGAAAAGGCATTTATTTGTCAACAAAAAAAGTTGCCGTTTTTGTCAGCCTGGTTTCAAGAGCGGTGGCAACGTCCAGAGCAAGGGCGTGGACAAGAATATCCTCGGCGCGGACCGCGCCCTCTTTACTGAAACGGACATCCATTACGATCTCGCGGCAGGAGCGGTCGCAGGCAAGATGGGATACGAGGGGACGGATATCCTTGATTACCGTCCGCTCTTTGATGGTCTTCGCGATGGTAAATTGTGGAGCCCTTAAAAAGGCATCAATGCGTTCTTCCAGATGAATCAGCCGCGCTTCGTCAAGGGTGTCCGGCAGGAGAGCCCGATATTGGAAACCCCGGATCAATTCGGTCAGGGAACGGGCGGCCTGGGGAAGCTCCACCATTTCAAAGACCGTCATCCCCTCGGGAAGATAACGATTGATCCGTTCCGGCAGCGCCGCGACTGCTTCGGGCGGCTTGATAATCTGGATGTCGCAATATTCTCCTTCGCTTTCCAGTCCGACGGCGGCGGCGACGGCAAAAGATATTTTGGGATGGGGGTGGAAACCCTCCGAATAGATGAACTTCAGGCCGCTCTGGACGATGCCCCGGCTCAGGGCGGAGGCGACCTCCAGGTGGGACAGATAGCGGGACACCCCCTTTTTTTGGAAGCTTAACCGGAACCGGCACGAATCCGTAGCAGGGGGGACCTTGCCCCGGGTGGACGGTTCAGGGGCAGGGGTATTGCCGGCGGGTGCTTTCGCGGCTGCTTCTTCGGCGTCGACGGGCCGGATGTCGATATGATCGCAGACGCCGCATTGATAGCAGCCGTCAAGGCGGCAATCCGCCGTCAGAGTTCCATTATGGGCCTTTTGCGCCTCTTCCAGGAGAAATCGGCGGTCCACGCCGCAGTCGATATGGTCCCAGGGGAAAGGCGCCTCCGGGGGGCGCTCGCCAAGAAATGCCGCTGCTTCGATCCCGAGCCGGGCCATGGCATTCTCCCAGCGATCATTGCGGAACTGGTCGCTCCAGCCGTCGAAACGGCAGCCGTCGCGGTAGGCGGTTTCAATCAGGGGACCGAGGGATTCATCTCCCCGGGAGAACAGGCCTTCGAGAAGACTCATCCGGGCGTCGTGCCATTTGATCTGGATATTCCGGTGGCGCAATCGGGATTTGAAATAGGACTGCTTTGCCGAGATTTCTTCCAGGCCGATCTGCCGTTCCCACTGAAAAGGGGTGTGGGGTTTGGGGACGAAAGTGGAAAGGCTGACCGTGACCTGCCCGCGGTTTCTCGATGTCCGCAGCACCTTATGGGCCAGCGAGGCTATCCCTTCCTGATCCTCTTCTTCCTCTCCCGGGAGACCGATCATGAAATAGAGCTTGATCGCTCGCCACCCGGCGTCAAAGACCAGGGCCGAGGTTTTCAAAAGATCCTCTTCCGTATTCCCCTTGTTAATGGAATTCCGCAGGCGCTGGGTTCCCGCTTCGGGGGCCAGGGTGAAGCTCGTTTTCCGGACTCGTTTGATGGTTTCGATGAGGGAGGCGCTCAGGGTCTCGACACGCAGGGAGGGCAGGGCCAGGGCGATACGCCGGGCGTAATAGCGATCCATCAGCGCCGGCAGGAGGGTTTCGATGCAGGAATAATCGCCGGAGCTCAGGGACAGGAGGGACAGCTCTTCCTGTCCGGTGGCGGCGAGCATGGCGTCGGCCATATCTTGCAGGAGGGCGGGATGCCTTTCCCGGACCGGGCGCCAGACCATCCCGGCCTGACAAAACCGGCAGCCTCTGGTGCAGCCCCGGGCAATCTCCAGCACTATCCGGTCGTGAATGGTTTTCATCAGGGGCGCCAAGGGTTTTACGGGCCCTATCCAGGCGTTCAGATCGGCGACAATCCGCTTCCGGATCTTTCTGCCGGCGTCGTGGACGGCGGGGACATAAACCCCTTCGATATCGGCAAGGGCGGCAAGGATCATGTCCCTGCCGCTGCCCTTGCCCTTTTCCCCGGTCATGGCGGCGGCGATCTCCAGGATGACCTCCTCCCCTTCCCCGATGACGAAGGCGTCGATAAAGGCGGACATGGGGGCGGGATTGAAACAGCATGGTCCGCCGGCGATCACGATCGGGTCTCCGTCCCTTCTGTTTTGACGGCGAATGGGGATGCCGCCCAAGTCGAGCATGGCGAGGACATTCGTGAAGGAAAGCTCGTATTGAAGGGAAAACCCGACCAAATCAAAAGACTGCAAAGGAGTTCGGGATTCGAGGGTAGCAAGGAGGATGCCGTGGCGGCGCATCTGGTCTTCCATGTCCGGCCAGGGGGAGAAACAGCGCTCGGCGACGATTTCATCCTTCCCGTTCAATATTTCATATAAGATCTGGATGCCCAGGTGCGACATTCCGACTTCGTAAGTATCCGGGAAGGCAAGGGCAACGCTGAGCCGGCAGGCATGGCGGTCCTTGTGGACGGCGTTTACCTCCCCGCCGATGTAGCGGCTGGGCTTCGAGCAGGCCAGGAGGACGTCGTCCAGGTTTTTTTGATGATCAGGCATGGGAGTTATTATTTATTGCCGAGGCGATCTTTGTATTTATAAGGGTTCTGGACGATGTCGCGATATTTTGACCGGGAATACTGCCGGGGAAAGTTATCCTTGGCCAGATAGGGCAGGGCGTCTCTTTTGAAGTCGTCGAGAAGATTCCGGAAGACTGTTTCCGTCTCGGCGTTATGCACGAAGGTTCTTTCCTTCCTGTATTCGTAGCTGCCGGCAGGTCCGAATACCCGGCGGGTCTTTAAATATTGATCATCCTCCTCAAAATGAGATCTTTCGAAGGCCACGTCCATGGTGATGACCAGTTCTACCTTGACCGTATCTGCGGCGATTTGACGGGAAGCGTCCCATACATCCAGGTTTAGTCCGTTGGAGAGGTTTATAGTTTCAATTTGTTTCATAGCCCCGTACCCTTATTAAGATGCCCTGTCCTTAACATCTTTAATCTTGACCTGCAATGTCAATCCTCATATAGTACCTGTCTCCAGCCAAGAGAACAATTATGAGGAAGCCATGACCGAAGAGAAAAGCGCCAATGCCATTTTATTACTCTCCTGTCAAGACCAGAAGGGTCTGGTCTATAATATCTCTAACTTTATTTATCGCCACAACGGCAACATTGTCCATGCGGCGCAACACACCTCGGTGACGAGAAAGATCTTCTTCATGAGGATCGAATGGGAACTCAACGGCTTTGTCATACCCCGCGAAGAGATCGGCATGGTCTTCAAGCATGTGGCCAGCCAGTTCGATATGACCTGGGAACTGCACTTCACCGATACGGTTCCCCGTCTTGCAATCTTCGTGTCCCGCCATCCCCATTGCCTCTACGACCTCCTCCTGAGACGCCGGATGGGAGAATTCCGGGCGGAGATCCCCCTGGTCATCGGCAATCATCTTGACCTTAAGCCCATGATCGAGCAGTTTGGCTTGAAATTTGCGCACTTTCCCATTACCTTGGAAAACAAGGCGGATCAGGAACAACTGGAGATTGAGGAAATCAGGAAACACAATATCGACCTGATTGTCCTTGCCCGGTACATGCAGGTCCTGACGAACAGGTTCGTTGGTGAATACCCGAACAAAATCATCAATATTCACCATTCTTTTCTTCCCGCCTTTGCGGGCGCCCATCCTTATCAGCAGGCCTACGACCGGGGGGTGAAGATCATCGGTGCCACGAGCCACTATGTGACGGAGCAACTTGACGACGGACCGATTATTGCCCAGGATGTCATCAAGATCAGCCATCGGGATGCCCTGGAGGATATCAAACTGAAAAGCCGGGACCTGGAAAGAACGGTGCTGGCCAAAGCGGTCCGCCTGCACCTGGAAAACCGGATCCTGCCTTACGGTTCCAAGACCGTCGTTTTCGAGTAATTATGACGGCTACGTAAAAAGTCCGGATGCTGCGTTGCGCTGCATCCTTCGTCACTGCGGCGTACGCCAAGTACGCCTCATTCCTAGGATTTGCGCGCCTTGCCAGCGGATCTTTTTACGTAGCCGTCGATTATGACTGTTGTTTTTACTTTTTCACGAGGTCATCAGTTTTGGAATGATGAAAATTTCCGACCCCCATCTCTGCCAGCCCGATGCGGGCAAATCCTGCGGGGCTTGCTGCGGGCTCTACAACTACGCCGATTCTTCCCGGGAATCTCTTGTGCTGAGGTTGCGAGGTCGAACGAAGCTGTTCCGCCCCGCCGATAAATCCCCGGAGGGTCTTCAGAATTTCTCCCGCATGATTCAGGAGACGGAAGACATGGCCAAGCGCTACGAGGTCATCTACTGCTGTGAGTACCTGGGATTTCTCGATCCCGAAGAGAAGCGCGTCGGCTGTCTTCTCCATCCCCTCCAGAATGGCGGCGTCGATCACCGGGGGGTCTCTTTTTACGGCCGCGAGCTCTGCGATGGCCATTTCTGCCCAAGCTATCACTATATCTCCGGGGAAGAAAAGCAGGCGCTCCTGAATATCATCGCCGACTGGTACCTCTTCGGACTGGTCATTACGGATATCGATCTGGTAAATCATATTTTCAATTGATCAGCGACGGGGTTTATGAGACGCCGTCACCGGAATGTTTCAAAAATGGCCTCCTCCGCGAAAAGGCCTTGGCCTTCTTTGATCTTAAGCTGTCCTGGCCCTTCCGTTCCGCCGATGTGCATCGCCTGGGGAAATACTATTTTGACGGTTCCCAGTACATGATCAACCATATCGATTACGGGGCTCTTGGTTCGGAAAGATCCCGGTTCGACAGGATATTCCTGAGCCTGACCTCCGATTTCCGCAGCCGGGAGGACCTCCGGCAGGCGGAAGACCTGATTCAGGGCCATCTGGATGACTTTATTCACGCTTATCAGGATAACCGGTGATTTATCATTGACAAAAGATGTTCCGTCGATTAGCATCCATCCCGTTATCTAAAGCAGAAACGGCTCTGTAGGGGGGATCATATGGAAGGTATGCAAAAGGAGATTCTCTTTTCCCGGGATGACATCAATCAGCGTCTCACCGAGCTTGCCGCCGACATTTCCCGGGATTACGCCGGCAGAGAGCTGGTTGTTGTCGGTGTCCTTAAAGGGGCCTTCGTCTTTATGGCCGATCTTATCCGCCGCCTCCAGACCCCCTGCGTTATCGATTTTGCGAGATTGGCCAGTTACGGGTCGGGATCGACAAGCTCCGGTCAGATCGTCATTACCAAGGACATCGAAATGGAGATTAAAGACAGGGATGTCTTGATTGTCGAAGATATCGTGGATACGGGCCTTACCCTGTCCTACCTTGTCCAGGCCTTTAAGGAGAGGGGCCCTCGTTCCCTGAAGGTCTGCGCCTTCATGGATAAGAGGTTGCGCCGCAAGGTTGTCTTCGAAGCGGATTATGTGGGCTTTACCATTGACGATGGCTTTGTGGTCGGCTATGGTCTCGATTTTAATGAGAAGGCAAGATTTTTCCCCGATGTTTACATCGTGACGAATTTGTAGAGGGATTATGATTATTCAATGCCGAATCTGTCGAACAAAATACCATTTTGATGAAACCATGATTCCGACCGATGGCGCCTGGGTCCGCTGTACCCGTTGCCAGAAGGTGTTTTTTCAGCATCCCCCGCTATCCAGCCTGGTGGAGCCTCTGTCCCGCCAAATGGAACCCCTTTCCAGCCAACTGGAGATAGATAAGTCCGATGCCCCGGATCAGAGCGCCCCTGAGGCTGCGAAAACAGAGGACATGCGAGATCTCTCTAGAGCTTCTGAGCTTGATGACGAGCTTCCCGAACGCTCCGATATTCCCAAGGCCCGTTCCGCCTCAAAGAGGGTGTGGCTATGGGCGGCGGGAGCGCTCATGCTGATCCTCCTGGTGGGCGGCGGGAGTCTCTTTCTCTTTCCCCAATACGGTCAGTTGGTGATGAATGAATTGAATGCCCTTTTCCCGGGCCTGGCGTCATTTACCGCCCAGGAGGCGCCGGTCTCGGCGCCGGCGGTCGGGCCTGCCCAGGTAAAGATCGTGGATGTTAAGCAGCGTTTCGTCAATAATGCCCTGCTTGGCAATATCCGCATTGTCGAAGGCGTGGCCATGAATGCCTCCCCCTATCCCATGGCGAGGATCAAGGTCGGAGGGGAGCTTTACGATATGATCGGAACGCCGGTGCGCCAAAGCTCGGCCTTTTGCGGGAATCTGCTCACCGATGAAGAGCTGGGGATTATGTCGGAAGAACAGATTGTCCGGGAGCTCGCCAATCCTCAAGGCAGCGACGTACCCAATGACAAGATTGCCCCGAATGGAATGATTCCCTTCATGATCGTCATCATGCGGGAGCCCCCGGGGGTGACCAGGACATTTGTCATCCCCGTTGCCGCCGAACGGCTCCTCGCTCCGTAAATAGCTCCGATAACGCTTTGATTTAGAAACGGGGTTACTTTTTCTGGGCGTCGTAGAGCTTGAGTATCCTGTCTGTGATATCGATGCTTTCTTCCGCCGTAATCACGGCCATGCGGTCCAGGATAACGGTGAAGCGCTCACCCCGGGCATAATTCCTGACGACCAGCATGATCTCGCCGATGACCTTTTGGGTTATTTCCACCTCTTTGCGTTTGAGTTCCCCTTCGGCGTCCTCGCGCAGGTACTGAAGTTCCCGCATTTCGTGCTTTATCTGATCACCCTTCTTTTTCCGCGCCTCCATGGCGGCGGGTTCGAGACGGCCGAATTCTTCCTCCAGCTTCCGAATCTGGCCTTCCTTGGCGGCAATGGCGGCCTGCTTTTTCTCAACATCCTTCATGAAGGCGGTGCGCACCTTCAGGGAATTCTTGGACTCCCGGAGGATCTTCTGCATATCCACCATCCCGACCTTCAGGGGTCCTGCCGGGCCCGCCGCCTTCGGTGCCGCCTTAGGCGCCGCCCATGCGGGCATGGCGACCAAAATAATCATCAAGACCGATACTGCCCATACAAAATATCTCATCTCTTTTTTCACAATCCCAACTCCTCCTTAATTAAACTGGGGGTTTCCTTACCTCTTTTATCCATAAATGTAAATAGGGGGAAACAGATATGTGGGTCTGTTTCCCCCTATGTTAACTGTCATCCATGCGAATCAAGAATCACGAATGGCGATTGAGTGGCGAATCTTCTGAATTCTCCCCTTACTTGCTCCCCTGGAAACCGCCGGTGGCTTGTTGGGTGTTGGAGTAAGTTCCGGCTCCGGCCTTCCAGACGCCGCCGATGTACTTCCCCTTATTGGCGTCGTTTCCGTAAACGGTCCCGGAGGCGCCCTTGGTAGTGGCGGGGTCAGATCCGTTAATCGTCCAAGTACCGGTATTGGAGTTGATGGTGAAGTTGCTCGTCCCGCCGGAAAAGCTCCCTGAGGCGCCGGTGATCGCGACGCTTTTCTGGCCGCTGCCGGTCACGTTGATATTAAAGTCGGTAACGCTCTGGCTGGCGAAATTGACAGTACCGCTGAAAGATCCTGTTAGAGACGTCCCGGCGCCCGGCGTAGAGGCGGAGTAATCGGCCATGGTCCCCCAGGCAGTGCCGCTGTAAGTTCCTATAATCGCGTTGGACTTCAAGGTCGCCATTTCGCTGTCCGTCGTGGGACTCCCCCAGACGTAGGCCCCTTGATTTGCGTAAACGTACTGGTTTCCGTCGCCGGTCGCCATGCCGACGGGCTGTGTCCAGGTTCCCCATTCCATATAGTCGTTGGAGCCGGCCTTGGTATATGTGACGGTCTCACTTCCCGTCCATGTGTACACGGAGCTGTCCTTCGCCTCCAGTTTCGTCATTTTCTTTGTCGAGCCCGACGTGTCGCCGACGGTGACCAAGCCGCTGCTGGTCGCAGCCGTAACCCCCGCCTGGCTGAAGTCCTGCAGCGACGTGCTCATATACGTGTCGTTATAATAATAGGTTCCGTGTCCCCCGGAGTTGAGCTCGAGCAGCCCCGTAACATAGCCTTTGTATTGTTTTGCCGTGGTCGTGGTTGTCGTTGAGGTTGACTGTTGTTCTTCCTTATTGACATTCTGCTGCTGGGTTATGCTCGAATTGTCGGGGTTATTAGTATTGGACGTCCCTGTGTTGTCCGAAGATTTCTTCTCATCCGGGGCGTTGCCGCTCGAAGAGCTGGAGCTTTGCGAGGAACTGCTGCTCTGGCTGTCGCCGCCTCCGCCGCCGGGGGGCGGGACGTCCGTGGCGGCCTGGAATCGCTGGGAAACCTGGGGGGGGGTGGGCATAATGGTCCCCATCCCCTGGGGGGTGGCCGACACGGTCTGACCAGTTCCCACGCTCTGGGTCCGGCCGTCCACCGTGGAGGTGACGGTCACCGTCCCGTCAAAGCCGTGGACCGTCGTCGTGATATTCGGCCCCGCCTGCCCCGTTGGCCCTACTGGTCCCCTCGGTCCCGTCGGTGGCGTCCCAGGCAGCGGTTGTGAACGGGGGGACGCCTGGGCCAGAATCAGATGGCGCCCCCAATCAGCGGAGGCGTCGGCGAGGAGCAGGGGCAGGGCGGCGGTGTTATTTTCACCTTCAATGGCGACCTCCATGCCGAATTTTGTCCCCCGGACACCGGCAACGGAGGTCGGGCTCTCTACGGTCATAGCCGTACTCTTCTGGCTGAGGACGCGGATGGCGTAGAACATGGCCTTGCCCTGGGCCATGGACAGGTTGGTTTTCTTTTCCGTGGCGCCTTTGGCTACGGACACCTCCTTGACGGTGATGCGGGTACGGTCACCGAGGGTGATGATGTCGTTGTTAAGGAGCTTGATGCGGCATTTGGAGGCCTTCAGGGTGAAGACGACATCCTGTTCGTAGAGTTTGTCGCCGTTTACCGCAAAATAGGCCTGGCGGAGGTCGCCCCGGGCGACGACCACATGACCCATGGCCGTCTGGATCACCCCGGCCTCTTTGGTCTTTCCCGGCAGGAAGTAGTCCTTGACGCTGACGTTCTTCAATTCCTTGGGCAGGGCGTCCGCAGGCGCACTGCGGCCCCGGTTGTCGGCGGCGAGGACGGCGCCGATGCCTCCCCAGAAGAGGACCGCGGCAAGGACGATCAGGGTGATAATACGCTTATGGCAGTTCATCGTAACCTCCCGGAATAATCAGAAATAGAACCCCGCACTCAAGGTGTAGGTTTCCTTGGTAAAACTGTAAAGCTCATCGTTCGAATGGTTGTCGATATAGTTGAAGGCAAAGGATGTAAAGTAATGCTTCCAGAACTCCTGGCTTAAGACGATGGAGTAGCTTTGCCGGCGGTCCACCCGTTCGTCGTTGTAAAGGACGGGGGCCGCCTTGTAGTTTCTTTCCCCGATCTGGTATCTGAGGAAGAGATCCGTCTTCGTCGGAAAGCGGGTGTAGTAGGAGATGGCCGCGTAAGGCGCCGTATAGGTGAAGCTCCGCGCATCGGCATTGGATGATTCATAGCCGAAAT
>Ga0265297_10001303_pt1 | contig 59990 bp, 97 predicted proteins | sample Munlanlwell13791_FD_192502 | JGI IMG/M metagenome (GOLD analysis project Ga0265297, IMG submission 192502) | Leachate microbial communities from a municipal landfill in Southern Ontario, Canada - Leachate well 137-91 | ecosystem: Engineered > Solid waste > Landfill > Unclassified | place... | reverse complement strand
ACAATGGAGACAGTGACTTTGAAAGCTATAATGTAGATAGATCTGAGTATCCTGTCACAATTATAATAAGATTTGATGAAGGCTATTTATATAGTGTTTTTCCACATCACCAAGAAGCTGTTGTAAGTAAAAACATAGAGGAAATACCAAATACAAATGAATACCAACTCAAATAAAAGGAGTAAAATATTATGAGTAAAAAGATAGATGAACAGTTTTATTTTGATCCAGATTTTCCAAAACCAGGAGCTATGAGAGTTAGTATTCTCAGTCACTATGGAATGCTTTCAAAAATAGCTAATTGGAGAGATTCCATTTGGAGACGAAAAAAATCGCAAAGGAAAAATGGAGATTTTGGGTATAATGCAACTGAAAGGAAGTTAACGCTTAAAGAATTAAAATCTCTGAATTGGGATTTTATTTATGTTTTGGAGGAAGATAAAGAATATGAAAGAAAAGAATTTTTTGAGAAATATAATAAATCCAAACCAATATTAACAGGTTTTTTTGAAGGAATTAAAGGTATTAAAAGAAGCAAAGGAAATTTGAAGACAATAAAAGAAGTTAGGAATTTCGTGTATTCACACGAAGGTAAAATTGGATATATTTATTGGGACAATGGAGACAGTGACTTTGAAAGCTATAATGTAGATAGATCTGAGTATCCTGTCACAATTATAATAAGATTTGATGAAGGCTATTTATATAGTGTTTTTCCACATCACCAAGAAGCTGTTGTAAGCAAAAACATAGAGGAAATACCAAATACAAATGAATACCAACTCAAATAAAAGGAGTAAAATATTATGGCATGTCCATGTTTAGCAAATTTCACTTATACATTATCAACTCTGGGAGATGTTTCAGATCTATTTAGAACCAGTTGGATAGCACTGACAAATTTAATTAATAATTATAAATCAGGAGCTATAAACTGGGATCAATTACAAGCAGGTTTATCTGAAATCTATACCGCAACCTGGGATGTACTTCCAAGTGAAGAGATAGTTATGCTACGAATAGCAGTTGCAGAATATCTTGAAAGTAATAATATTGCAGCAACTGTTACAAGAACTAAAGCTCGGGAATATGCTACCAAATGGGGTCTTAATTTTGATACCCTACAAACAAGAGTTAGACAAGAGATAGCATCATTAAATACAGGTACAAAAACTATTCCTGCAAGTACTACATTAACTACAGTTTCGACCTCAACAGGTATATACTGGGTTATAGGATTATCTCTTGGAGCAGTTGGTTTATACTTTCTGGTTAATTATCTCAGCAAAAGGAATAAGAAATAAGAATTACAAAGGGAGATTAATTATGAATATATATTATTTAATTGGAGCAGGTATTTTGGGTTTTGTGTTTAAAGACCAAATTAAAAAACTTTTAGGTGTTAAACAAGAAAAAAATGCTATGGAAAAGACAGTTGAAAGACTATCTACAATTAGAGCTACTACTGGCACTACTCCAATAACTCCAGAAGAAAAAATACAACAGGCAATATCCAGACAGATGCCAACAACTTTTAACAATTTACAAACGTGCCAGACTATTCTTGCAACATATATTGGCAGGAATCCACAAATCACAGCATCTTGCAAATGCGACAAATATAGAGAAAAACAAGGAACAAGATATGTACAGGGATTTAAAATCAACTGTCCACAATCTAAAAAATAATGATAAACCAAGATAAAAAATTACCAAAACTTATAAGTTGGATTGGTGGTAAACATTTTATGGTTGGGAAATTATTACCATTAATTCCTAAACATGATACGTATATTGAACCTTTTGTTGGTGGAGGAAGTCTGTTTTTTGCAAAGCAACCTGCTAAAATAAACGTTATTGCAGATACAGAAACTTCATTAATCAATTTTTATAAAGGTGTTGCAAAAGGTGAGTTATGTAAATACACTAATACTTGGCCTGATACTTGGACACAAACTGATAAATTAAAATATTTACAAAAAATAGAAAACAAAGCAAGAAAGAATTTAAATTCTTTAAGTCCTTTTGAATATTTAATATATATAAAAATGTTACCTGTACCTTCTAATAATTGTATTAAAACTCAGTGTGGGATGAGAGTTGATAGGAATCAAAGTAAGATTCAACGAATAATAGATAGTGACATTATAAATAATAAATTAAAAAATTGTGATAAATATTATAAATTACTTAAAAATACTATTATCTTAAACCAGGATTATAGAACAGTAATAAAAAAATACGATAATAAAAATGCTTTTATATATCTGGATCCTCCCTATATCGATAGTGATAGTCGTTGTTATGAAAACTATCCAAAACCAGCAGAAATTGTCAAAACCTTAACAACAATAAAAGGTAAATTTATATTATCTTATTCATATTATGAACCTTTAATAAAAATAATAAATAATAAATTTAATATATATACAATAGATATGTACTATCCATCAAAAAAAGTAACAGTAGAAGAGTTAATTATTACTAATTATAAATTATAGGAATTAAAATGCTAAAGTCAGAACAATATGAACAGAATTTAAATAAATTAATTAATCAAAGATTAATATTACGTGCAAAACTTCATAGTAATGAAGGTTTATCAATAGATGAATATGAACAGATGAGAGATTTAACAAAAAATATTAAATTATCTGAGCAATTGCATAAACTTGATTTAAAATATTTAATGATACAAAAAATAAATGATAGGAGGATACAAATATCATGAAAAATCTATTTTATCTAGCATTAGGTGTATTTCTTGGATACAAATATCAAGGCGATATTAAACAGCTATTAAGTGGTCTTAGTAAACCACAGAAATTACCTTCACCTGCTGAAGAAATAAGACAACTTGCATTAAGAGTAATTGATTCAATTCAGATTTCAGATCTACCAACAACAAACAAAAACGTAGATTATGTAAGACAGGATTTTAATACATATATAAGCCAATACATTGTTAAAGAAATCCCATATAGTGATACATATGTTAATTTATTAAAAAATGCGAGAAATATGATAGCAAATCTTTCTATAAATGATTTAACATATTATTCAACCGACAAAATAACCAATCTTACAACAGAAAATATAGAGAGAATAATAAATACTACTAATATTAGTGATACAGTAACGCATTTTAAGGAGAGTCATATTTCATCAATATTTAATGCTGAACAAGAAGCATTATTACAACAACAACAAATAGCAACCCAACAACAGATAGAATATGACCGTAATCAACTACAACTTGCAAAAGAACGACAAGCATTACAAACCGAATATGCTTCTTTAGAAGATTGTAATATTAATAAATTTAATTCGAGTTGTGTATGTAGACCTTACAAAAAAGCAGTATCAGGTGGTTCAGGAATACTACAACCAACATTCTACAAAATGGATTGTACAAAAATAACTCTTCCTATTAATTAGTTTATCACATAAACTAATTAAACTAAAACAATTAGTTAAATAAATAACTTGACATTTAAAAATCTTCTTATAATATAAGAGATATAAATTAGTTCTTTACAATTTGGGGATGACAAGGTTTCGACAGTTATACAGAAGATTAAAATGCATTCAGGGGATTATTGCAACCTCTTAAAAAGCAATAAAACAATAATTGCAAACACAAATGAAACAAAACTTGCTGAAATATTATTTCAAGCAGGCCAGATTGAAAAAGATTTCTCTGATTGTACTTTTGAAAATCTGGACGTTGAACAATCAGAATTATTACAGTTAGCAGCTTAACTATCTGTAAGTAAGTTACCAGTTATCATAGCATATTGAATACTTTTTGTTTGTTTTTGATATTCAATATTATTAAAACAAAATAAGAATGTAGATTTTTAATCAGAAGATAATCTGGACTCGGGTTCGACTCCCGACATCTCCACTAAAGCATTCGACGCTGTCTATCAGTTGTTTTATATTTACCTCCTTTCTCTTGATTGTTTCCATAAAATAGGGTCTGGACATTCTCCCCAGTGTTCAGATCCTATTTTTTTATCTTGACAAGTAATGTGAATTATATTAAAAATCAATCATGACTCACGATAATATTTCACCACAGCCAACCATATCAGAATTATCATTTGATGAATTAATTAAATACAGGTATTTTGAATGTGAGCATTATAATGATTGCTTAGAGCTGGCTTGTGCGGGTGATTGGATTTCATTTGTCTGTACAAAATGCAAAATATTTAAAAAAAGGCAGATTCATGAATGCTTCGAGACAACCCAGTCAGATAACAACTAATATTAAGAAACTAAAATTAGTTAAGACTGGTAAAATAAAAGACGAATTAAAAAATAAAAAACAAAACCAAAAACCATTTCCACAACCGCTATCTATTATAGAATTAAAAGCATTGTGTGGTAATTATTCAATAAATAAAATCATATCAGAAAGTGGTAAATTCAAGAAATCAAATAAACAAAATTATAATAAAGGGGAATTGAAAAAATCATATATTGCTTATTCTCATTTTATACCTTTTATTAACTATGAAAAACCTATTGATATATTACTTTCATGTATATATATATTTAATCAGTTACAGACCAATAAAAGCATAGTTTGGGAACAGAAACTCCGAAAGATGAAGCCATTAAAAAACTTCTTACAGGATATTAAAGCGATTGGTATTGAAACATGTCCTTATGGATCTGATATAAAATATCTCTTGATTCGGTATGCTGCATGGTTATTATATATTAAAAGATACAATATAATAGTATCAACTAAAAAAAATAAACCTATGCAGAATTTAGATAAAATATTAGAAACGGAGAATTTTATAATTTATAAAGATTTACAAGATAAGCTATTAACTAAGGTTTTTTATAATTTGTATGGTTATCATACCTGGAGAAAGTAAAATGATCACTTCATTGATAGATATATTTGATATTTTAATTTTAGGATCTTTATTTACATTTGGGGGAATAATAATATTAAGAGCTTCACCATTAAATAGAATCAAGATAAAGCCTATTTCATGTAATGTCTGTATGAGTTTCTGGTTTTTTATTATTTATACAATACTACGATTTGTTAGAGAATTATTTATTAATGATATTTTATGTTTGCTATGTTTTGAGACACTTATTTATGGGTTTAGCGTGGTTGCTATTGTTAAAATACTGACAAATACATTTTATAAAAAAACAATAGTAGAAGATATAAGTCCTGATGTTTTAATAGGAGATGAAAATGATAAATAAATTAGAAGAGTTTTTGAAATTTGTAGAAAATAATAATCAAATGACAAATCAACAGAAGCTACCTTATCAAAAGCAGGCTAAGGAGATTATTTCATATCTGAAGGCACAACAAATAACTGAAATAGAAAAATTTAATGTTGATAACTTTCTGGAAACATATGAAGGCGATTTAAGAAAACAAATGGTTAAGGGTATGTGGATCAAAATATTACAGTGGATGAATGGTCAAGGATTTCCAGTTAAAACAATAGAGGAAGTTGAGGTTGTAAAAAAGAGAAAAGCAGAAAAGAAAAAATTAAAAAAGCAATATCAAAAACCAGATGATAATGATGATGAACAGATTGAAGAAGAAGAAGAAAAAAAACAACCTAAACCTAAAGAACTAATTCAAAGGAGTAATGATATGCCACAGCATAAATTACAGGATAAAGATATTTTGGGAACTGGTACTAAAATACATATCTATAAAAGAGACAATAAGGCTAAATTAGCTTTTATTGAAGAGTATGAGATGAGAGAAATAGCACCTGATGGTAATATAGAACGGTTTGTTAAGGATCATCTGGTTAGTAAATACGGAGGCGGTATTTATGAGATTTATAGAATTAATTCTGATGGTTCAACTAATAACCATTTAAGAACATTGAAATATGTAGAAGATAATTTAAATAATACTCCAAATACTGACTTTAATCCTGCAAATATCTATAATCAACATAAAGAAGAACTTGTAAGAGCTATTGAGGAAAAACATGCTGAAAAAGAAAAAAATGCAGATAAAATGCTCGAGTTATTAACATTATTACAAAAACCAAATTCAAGTCCAACAGACGCTTTAGTACAGTTACAAGTATTGGATAAAATAAATGAATATATGGAAAGAATGAAATCGAATAAAATACAGGCAGATAGTCCTGAATTTAGACAGTTAGAAGAGCAATTTAGACAATTAAAAGAGTCTTTGATACAAAAACCACAGCAACAGGATAATAATAGTTTAATACCAATAATGATGATGTTGTTAAAAGATTTTAAAGAAAAGCCAGTTCCAGTTGAAGCTGATGAAAGGTTTGGACAGGTAGCAGATGCTATAAATAATTTAAGAGATGACATTTCAAATATTAATCCTCCACAAGCGGTGCCAATACACCCGCCAGAACCTGGATTTATGGATAAAATAACTGCTTTATTACCTATTGTTATGCCTTTTGTATCTGGATATTTAGAGCAACAGAGAGCAAAAGAAGAAAAAATGAATCAGCAATTACAGGATAATCAGAAATTAATGATAGAAGTAATAAGAGGTCAGAATACCAATCCAGAATTAGTAAGAATTATAGATAAACTCGAATCAAAATTAGAACAAATAGAGGAAAAAGTAAATAATCCTGGAGAGACATCTATTACTAAAATTCTTGGTGAAATTACTGCTTTAAAACAGGTATCTGGAATATTTGGTGGTGAGAAGAGCTGGGTCGACCAAATAGGTAATATATTAGGAGCTTTTGCTCAGATGCAGGCAGTACAGAAACAACAACCACAACAACAATTATTACAGCAGCCACAGCAACCACAGCAATCAAGTAATGGCGGTAATGGTAAAAACCTAAACCCAGAACAGTTAAAAGTATTACTTGATAGATACGTTTTAGATATATTAGAAGCTCAAAAAAATAATCCTGCGATATTAAAAAATATGAAGGATTTAATTTTATCTGATGATCAAAATAGAATGAATACTCTTGCTGCTATTTTACAACAATATGCAGTTCCAATAACTGAAGACTTATTAATTTCTGCTAATAATATTATCAAGCAAAATAGTAATACTTATATTGAAATTATAGATAAGAATCTTTCTATATTGCAGCAACCAGAACCTGCTCAAGGCTGACATACTCCCCGCAATAAATTGCGGGGGTTCTAAAGTCGGCATCATTCATGCCGTTGCTTCTTGGGGATATCAGTGTTCCCCTTACCCAAAACCCTGTCTTTGGGCAATAGAAGAATGCCACAATGTCTCAAGCCAATTACGAATGAGGCATTGACATCAGCATCTTCAACGTGTCCACATGAACACTTAAACGATTTGCCTTTACGTTCACCAAGAAGTCCACATTTTGAGCATTGCTGACTTGTATATTGCGGATCAATCTTGACAACTGGTATTCCAAGCAGCTTAGCCTTATAGTAAACTTATTTAAACTTAAGTTTACTTTTTGTTGTTAAAGTAAACTTATCACTTCTTTTAATATCTGACTAAAAAAAATGACTCTCATAAATTAACCAGAATTAATTTTTATTATCAAAGTGATAATAAAGTATTTATAAAAAATAATACCTTTATAATTGACCTAGATTCGCTATGGTTAATATTACTAACTTATTAATTATTATTGTTTATTTTGACTAATTTTAACCATATTTAAAAGATAAGTCTCATTGTTGACTGTGATATAAGCAATTTGTTATTTTTTAAAATATGAATATACCATATTCCTTTTTAGGTTTTGCTTTAGATTTACTGGTAAAGCATGTAAAAGATAAACAACCTAATAATGATAGTCAAATTATGACTGGATTATTTAATGATCATGCCAGCCATCCAGAAGATTTATTAAAAGATTTAGAATTAAAAATAAATAAAATAGAACCAAAACCTCAAATTATTCCCGTAGAGACCATAAGAGATAGAGCTAAATATATATGTGAAATGATATTAAAATATGGGAATAATATATATATAAGAGAAGCTGCAACAAAGATATTAACTCAAAGATGTGGGAAAGAGTTCTGTACTACTGAAAAAGCATGGATTCTTGAAATTATAACAATATTTAATTATGTTAGAAAAAATGTAAGATATACCAGAGATTTATCAAGACGTGATTCTTATTTTAGCCCTGCACGAGTACTATTACAATATAAAGCTGGTGATTGTGATGATTATACAATGCTGCTTGGTGCTTTATTGTACTCTATAGGATATGATAATCAGGTCGTTAGAATCGTTCAAACTGGTAATAATACTAATTATAATCATGTTTATTTACTTGTAGAAGTCCCACCTGGTTCAAATAAATGGATGTCTCTTGATGGTAGCCAGAATAAACCTGCTGGATGGGAGGTTCCTGAATCAATGGTTGTAAAAAGTAAAGATTATTACATATCGGATTTTGAGAGGTAAAAAGATGAACAAGAAGAACAAATATAGTGTGGCGAATATTAAGAAAATATCAGGTTATACTATTACAACAATCGAAAGAGCATATAAGTTCGCTTTAGCCCACGATAAAAGTCAAGGATATATAAAAAATGGCGAAAATATAAATTTTGGTGATAGAAGAAGTAAGTATTGGAGAGAATTTGTTGATATTGTTATTGAAGATCCAAATATTATTGAATGGTTTGCAACTGGTATTGTTAAAGAATATGATAGAAATGTTATAAAAATCCCACATAAATCTAGCAAAACAAGAAAAAAAGTTAAACGACAATTACTAACAGGTTTTTTTGATGACAGATATTAATCAACAATTAGCTCAATCTTTGGTGCCTGTTATAACGCAGGTTACCAGGAATTATAATACTCAATTATATAATCTTGGCAAGGATGGAATACAAACAATAGTTAGATATTCTGTTGATCAACTTCCAGTACCTCTAAATAATTATTTAAAAAATTATCTCGATGTTAAATCAGTATCTGGAGATTCAGGAAGTGAAATACCCTCCTGGATTGGTGATGTTATAGAACCAATATATAGCCCTGTCGTAGAAGGCGGGCAAGAAGAAATCACAAGAATTATGAATAAAGTTAATCCATTTATTTATACTGCTTTATTTCTAATACTTGGTGGCGCTTTTATTGGTGGTTACCTGGTTGGCAGAAAAAAATAATCATGAAAAAATATTGCAGAATTAGACATAAAGATCCTGGTTATTTTGATAGGAAATCTTTAAGAACTAAAGAAATAAAAAAAGGTCATAAAATAATTATCGGTTGTAAAAAAGGATATTTTAAAAAAGGTAAATGCTTAATTGGTACTGAATTACAAGCGGAATTAAAACCTTTATCAGCGTGTCCAAGAGGTAAAAATGATTTAAAATCCAAAGATTATAGACCAATGCTGACTGGTTTTTTTGAAAGCAAATAAAGATAAGTCTCATTGTTGACTTTGATATAAGCAATTTGTTATTTTTTAAAATATGAAACTTTAAAAAAGGAGAAAACCAATGGTTAAAAGAAGAAGAACAAGAAAATCAACCAAACCTAAACATAAAAGAGTTTTGGAAGGTATGTTTTCAAATATCGAAGATGCGGCTGAAAAGGCCGGAGTAAGTCTTGCTGGTAGTCATTCTATTTGTGTTAAAGACAGTAATGGTAAAAAACATTGTGCCACAAGACAATACAAGTCTTTAAAACATAAGGGCAAAAAAATTATAAGAGAAGGTAAAAGAGGAACCACAGAATATTATGAGCCACCAAAGAGACATCCGAAATTTAAGGCATCTACTTCTGCTAAAGCTGTAAAAAGAGTAATGGATATAAAGAAAATTTTTAGTAAAACAGTTAAAAGCTGTAAAGATGGTGGTAGCAATAGAGGAGATAATGAAACTTATTTAAATTGCATGAAAAGAGAATTGAAAAAAGCTCATGGTAAATAAACATGCATACTCGAATAGTCACAAAAGTTAAGTCAGCAGTAAATAAAGCAGGTAAGAAAATATGTGTACCAGCTCAATATATTAGTATTGATCAAGCGGAGTCGCTTGGAGTTGACTTATCTAAAATAAAACCATTTACACAATTATGTAAAGAAGCGGGTTTTAAAGAAATAATAGTCGGGTCAACGACTAAAGAGATAAATTTTAATGGAGGACAAAACATGCCAAAACATAGATTTCCTAAAGTTGAAAGTTTGTCAGATTTAGGTTTCATGGGACAGGTTAAGGGCTTAATTCCTACCAAACAAGAAGGCATTAATATGGCAGAAGGATTAGCAAGTATGCTGGGTGCATTGATGGTAAGTAATTTTACTGTCAATAAAATCGAGCAAGACTGGCTTAGAATAGCACTGAAAGTATTATTGGCCGTTGGTGGTAGCAAAGCTGCAAACAGATATGCAAATGAGCAGGTAGGTATTGGAATATTTGCAGGATTTGGAATTGATGCAGTAATGGAAATTGCAGCAAAATTCAATATCCAGTTACCTGTATCTTTTGCAGTACCAGTTGTTGCAGAAAATGCAACAACCCCAGCAGTATCAGGACTGGGTCAGTTGAAACTTAATAGACAACAGCAAATGTTATTTGGAGTACAGGCAACAAGACCGAAAAATTTTCAGGGATTTGGAGAAATAGAAACAAGATCACCTGTAAAATTTGGTGAAGTTGTAGCAAATGAAGCACAGCCATTTATGGGCAGTGCAGATTATCAACCTTATAGTTTTTAGGGATTAAACAAAATTATTATTAAAAATAATGGAGGATTATTATTATGGCAAATGAAAATCAAATAGCCTTTCAGTCAAATGCACCAAGAGGCTCAATAGTAACTATAAAAAATGTACCATATCAAATTGAAGACCTGCAAGAAGATTTTATGTATGATACTATTATCTTCGGTTCCCGTACAGCGGATGTTCAGATCGCTCAGGGAGCAACTTTTGATTTCTTTATGAACATTTCTGGAAAGGGGAAGAATTATACCAATCTCCAGAAAGATAAATCACCTTTAGCTGGCAAAGCCTGGAAAATTTATTATGTTGGACTCATTGCAAGAGTATCAGTTGGAGAGGGTTATGCATCGGTACTTTATGCACAGAAACTTCTCGAGAACTTATATCTGGAATTAATGGTTACATCAGATACAGTCGTTCGTGGCCCCTTCTGGGAATGGGAGTCTGGACGAGGTATGTCGATGTATACTACTGATAACAATGTTGGAACAATAAGTGCTGGCGTTCCAGCTTCAAATTCAAAAAGAGCACGAATATATCCATTTGATATTGTTGAACAGGATGAATTATCTGCTCAATATACTATGCCAACAACTAATTTAGTTGATCAAAGTGGTAATGCCATTATTGATGCGACTCACCCATTGGTTATGAAAACTGGTAATGTGGTTGCTATTACTTTGGAACTTAGAGGTTTATCAACTCGAAAGGGTGTTAGATCTGGTTTATAATTTATGAATTATATACAATAACCAGGTAGTGGGTTAATACTTACTACCTGGTTATTGTATAATAACTAAAAATTATATATTTTATATAGTTTTTAATTATTATACAATAATTGGAGAAATTAAATATGGAAATAAAAAACATTGAAGAGTTAACTAATAATGTTCTTCTTAGTGCTCAGTTCTCTAATGATAATTATTTAAATTATCAATATATATCTATACCATTTGAAACTGTTATAACTACTGTTGCTGGTACTGCTGTTGCTGTGGACGTAAGTTTCTCAAATAATTTAAAAGATATATTATTGATTGATACCTTACGTGGGTATGTTGTAAATTCAACAACTTTCCTTTGTAAAGCTGAAGATCCTTTATTTGTTACTCTGAAAGTAGAAATTGGTGATACCAATTTTAGAATACCTACATTTCCATCACTAACCAGTTTATGGAGAATGTATGATATAATAGGAAATCCACTATCCCAACGGGAAAAATATGATTTAAAACATCCGTGGATAGTACCTGCAGGATCACAGGTTACAGTAACATTTACTACTGCTGGTGCTGGACTAACTGCTGGACAAAATTATTTATGTGGTATTGTTATGGCTGGTACTAAAATCGGAAATGAATTATATGACAAATTAAGTAAAATGCCAAAGGTAGTTTAAGGTTGTTTAATGTATGAGAACTATCAATTATTAGAATATGAATTACTACCTACTAGTTTATATAATCTACCAATAGTTGATATTAGACGAACGGATTGGTCTATCGATACCACTACAACTTTAGATGCTGTTCTAATTAAAGCTATTGGTAAAAATGAAAATAGAATTAGATCATTGTCTTTTGATTCCTGGTATGAGAATACAACTGATCAGAGAACTACAGAACGATATTTATGTACTTTAATTCTTACTGATGAAAATCATCGAGTAGGAATTGCATTAAAGGATCAGCAAAATTGGTATACAGTTCCTAACCGTTTTATAGAATATAATGCTGGTGCAGCTTTAACATATTATCAGACAGATGCAGTTGATTTAAGAGATTTCTTAACTATTAGACTACTGACAAACCAAGCTTTATGGATACAAAGACCACAATGTAATAAACAAAACGTAATTCAACATATTAGGGTAACTATAATCGAAAGACAGTTACCTTATATTAAAGATATTAGAAAAAGAATAGAAAAGCAGGAGTGTAAATAATCATGAAAGGTGAATTATTATTAATAGAAGGTCTTGATCTTGAAAATAATACTATGAAAATGGTATCCTGGTTTAAAAATTCTGAAAATATGGATATAGTACCAACTCCTGCATTAGTTAATCAGTATATTAATCTTGCAATTAAGTCCGGTGACAGCTTTGAAATAACCAAAGATGATATATTACGGAATATTAAAATATATAAAACCAAATATGTATCTCGTGAAAAAATAGTAAAGAAATATTATAAAAATAATGATAAATTTAATTATATAGCAGGTGTAATTCAAGGATCAAAAGAATTTGCAATATTAAATTTACTAAGTCAGGCTTATAATATATATGATAGTAATTATAAATTAGCTAAAGAATTGTTCATTAACGCTCACATAGCGTCTGAGATACCACTTCCAATTAGTTTTTTAGATAATGGAATTAGCATGGAAGTAAACTTTGATTCTGAGCTACTTGGTATTAAGAAAGTAACTCAGAATTATTCAGGTCTTGGAACAACAACAAGTGGCAGTAAAACAAGTGCATGTCAAGGTGGATCTGGCTTTGATAAAGGAACTATTCCAACAATAGCAGCGGGGGTAATGAATTTACTTGGAACTTTAATTGGTCTTGGAAGTGAAACTGCTGGTAATATTGTCTCAAGTACTGGCGGACTGGCCTGTACTGCTACCTCTGGATATACAAATAGTTTGGGTTGTGAAAATGTTGATTGCAGTCAGTTTAATCAAGTAACAACTACTTCAGCAGAAGAGGCAGCTGATTCTTTGTTATCAACTGAAACTGAATCTGCTGAAACATCTTCTAAATGGTATGAAAGCCCACTTGTTTGGGTTGGTGGTGGAGCATTTTTATTAATTACTATATTATTATTAACGAGGAAGTAAACAAATGGCACAGCGATGTTTTTATACAACTGCTAATTTAAATTATAGATCAGAACCCTCAACATCTGCCCCTGTTTTAGGAACTTTTGATAAGGATATGATGGTATTTGTTGATGAAAATGATGCAGAAAGTAGATCAGGTAGCGGATATACCTGGCTTGGTTTTACATATGGAAATGATAAGGTATGGGTTGCAACACAATATTTAAGAGATTGTGATTCAATAGAAGAGCAATCTGTTCCAACAACAACAACTACTGGTGGTGGACAGGCAAGTACTGGAACTCAAATTACTCCATATAACGCTGCCGCTATTGTTCCATCATCTAAATTGACAGAAGGGTTACAGACTTGGATGAACAAAATACCAACCTGGGCTTATGTAGCAGCTCTATTTGGGTTGGGCTTTGCATTATATAAAATATATAAAGATTAAAATAAGGAGAAAATATTATGGCACAACATACTAAAATTAAAAAGGGTACTGTTACTATTGCAAGTGGTCAGGTGGCTGGAACAGCAACAATAGATATGGAATTATCAACCGAAGATATGAGAAAAATGGAACATGATTATGCTTTAGGAGCTGGCCTCTGGTTTACAAGATTAATTCCTACTATTATTAAAACTGGATTGGCTGGTGCAAATGCTGGAGCACTTGAAAAACCAATAGTTGCTTTAACAATACCAAATATATTATTTCCTGATCATGTGCTTGTAACTTTAACAGTTTCACAAGCTGTTGGTGTAGCAAATGCAACTTATGATGTGTGGTTAGAATATCCACACTCAATTATCCGCTAAGGAGAAAATATTATGGCACAACATACTAAAATTAAAAAGGGTACTGTTACTATTGCAAGTACTGGAATAACTGGTCAGACAACAATAGATATGGAATTATCAACCGAAGATATGAGAAAAATGGAACACGATTATGCTTTAGGGGCTGGTTTCTGGTGGACAAGAATTATTCCTACTATCGTTAAAACTAATGATGCTGTTCTTGGTGCAATAGAAGAACCACTGGTTGTATTATCGAATCCATCTGCTTCTTTTATTATTGTTAGGTTAAATCTTTCTACTAATCCTAATATTGATGCAACTTATGATGTGTGGTTAAAATATCCACATTCAATAAGTAGATAGTTTTTTTTAAAATATTATTTTAGGAGATATTCTAATGAAAAATGAATTAGATTTAAATAAAAGTGATTTAATACAAGATGATATACAAACAACAGAAATACCAGTTGATGTTGTTGAATTAACTTCTGAAGAGCTTGAGAAAATTGCTAAAGAAAAAGAAGCAATTAAATGTGATATGATTTCAAAGTCTATTGCTATTGAGAAGTTAAAAATAGAAATAGATAAATTTGCAGAACGGATGCCAGAGTTAAAAATCCATTTTGCAGGTGAAATTATGAAAATATCAAAAGAATTAGATGTTTTAATTTCTACAAACCAAGCTATTTATGAAGCTTGCAAAGCTGAAATTGAAGAAGCTGTTTTAAAAGTAGAACATCCAGTTACTATTCATGATATTAATGTTGCAAAATTAAAAGAAAAAGCAGAGAGAAAAGCTAAAGCTCAGGAAGAGTATGCTAAATCTTTAAGAATTATGGAAGAAAGTTATAAAAAAGCTTTAGCAACTGGAAAAATACCAAGGAATCCATCTTTAGAAAGTAAAATTAAATCCGAAACTGAAAAGTTTGAATCAAAGAAAAATAAGAAAAATAAGAAATCAAATTAAGAGGGATTAAAATGTATAAAAATGTAATAGATAAGCAATTAACAGCGGGACAAACTCTCGCAATACCACATACTATGACAAAGAAATTATTTACAGATATGTCATATCCGTGGTTAATTATAGTAGAACCATTTCCACATGATAGTACTAAAGGTGCTCATATTGAGTTAGTATCATGGGATATGGATTATATCACTTTGAAAAATTGCGAAGCAGTAACAGTTCCAATGATGATATATATGGATCAAATGCACTCAGTTTCAACTGCTCATAAAGATAGTGATCAGTATACACCTCAGATACCGCCAATTGTAGCTCCAAACTTTGGCACACTGCCAAGTAGTGAAACTTTAAATAGCGTTGGGACAAGAGTTCGTTCCCCTATGTATATTTGTTTGAAAGATACTGTACAACCTGCATTTAATCCTAATTCTCTAGTAACTAAATATGTCAATCCTGGTCTTGCACATACTGATATAGATGGTTCTGGAGTATGGGCTGCTGGAGATGATGCTAATTCTGGAGATGATAAATTGCATCCGTGGCAATCATTACAGACAGCCATTAATAGATGGCAGGATGGTTCAGAAACATATTTAATAAAAGTTGATGAAACTGTAGATCATTGTGCTAGGAGTTATGCTATTCAATCATCTGTTGCTGCTCCTAATGGTCAGATAGTATTAGCTGGTGATCAATCTGCTTATCTAGCTGCTGGTCAACATGTCAGAATAACAGGATCACCAACACCAGCAAATAACAATACTTATACTATATTATCTATTGTTGTTGCTGGAGATACTACAATTACTTTTAATGAGCCGATCGCTGTTGGAGAAGTAGCGCCAAATGCTGGTACTTTTTGGGGTGTGGGTGCTATTGAAGAGCAAGTTAGTATATGTAATATTAAACGTGATGGTTACTTAATGATTTCAGGTACTACTAAAAAAGTACAAGAAAATTTAATACATAAATATCCAATTATTGCTGCTGCCAATGATGGTGGTAATACGATGGTTACAATAGCAGATACTGGAAGTATTGCACCATTATCTATTGGTCAACCTATTGAAATTATAGGATCAACTCCTGGCGTTAACTCAATTGATGGTTATTGGACAATTATTAATCTTGTTGCTGTACCTGGTGTTTCTATTGCTATAACAATTAGTCAGGCTTGGTCTGGTTTGGCTCCAGCAGCTTTTGGTGATTTTTATGATGGTCAGTATAGAACATATGATCCAACATATCCAGAAGGATGGTCATCTTTGATTTGTAAATTGGATAGACCAATATTAAGTTATCCTGATATAAAAACAGATTGGTTAGAATGTAGAACATTTTGGTTTGGTTACCAAAATGCGGATTTAAAAATAAAGATATTGGAATATGAAACTATTGATCCTGTTAATTTTATATATAAATTAAAACTTGGTGGTTATAGTAATTATATGCTTAATAATAGTATTAATAGCTTGTCTGAATATTGCTCTCGTATTAGGATGGCTACTGTTCAGCGTGGTAATTTATTATCAACTGACTATAGGAATATGCTAATTTCAAATAATTCAGAGATGGGATTTACAAATTTCCAAATTGGAGATGAAACAGTTGTAAAAAAATATTATAGTTCTGAATTTTATGGACATATTAATTTTATTAATGTTAATTTGTATGACTTTTATGGTGGCTTCCATAACATAGATTCTAAAAACCATTTTACACGGCGATTATTTAGGAGAAGTTATGTAACCCAAGTATGTAATATTATTGATGACTTTACAAATAATTATTTATGTTTCTTCAATTTTCAGGCGATAGCCTGCTTATATCGCTTACCTGTTATGGGTTTTGATTTAACTGATGTTTTTTGTCTTTGGGATACAACAACACCAGACTATACTTTATTTTTTAGAACAATTCAAGTTGACTCATCCGATTTAACCTCAATAAATGATTTATATGTAAGAGATAAACTAATTAGATTTGGTACAGGAACCTGGTTTATTAATGGTAGGGCAACACTTGGAAAAGGATTAGATATTAAAAATACCTGTGGTAAACAGGATTCTATAAAATTTATCTTAAACTGTGCTTATGCATTAAATAGTGGGTATGGTCTTACGAATCCAAATTATAAAACCTCATTTAATGGTGATCCTGTTAATTGTAGTGACGGATATAATGGTCGTATTTATATGGATTATGCACAATTATATAGTGTTGCTCCAATTCTATTTCCTGATAATAATATACAATTGAAATATTTTATGCATCTTAATCACAACTCAAAATTCTATTCTGAATCATATGTAGAAGCTTCAAAAACCGATGGTACACTTGGTGATATGTTCTGGATTGAAAATAACTCTGAATTTATTTGTCTTGGTGATCCTGTTTTGTCCAGAGATTGTGCAGATTATAATGTTGCAATACATAATTATGTATTTAATGTTAATAATTCATATTTAAGATGTGGAGATGTTGAAATAGATATAGTAGCAGCATTACAAACACAAGGTATGCAGGGATTATTCAAACTTACTAATTCCGATGCTGTATTTAACACATTCTATTGTGATTATGAGAGAGATGTTAATGTGTCAAACTTTGGTGGTGCTGATATTAATGGTGCAAATAATGGGATGATGGTTATGGATGAGAAATCATCTTTGGTTTTTGAAAGTGTAATTGATGGCCGTGACAATGCATCACTATTAATAGATCGTATAAATGTTGGTGGTAATCCACTTATTGCAGACCAATTTTATATGTTTAAAGCAATGGATAGTTATACAATTACAAGTATTGGTAATTTTATTTTTAATGGTGTAGATATTGGAGGAGCGGCAGTTGGTCATTATTTCTATTTCGATGGTAATGGTAGTTTTGATATTAGAGGATTAAAAATTGAAGAAGCACCAGAAATTAATGGATTACAAGGATTTTTAGCAACAAAGGTTCCAATATTTATGCTTAATCAAGCTGAAGGATTTTGTTTAGAGGCTATTTACTGTCTGGTTTATGGTGCAGCAGCTGGTAGTTTGCCAACAAGATTTTTAAGAATGTGGCTTGATACTGAATTATTATGTAATGCTATTGGTTTTTATGCTGGTGATCCTACTCATACATTCGGTGAGTCTTATATATTAGATGATATTACAGTTGCTTATGATTCTAAACTAACTACTATTAGTGGTGGTGATGTAAAAAATTATATCGATTGTAGATACTTTAATGGAACATGGGAAGCTTATGGTAATAGATATGCTTCTCTTTATGTTTTAAATAGTGAGTTTATAAATTTGGGAAGAGTAGAATTTGTACTTGAAAAAGGTGGACGTGTTTTAAACTTTATAAATTCAAGAATTAAAACAGCAGGATTAAGATTTTTAGGAGATTCTACTGGTGCTGTTGTTATCCCTCCATATCCTACCGAGGTATTTATCAGTTCTTGTTCAGATGTTTGTATGTTTATGAATTCTATAGACTTTAGATCTGGTGATTATGGTGATTATGTTGGTATTTATGGAAATGATTATGTACATACATGGATTATAATTGATGATTCAAGTAGAATTATTGTTGAATGTGAACCAACAGAAGCAGCTTTACCTGGTTATAATGTTTTTGATGCTACAGCATACCAGACCAATAATTGTGCAATTGCATTAAGAAATGCATCAGTTATCCTCTGTAAAGAAGTTCATGATCCTGATACTGCAAGAGGAACATATTACTGGGCTTGCTTAAGAGATGATGACCCAATAAATGTATATCAGGATTTCCATCTTGGAGCAGTTGGAGCTGTAGCGACTGTTGATACATGGCCAACCAGCGTTACTGGTAAATGGAATGATGTTAATGCTGATAATCTTGGTGCTGCAGGTAATCCTGGTCTTGCCGAATTAGTATTAGTTTCATTACCAGCTCCGCCAGTTGGATAATTCTAAAATCACAACTTTCAGATACAGATGTAGCACAAGTTACTTCAGAGCTTATAAGGCTGGAGTATTAAAAATGATATTTCCTGATATAGAATTACTAAGAGGGGATAAGAAATGAAAATAAATAAAACTCAAGCCTTAAAAGTAGCTAAAATTCTTAAAGTAAAATTTCATAAATTTAATATTAAAGACTTTACTGTTGGTATGAATGTTGAATTGGAACATAAAGATATTACAGGTGGAGATTTAATAATTACTGGCAAAATTGCTTTAGCGCACTTAAAAGAAAATCCAGATTATTATAAATTACTCTTGAAATATGTTGAAAAACCATTATTATCAGGGATGTTTGATAATGGATAAATTATTAATAATATTATTAGGGGTATGTAGTTATTTTTTAATTAAAAAAGTAACTTCCTCCAAGCCTGAGAATTTCTTATTAAGAAATAATATTATAGTTGCGGTTGGTGATAGTCATGTAGAACCTGGATCTGCATTAATTTCAGAATTACAAAAGCTCATGCCAGATTTTACAATCTCAGCACTTGGTATTAGGGGTTATACGACAACACGCTGGTTGAATTCTCAAGCAGAATTTAAAAACAGAATATCTGGCGCTGGTATTGTTTTGTTATCAATTGGTGATAACGATGTAGCAGCTGGTAAGACGACACAACAGATTAATGCCAACATAGAAAACCTAAAGGCTTTACTTGATTATGATCAAGTATTTGTATATATTAATCCTCCCAGAACATTATCTGGAATTAATCTTGCGAATGATGGCATACATTTAACAAGAAGTGGTGCCCAGCAATATGCACCAAGAATTAAAGAAAAAATAGTCCATGAAATAAGCAATAGATAAGACATACCAAAAATTAAAATTCTTTTAATATATCATAATTAATGATATATTCATTTATCGTGCTATCGTTGATATTTACAATCCATTCTTTAAGCCTTTTGTATTCGTATTGATTATTATTTGATGAATTTTCAGAAGTAAAGAACGCAATTATATAAGGTTCTGGCAAGTATAATTTGATTTGTAAATCAACATCATAAAATCTTATTATTGTTGTATTATGTATAAAAATAATCGCTTTTATTTGTGTTGTACCACATAGATATTGTTGTATTTTTATTATTTTCATCTTAAAAAGTCCTATAAATGTTTAAGAATTTTTCAACATTTTGTTTATTAGGATTAAAATCAATATATTCATCTGTATATGATGATTTGCCAAGTTTTCCTTCAACTGCATCAATATACATAGAGAATTTACCTTCCTCTTTGAAATAAGATACCGTAGGAATATTTAATATATTTAAAATATCTTGATATTTAGCTGCAAATGATGTATCTATACCTATCCTTATATTATTATCCTGAGCAAACATAAGGGCTTGAAGCATCTCTTTTTTATTCGAGCTTAAATCTTCATATTTGGCTGTCTTTTCATTAGTATTTTTAAAACCTAATAAATTTACAATAAGATTTTTATTATAATCCCAATAATGATCTTTTATCGTTTTTATATATTTTTTATAACCATTTAAATTATCTCTATGAATATTTTCAACTAAATTAAAATATACAGGAATATCTATACCATAAAGATAAATAAATGCTAATATTCTGGTTATATCCTCTAAAGAAGCTGGAGTAAATGCAAAAGAATTTATTTGGTTCATAACTTGTTTAATATCTTTTGTATTTAAAAACCAATCAATATTGGAAGTAGTAAAACTCTGAATTATGTTTTTGCTTTTTGCATAATCTATTATTTTAATAAAGTCTGGATGTGTGGTTGGCTCTCCACCTCCAAAGGTTACTTCCATTACTTTTGCTTCTACTAATAAATCTATCCATTTTTTAATAATATCATATGGTGCAAAAGTACCATATTTGCTACTATTTTGGTAACAGAAGCTACAATTTTTAGTACAATAATTTGTTATTTTTAAATCCACAGATAATGGGAAGGATGTTTTATTTATTGTTTTTATTTCTGAATCATCATCTGGAGATTCATCTGAATCATCAAATGTAAAAATAAATCTATCTCCTTGTTTTCTATCTATTGCTATCCATGCGTTTGATATTTCATCTCGCACAACATATTTAGCTTTATCTGTATTATTAAAAAACCATAAATGTTTACCAATAGGAGTATTATCAGCAGCAGTATCATCATCAATGTTATCATTCCCACCACAAATTATTATTTTGGGATTTTTTAAAAATTCTTTCAGCTCTTTTAAGTATTGTATATTTAATCTATCAGTATATTGGTCTCGTGGTAAATGTTTAGCTGACTGGTGATCAAGTATTGGGTAGAATTTGTATTCCGAATTTAAATTTCTAAAAACATAATGTTTATTATCAGTTTCATTAAAATATTTCTGCATATAGTCTTCTTGAAAGATTTCTTTGAATATATTAATATATTGTTGTTGTTGTTCCAGTTCAGCTTCATTGTCTTCCTGAATATCTAAATTATAATATACCATTGCTAATAAATATCTCATTTTAGACTCTTCGGAAGATAAAATAAAATTTTCCCATCCAAATGTAAAAAATTGAGATTCTCTAATATCTAGTTGCTCATCTTCTGCCATTATAATACTATGCGTTGATGATGAATTACAATTAAAACCTTTTCTTATATTAAATATTTTCATGATTTTTTACACTCTTTATTTTTATTTGTTCTTCTATCCAACCATAATTTGCAATATTAATTGCATCTGCAAGATTATGGTTTTTGATTGATTCTTTCCATTCTTTATTTACTCTCTGTACTGAGAGCTTTTTAAGTTCGTTACGTTTTAGTTTTGATGAAGATAACATCCTGGATTGCCATACATTTGGTAGAACTTCATGTATTTGGTTTATTTTGTTTTTGATCGCTTCATATTTCCAGTAACCCTCGATTTCTATAAGCTTTCTTAATGTAATAAAATTGGTTTTTTTAGATGTTCTATTTAAATACTGGGATTCTATATATAAATGTATTATTTGATTATCTTGAGGAAAAGTTTCAAGTATTGATATTCCTTTTATCTGGTGCATAAGCTGTTTTGAATATAAAAATAAATTTCCATCTCTTATTGCAGCAAAACCAGTCTCAACTCCAGGATCTATTCCAATGACTATCATGGAAAAATTATCTCCGTACATATAATTTTACTTCCATTTTTACGGCATTCTCTATATTGATGTATTTCAAACCTAGCATTTGGAACTATCCTATCCTGATATAGTTCAGAAACATCTTCAAAAGCAAACTCGCTTATAACTGCCAGCTCTCTTGTACCTTCTGAATCAATATAATCTACTATGGCTTCAAAAAAGGTACTTTTTATGTTTATTACTTTCGCCTTTTTTACCCAGAGATTCTGTTTTGTTTCATTAACATGCTTTTCCACATCTAATTTTGTTCGATTTTGTTTAGTCATCCTTCCCACCCGCAACGCATTGATTATCTATCAAAAGATCACATCTATAATCCATTGGTTTATTACATTTATTTAGTGTATAATATTTACAGGTAACTTTTTCTATTTTTTTATCCGTATTTTTTTTTGAAGTGGCATCTTGGTTATAATCAATTGTCATATCATCAATATGAACATTACAATGATCATTAATTAATACTACAGTCTTCTTTTTTATATTCTTAATGAAATATTTCTTAACAATTTCATTAAGTCTACTTTCCTTTACCGAGTCAAAAAACAATAAAGAATCATCTCCTATTGATAGCGTTAGTACTCTTTTTACATCACTGTTGATTGATACTTTAGTATGTATTTCTATTTTATCAATAGTGTTAAAAATTGGATAGAAACATAAAAGGTTATGCTCTATATTAAAGGAAATAATAAGGAATTGTGTAAAGAAATAAAAATCATTCTCAGATATAAATACATCCTTAATGTCTTCTTCTATTTTTCTATCTTGGAGCTCATAATAGGGTTTTATTTCTTCTATTGTTGTTTTGATTTTTGCTATTATTTGTTCATCGTATTGTTTGCTTAATTTATCATACATTTTTACATACCTCACTTTTTTGTTCTATTAAAATTCAAAATATCATAACCAAAAAGCGTTGTCAAGAGACTTATGATAATAAGTAATTATCATAAGGTAATCTTAAAACATCAATGATTTCAATATGTTACCCACTTCGCAAAGTCCGTTTTTATCTCGTTTTTTTAGTTTTGGTTCAAAAAACATCAAAAAAGACTAAAAACTACTTTGACTAGCTCTCTCTTTAATAGCTTTTATTCGGGTTCGGGTTCAAGCTTTTCAAATTCACTGCAATAATCCTCATCTAAATAGTGTTTTCCTGTTAATTGACAACAGTTGTGGTCGCCAAAATTAAAATATTTGCAATCTTCACAAAATCCTTTAATCTGAAAAGGTGTCGAATCATAATTATCATGATTCTGTTGATTTTTCTCTAAGAAATATTTTAGATCACAATCGGGACATACTTCCATTAATCCAGCGAATTCATTAAAATCATATTTTGAGATTTTTTTATATTCTATAATTTCGTACCCACAGTAAGGGCAGGTCGGACGGATTGTGTTTTTATATTTTATCATAATTCACCTTCTTTTAGTAGTCAAGTAATGCTTGACTACTTATAAATTGTTTTATCAATTTCAAATTTAATAACCCAAACTGGCATGAAAAGAAAGCCAGTTGAGTCTACAATGCCATCATAATTTATGTTTTTTATTTTTGCAACATATTTTAGAAAAGATATTTTATCAGTAAAACCTTCTGATCTAGCATCTTCAAGAGTTATATTATTAAGTAAGTCAATGCCAATGTGGCTTATTTTTAGGTGTATTCTTGAATATTTTTTACTCATAAATAGTTTATTCTGCCAGATATTGGTTTGTAAACCTTGACCAGCTTCATAAATAATTTTATTGTTTTGAATTGCATATGTTTCCTTGACATATAACAAATTATCTACCGAATTATATCTACAAAAACATCCGACGGTCTCTCTTTTATTCTTATACTTTAAATCAATAATATAATAATTTTCAATGAGTTTATTTATTAGTTGGATTTTGGTAAGACCATTATAGTCTATTCCTTTAATCTGACGTCTGGTTTGTGTTTTTTTACCTTTTAATATTTGTTCAACCATTTCTTTTGAAAACATTATTGGTTTCATAATTCACCTTCTCAATAATATATATTAATTTCAGAATGTTCTTGTTGTATTTGTTTAATTTCTTCCAATGATTTCTCGTTTAATGGATTATTCCATAAATTAATTAATTTTATTTGAGGTAATTTTTTTAAGAGTTTATCGAGCCCTTCTATTTTGCTTATCTGATTATCCCACAAAGAAAGTTTTTTCAAATTCACCAGTTGGTTCTCTTCTTTTGGGGTTGATACTGCATTTTTAACCCCATATTTTAAAATTTGATAACATAAAAAATAAAATTGTAAAAATTAAACCCAGAAACCATGATAAAGTTGCATATTTTAAATATATATATTTCTTATTAAGCAGTGTTTTATAACTTTTTTTTATACTATCAGGACAATCGTTATAAAACGTAAATTTATATGGAAACAAGATTGTAACACAAAAAATAACTGAAATTGTTAACGCTAATATTGGTAGTAATGAATAATAGTTAGTATTCATTTTTGTTAAAGCAATTGCAGTTAGAAAAATTGATAAAACAATACTTGAAGATGTTAATATGGCATTTCCGCCTCTCAAGACAGAATCTAAAGAATTTATGATTTTTCTATCTTGATAATCTATCCAGACCAAATCTTCTGATGTTAGTTCTACACCTTCTATTATTCTATCAGCAGAATTGTCTGTACTGGTGCTTTGAACTTCTTCTTGCATTTTGGACATTTTATTATTTTGCATGAATTCTCCTCTTCTTTTATTTCTTCTGTTTTTTCTTCCCAATCAATGTCTCCTAAAGGAGAGGATTTTGATAAAGAAGATTGACATAAAAAAATATGACTACAAAAGGGACATTTTATTCTTTGTTGAGAATTCATAAATAACTCCTTTGTGTTTTTAGTGTTTATATTATTCTCAACTATAATCCTTTTGTTAAATTAAGTATAGCATTGAATTTTATCTCTTCTCCACAATGTCTAACCAGTTTTTATAAGGAATAGTTATGCCTGCTTTACTTGCTGGTGTTTTGTTTAATAAAGTCAAGTGTGGTCTGAAAAAGTTATAATATATTAACCAACCATCTGTGAAATTCTTTGCTGTGTTTATATTTTTTAACCCTCTCATTATTTTAGTTCTATCCTTCAATGTTCCATGAAATCTTTCAATTAAATTTGTATTTGGATACATAACAAAACTTTTGGATCTTTGGTGCATGGTATCTTTTAATACTTCTTCAATTGGTTTTTTGTATGATTGTAATTTATCTGTTATTATTGTATGTGGAGTACAATGAGAATGTTCCAAACCTTTCAATATTAATGTTTTAACATCTTGAATTGTTCTTTTACTTGAAATATGAGAAGCTAAAAGAAATCTTGTCTCTTCATCTATAATATCCCAGAACCATATATTTTTACCATCTATTTTTAATACTGTTTCATCTGCAATCCAGGTTCCACAAACATTAGCTTTGTAATTAGAGATATTAATAAAAGCTTTTTCTGTATATTTTGTTATCCAACTATATATTGTTGATGTTGAAGGATTAATATTATTATCCTGATTAATATGTTTTTGTATTTTGGTTAAAGATAATCCATCGTAATATAAATTAATAGCAGAACCTATAACCTGGGTTGCATATTTCATTTGTTCAGGAGCTTGATTATCTGCAAACTTTCTACCACACGATTTACACATGAAATATTGTATATCATTTTTAACCCCGTATTTTACAAGGTTTGCGGATTTACAAAATTTACAAGCTATCTCTTCTTTATATATTCGTTCGTATTCCATCGTTATCCTGTTGCTTTATTTTATTTGTAAGATTTGATATTATGTTGATGGTTTGGTTTTTGATTTTATAATTTTTTATTTCCATATAATTATCATCATTTATTCTAACTGTGATTTCTATTGTAAATTCTAGTTTTATATGTTTATTGCATATTTTTTCACATAACATATTCATATTTTCTTCTTTTATCTTATTCATTCCTTCTAACCAATGAGGGATAGGTAAATCTTGATGTGATCCTATTGTATATGTTTCTTTTACTGGATCTATATACTCAGGTTCAATAAGAATATCTTCAAGGTTTATATTTTTATATGTTATTCCTTCAATAATATAGTTAAATGGACTTATGTTTTTTAAAATAAGTGGTAATTGTATTCTTATATAGTTATAATTCTCTATGATAACTACTGGTGTTTTAATATTAAAATCCAATGCCTTATCTATCCATTGCATTTTTAATGATTTTATTTGCTCTAATTGTTCTTTTTGGTTTTCGTCTTTTCTTGTTTTTGTTAATAATATTAAAAAATAGATAGTTAATATCAAGAATAATGGAGAGATTATATAAATAAATTTATTATTAGGTGATATAAATATAAAATAATAAAACAATAATATATATGCTACAATTACTGAACCTATTAAAAAAGTATAAAAATACGATTTTTTATCCATAATTAATTTTATTCCTTCTAAAATTTGCTTTAGATATAGTTTTATAATAATCTCTTCTATTATTTTGTTTATCATAACTACCTCCAAAATTCAGAGGTAGTATATAATTTTTAAATACCATTGTCAACCTCAACAGAGTAGAACCGTTTTAACTCATACAATTTTTCAACATCTGATTTAATCATTTCCCAAGCTTGTAGTGCCGCCTCTTTAGACTTAAAATATACTGTATTTTCATATTCATTCTTAAAAGTTTTATTTATACTTTGACATAATTCATCTTCAAAATTATCATAATGATATCCAAAATACCACTTATCTTCATCATCTTTCCAATTAGGTATCCAACCATCATTAAATGTTTCCGCAATCTTATAAAGTTTGTTGTTAATAAATTGTTCCTGAGCTCGTATTAGAGCTGCTTTCTCAGAAAAATCATAATTATAGTATTCAACTAATGCTGAATTAGTATTAGTTTTTTGAATGCATCTTGGTAACCCTTCAGCTTGAATATAATAAAAATATTGTCCTTCTTTAGGTTTTTTTATTATAGATACTGAAGAGAAAAAACTACAATAATCATTAATACTTGTATTTTTACCAATATAAGAACAATAACTATTATCATATAAATCACAATCTCCACAAACTCCTTTAATTTTTTCCATTTTATCCTCCCGATATCTTATTTTGCAGCTTTTTCATATTTCAAAACACATTCCGGACAAATTAGAAATGCGTTCCCGTTTATCAATTCTTGCATGTGTGGCACATGCGGAGTATGTGCAAGAGCTTGCCATACCGCCGTAAAACAATAACCCCACTGCCAACCTGATTTCCATAATATTTTTAAAAATGCCTCATCAATAATGTCATCATCAGAAATTATTTCCTTTTTGCACTCTTCACATAACATTTTTTGTCTGCCTTCCTTTTTAAGTAATTATTATTTAAAACACTGGTTTATTCGGTATGACAACTATCCCTTCCATTGGTTTTCCACTCACCATTTAGCCAGCTATTTTATGCCCCCGACTTTATCAGATTATTTACAAAATCATATTTTGCATCATATATTTCATTTAGTTTTCGTTTTATCGCTTGATATTGTTGTATTGCATCTTTTGGGGAATTAAAATAAAGATAGTTAACACCATGCTCTTCAATATAATCTGGATTAAAAATATGGGGATATAACATAATTTCAAGTCGAATACCAGAATATCTTACTCTATATATTTTGTCTGTATTTATTAATATTCCATCACAATTTTCAAACACATTTTTTGCATTTGCATATGAATGTTTTATATATTTTTCAATAAAAATAAAATTTGACATATAATTTTTATTGAAAAATCCTTTATTAACTAAATTGTATATGTCCTTGATTTTATATTCTGATTTTTCAGTATTATAACAATAAGGACTACCTACTATCTCTAATATGTCTGGTTGTTTGATATTAATAAAAGTAATATTATCAATTAAATAGCAATCAATATTGTCTTTGTTAGATAATTCCAGATGGTTATTATATTTTTTTATTTTTGAATAATTATCCATTTTGTTCACCTTTTTTTATTATATTATTTAAAAAATACTCTTCAAGCTCTTTCCTGCTTTTAAATCTTGGTATTTTATAATGATAAAAATATGGATATTGTTTCAATTCTCTGCATATACCCATATGGTCGTTGTGATAAAAGGATGCTATTAAATATTGTGCTAACCATTCAGTATCAGTTGTTTCTTCTGAAAATGGTATATAATTATCACGTTCTAATAATAATATTGCAGAATTTAAACTCATCATTAACTTTAACTCATTTTCTAATCTGCAATCATCTACAATTATTGTTTTGTCAACATCCGTCTCAGCGATATGATCACACTGTTTTAAAAATATATTAATTAACCACTTTTCATTTAGGGTTCTGAAGCACTTTCCAAGATTATCCATTGCATTTCTATATGGGATATTACAATTGAGATTATCTTTCAGCTCTTCTTTATTATCACCTGGTTTGAATATATAATATCTGGATAATATATCATCCAGTGGTGCCGCAAATGATACTATATTTGAGTTATTAATCTCTTTATTTAATAATTCTGCAAGCGTTGTCTTACCACAACCTTTTGGTGCAATTATTGTTATATATTTCATCTGTTTGTTCCTATCATTGTTAGAAATTGGTTTTGAAAAATATTGTAACTTTCTTTTATGTCTTTTGTTTCTTCAAATCCTCCAAATAATTTAACATACTTTTCATATTTCTTATATTGTTTAATTATTTTTTGTATTTGGTCGTATTTTATGTGTTTTGGTTTAAGGTTTCTGGTTATTTCTAATTCTTTTCTTAAATCTTGACACATCACCATAAAACTATCCATAAAAATATTCCTTAGTACAAGCTCGGTATCCCACATTACTCCACCTATTGTTTTGTATTTCATCCGTTTGTTCCTATCATTGGTGGGTTTTTTATTGGATTTCTTGATAATACTACTTTTTTTAGTTTGGTTAATTTTAAAAAAACATCCATACCATCTGTCGTGTTAATCCGATTGTCTTGCAATAATAACTCATTCAGATTAATATTATTTTCTAACCCTTCTATTTTGATTATTTGATTATTTTGCAGATAAATCCATTCTAAATTAACCAATTTATCTAAACCTTCAAGTTTCTGTATTTGATTCCATCCCAGATGTATTCCTTTTAGTTTTGTATTATTATCAAGTCCTCCTATTTTGCTTATTTTATTCTGGTTTAAATTAAGCCTTTCTAAATTAGGGAATCTATCTATTCCTTTGATTCTGATTATTTTATTATCCTGAGCATTGATATATGTTATTTCAAGAGGATTCTTAATACTTAGTAGGATTGCTTCAAACTCAGCTTGGTCTACGTTTTTATGAAGTAAATCTATAAATTTTCTTGGGGTTATACTATAATAATATTTTGAAACGGATTCAAAACAAATTTCATGACAACTCATTCTTTCACTCGTCTTTCTGACACCCCACGGATCCTCTGTAGCGTTCTCAGTAACAATTATTTGTTCATCATCTATAGGCTTATTACAAAGCCCACAAATATATTTATCATATGCCTTTCTAGGAATTCTATCCCACCATAATACAATCTCCAGCTTATTATTGTTTAGAAATGGCATTTACTTCCTTTGTCTACGGTTAATACTTTCAATTGATTCAGCTATTTTAGCTAAATTTTTATCAATACTGTTTAATAGTGTTTTTATTTCTGTCTGATTAAGTTTCTCTTCCTTTTTAAGATTCTCTTTAAGTCGCTCATCTGCGAGTATCTCTTCTATTGCTTTCTCATTCGTTAATTTTATTTTAGCTAAAATCCTTTCCATCTCTAAATTATTACTCATTTAATCCCCAACTTTTCCTAAATATTGTTTAAATAATTTATATTTATTTTTAAAATTCTTAACATATTGAGTATCTTTCGCAGGACAGCTTCCTGTGTTATGGCATCCTGCTATTTTTGCAGGATTATTACCACATTGATTTCTACATTCGATTAGATTATTAACACAGAGTTTAATATTAAACTATCTTGCATCAGAAAAAAACTAAAACCAAAATTAAAATTCAATACTAATCTCAGGATATTTCTGCTGTATTTGTTTAATTTCTTCAATTGATTTTTTGTTTAATGGATTATTAGTTAAATAAATCCATTTTAACTGAGGTAATTTTTTAACCAGTTTATCGAGCCCCTCGATTTTACTTATTTCATTTCTACTTAAAGAAAGCGTATTTAAATTAACCAGTTTATCGAGGCCTTCTATTTTGCTGATTTGGTTATCATTCAAATCAAGCTCCTTCAAATTAACAAGGTTATCGAGGCCTTCGATTTTGCTGATTTGATTGTCATTCAAATTAAGCTGATTCAAATTAACCAGCTTATCGAGGCCTTCTATTTTACTGATTCGATTTTCATTCAAATCAAGCTCCTTCAAATTAACAAGGTTATCAAGGCCTTCTATTTTTCTTATTTGATTGTCATACAAATTAAGCTGATTCAAATTAACCAGCTTATCGAGGCCTTCTATTTTACTGATTCGATTTTCATTCAAATCAAGCTCCTTCAAATTAACCAGATTATCGAGCCCTTCTATTTTACTGATTCGATTATCCCACAAAGAAAGATCATTCAAATTAACCAGGTTATCGAGGCCTTCTATTTTACTGATTCGATTATTCCACAAATAAAGTGTATTCAAATTCACCAGATTAGCAAGGCCTTCTATTTTGCTTATTTGATTTCCATTCAAATAAAGAGTATTCAAATTAACCAGGTTATCGAGCCCTTCGATTTTGCTGATTTGATTTTTACTTAAAGAAAGCTTATTCAAATTAACAAGCTTATCGAGCCCTTCGATTTTGCTTATTTCATTTCTTTCCAAATCAAGGTAATTTGTTTTTTCAGAAACTTTTTTAATTGTTTCTTTCATTTTCTTTCTCCTATTTCACGGTTCTCTTTTCTTGGGGTTGATACTGCATTTTTATTTTTCATATAATTCATTGTCAACCTCAACAGAGTAGAACCGTTTTAACCCTCAACTTTTCCTAAATATTGTTTGAATAATTTATATTTATTATTAAAATTCTTAACATATTGAGTATCTTTTGCAGGACAGCTTCCTGTATTATGGCAGCCTGCTATTTTAGCAGGATTGTTTCCACATTGATTTCTACATTCGATTAGATTATTAACACAGAGTTTAATATTAAACTCTGGTATTAATAATTTAACTCCGCCTTCCCGCTTCTCTATTACTTTATTTTTGTTAATTATAATATGTTTTGAAGCAACTCCGTTTGGCATAATCTGACATAATCCCTTCTCACCTCTTAATCCTATCACATTTGGATTAAATGCACTCTCATTGGAGATTATGCTCAAAAGTAATAAAACATCAAAATTACCACGTTTGCTTTCGCCAAGGGCGATGTTTGAAACCAATTCTAAGTAAGACTTTACAGTCATCGTTTTATAATTACAATTTGCTTTCGTCCGTTCTGATTGGCATACTTTAATATTGATATGCTCTGGACGCTGCTGCCAGGATGGTAATAATACTCTTGGTGTTGTTAATAACAATATTATTAATATGATTTTATCCATTTTTTACCTCTTTCAACTTATAATATATCTGAACACCGTGTTGTAAAGAATCCACTTCTTTTTCTATTTGGTTTTGGAAATCTCCTAAAATACGACTTATTGTTGGTGCCGATAAATCTAAGGCATTTTGTATTTCTTTTTTGGTCATTCTGACTTTATCTTTTAATATGATTATGACCATAGCTTTGTTAGCACCATATTGTTTTGTTAGATCATATATTGTTTGGAGATTTAATTCAGTAATATATTCAACTATTATAAGTGGTTTATCTTCTTTTATTAATGTCTTAAATTCAGGAATATAAGCTTCTGCTTCTTTAGAATCAGAAAAAATATCGCTATATATTTTATCTTTATAATTCAGTCGGTATTTCATTTTTTTCCTCGTTTATGGCTTTTATTGGTTTAATTTGAAAAATGGTGTTGTCATTATCTGCCTGCTGGCTATTTGGAATAGGCCAATATAATTTGTATTTTGTTGATTTTGGTAATCCATGACAAGCTTTTCCAAGCCAATATAAATGTGATGTAAGATATTGGATTATATCTGGCTTAGCAATATCTGGCATAAATGATGATAAAACTAACTTAATTAACTTATGGGATTCTATATCCAATTCTTTTCTTAATATTTCTTCAAGCTCTTCTGGCTTATCAATATTAAGCTGATATAAATCAAATAAAGCTACTAATGCTGATATGTTGATTGGTGCAAGCTTGCCCAGAAGCGGCTTAATAAGATTGGTTATTATTTCAGCTAAAAATGATTCTGGAAATTGAATTTTTATTTCTGGTTCACCAAAATCATCAGATGATACTTTAATGTCTATATCAAAATCAGGATATAACGCCTGATATTTTGTTAAAAAATTAGTTAAATTAGTTAACCTCATTTTTGACCTACCCTTTATTATTATTTGTTTTCTTCTGGTTGTTTTGATATTGCTACAGTAATTTGGTCTTTCATTTTGAAATTTATATCATCTATAATACCCTGTAAGAAGTCTTGCATTTCTTTAATATCATGAATCGCAGATACCCATCGTCTTTGGTTGATATATGTTGTGATTAAGTCAATCTGTTTTTGTAATTCTTGTTTTAATTGCTTTATTGGTTTTGGTTTCATTTTTTTATCCCTCTATATAAACTTTCTTCTAGTCTAAGAGCAATTCCTGCATTGTTCAGGCAAGCTAATATATATTGTGCATCTTGTAACTTATTGCTATCTGTTGTGATGTCTATTGACATGTTCCCAAAATAAAAACTAATATTCCATCTATCTTTTTCTTCTTTCGTATAATACAAAACTGAAGAATATTTAAAATCAGATATAGGAAGATATAATATTTCATATTTTTTTTCACATAGCTCAAGATATATAAATATATTATTCCGTGTTATAATAATAATTTTTTTATTTCCTTCGTCGGGATCAAAACAGTTACATAAATGCTCTTCTATACTTGTTACTAAAATAGAATCCTCTAAAAATTTATATACATTTAAAAAAGATTGAAGGTATTTCTCTGCTAAGGAATAAGACATAAACTGCCATTTTTTCTTCCATTCTGAACATGGCCCTATTTTTTCTATCTCTTCTATTGTTTTTAAATATGTTTCTTTTGTCATCCCTACCTACCTTATCTCATATCGGCTACAATAATCCTTACTCGAAACGAAATAATGCATGTCACCCATTAAGCTACATAATCCAGAGATTCTCTCATAATTAATACAATCTTCACAATGTCCCTTGATCCTAGTCTTATTGATTTCGTCTGTTAGTTGTTCTTTTAAGTCTTGAATTTCTTCCCAAATTCCGTCTATTGCTGGATCTATATATTCAACCATTATTTCGTTCATCTTTTCCCTTTCTATTCTATCCATTTGTTATCCTATTTTAAATCTTCAGGCCAGCGACCATCAAACATTAAAAACAACTCATGCTTAAATTCCTGGTAAATTACTATATTATTAATAAACTTCTGATAATCTGGTTTATTTTTTATTAACTTCACAATTGCTTTAATAAATTCCTCATCATCCAGAAAGTCATTACAACCCAGCTCTTCACCAATACCTGAACCTCTTAAGCTTTCATAATGCCCTTTTATTAAGGCGATTCGAGCACCCTCAAGCGTTTTTATCTCTTCATCACTTAAACCCTGATACTCTTCTCGTTTCTTAGCTTCTTCAAAACTATAAGGTTCTATAGGGTTTTTTACTACTTTAAGTTCTATAAAACTCTTATCTTTCATCTTGGAACGTAATCTATCTGAAGAGGTCTTTAATATATCTTTAACTTCTGGCGTTAAGAGATTTTTGGCTGAATACTCTAAAATATAATCAACAAAAGCTACAATATTTTGTGTCGTTATCTTATATCCCTGATTTTGTAATTCTATAATATCTTTCACACAAGTATTGATTCTAACTATTTTTTCTAACCCAGCGTATTTTAATACTACTCGTTCTTGAATCTTGGAGGTATCTACTTTATCCCAGTCGTAAATTACCTGGCAAATTTTTTCATTAATCTCTTTTGTCACTGGTTTTTTGACCTCTTCTTTGTCTTTGTTGATAACTATATCAATTTGATTATTGTTGTCAAGTATTTTTTCATCTTTTTTTAATGGGTTTAAAATACTCCATTTTATCCCTTCTTTTGATCTCTTATTATTTACCTGTAAGCCTATATCTATCATTTTGAATTGTAACTTTTTCAGCGTTCTACCAACCGTTGTCGCTGACCAGCCCGTATCCCCTGCATGTCCTGAAGCTTCCCAGAATCTCTGGGATAAGTCAGAAGTATAACCATTAATTGATTCACCTGGTTCTAGGTTTGATACTTGTTCCCAGATAATATTTGCAGGTTCACCTATTTTTTCAAGCATATCATAGAAGATTTCAGTTTTATTCTCAGTAGTTGTTGTTAAGAAATCTGCTTCTTTTCCCATGACTTTTGCAAATTTGTAACACCATGTAAAAGAATCTACAAATCTAGGCTTATCCTCTATTGTATCTATTATGCTTGCATCCACTGAAAAGCTTTTGTATATTGTTCGATATATAAAATCAAGTATAAAAGGCTTGTTATCTTTAAACATCTTTTTTAAGAATAGATCAGCTAAGCGGGCTTTGGGTTCTATTCTCTTTACTTTAATTTTCAATGACCTATCCAATAGATCATCTTTCTCACCTTTTAAACCTGTTGTAGTTAATTCAAAAGAACCTTTTACGCTATATAAACTCATGCCAAAATTCGTATATAACGTTCTCTCTGAAGTATATCCCCCTGTAACCAGTGTACATAAGAAATCAGATAAACTAGCTGATATAAATGAATAATTATCGGCAATACCTATTTGATTATATTTATAATACAATGCATGATTTCTCATATCATTCTCTGATCTTGGCATAGTCTCACATTGTGTTGGATCAAATATCTGCTTAACATACATCGCAATTGTTGTTTTACCACTTCCTGGATCACCTTCATATATTAGTGGCGGTATCTGAATATCTGGTATAAACATTGATATTAATCTAGTTATCCATATTAATCTATCTTTACCACTTAATTGTATTGTTAAGTGTTTTAATATTTTTAATATTTCTTCTTTTTCTTTTTCATAATCTGGATCTAATTCTTGTGGTTTTGGATTAGGTACATCAAATTCGCCGTGTAAAAATATATTGTTATGTTCTATGATTTTATAACCATTGTTATCTATCTCGATAACATGATCACCTGCATTAATATATAAAACTCCATCTTGCCAATATGATCTTTTGGGAGGTGTTTCTTCTATACCTTTTTTTGCTGCTTTAGTTTTTAGTGTTCTTATTAATTCTTTCGTTAGGTCAGCGGCACCAACCCAACCTGTTACATCACAGAATAAAGAATCAATAAAATTAATTCCACGATCTGAATCTAAAAGAATCCATTTTTTAATTTCTTGATTTAGCACAAATGTCTCTTTACCATCAAATTTGCTAATGATTTTGGTTAATATCTCTTTTGCTATTGCTTTTTTGCTGGTTTTTTGCTTTTCTGTTTGGTCTTTTTTTTGTTTTTTTGTTTTTAATTCTGTATCTACTGTAATATCTACTGTTTCAGGTGCTATTAATCCGTTTTTTAGGAACCAATCTATCGCCTCTTTAAATGTATAATTAAGGGTCTTTTGGACAATAGTTATTATATCAGGATGGCTATTATCGTGGAAATCGGTTACCACACCATCAGCTCTAACAGCAAACGATGGCTTTGTATCACCGTGAAATGGACAGAAATATTGTCTATATCGTGATTTAATATATTGTGGTTCTGTTTTAAAATTAAGATAATTTTCTAAAATGATATATATATCTAAACTTTTAATTTGATTAATTAAAAGTTGTAAGTTTTTGTCTTTCATTTCTTTTGGGTGATTTTGATTAATTGGATCTTTTGGCTCCGATTCATTACCAAGTTTATTTATTATACGATTATAATACATAGCTTCCTGGTGTGATTGTTTTAATAAATTCATAAAACAACTTTCCCAGTATTTCATTAATTCAATTAGTTTTTTATAATCGTTATAATTTATTGATTGTTGCGTATCCGATGGGAATTTTATCCACTTGTATTGTTTCCCATTTATGATTGATGGTTCGGATAGTATATATTTATCACCATTTATAAAAATATCAATATGGTTTGATGCTATAACATGTTTACCGTCTTTGGTTAATTCTGGTAGCGAATGAAGTGTTGGAATTCCTATTATGTTTGTTGCTTTTTCTTTAACTTCTGGCTCTGCTTTTATTAGAAGATGCCACCTACCCGATGCCGTCTTCTGTACTGCTACATCTTCTTTTACTAGCCCCAGTACTTCTTCAATGGTAACACAAATATCAGTTACTTGATCTTTGTCTGTTACATCAACATCAATTACTATCCAGTCACCTGTTAATCTTAGACCAACATTATAAAACTCATCTTCACTATAAATAAACTGTTGATCTTCAAAGTCCTTTTTATTCCAGGCATTATAAACTGGAAACTTTTCATTGATTTTAATCGGATGAGGGCTAAGTCCCAAACCCCTATATTTGTTTAATAATTCAAAAAAATTATCTGCCATTATGGTACCCTCTTTCTGATAAGTGATCACTTTTGTAGTTTTTTTAATTGTTTTTAATTAAATAACTTGACATCTAAATCCCATCCTATATATTAAAGCTAAAGTAACTACCTTACTTAGATTCAAAAAAACATAAGCATTAGAGAAACCCTTAAGAGGGTTCTCTATTTCATTTTGGTTAGTTTTTTGAATTTCAATTAACATAAGCATTCTTACTTTTTAACGCCCTTTATATTCTAAGTCAAACCATAAAATATATATATTTTAAAATTGCTTGTTTTTATATAACTTTTTAATGTGATCATTTTAACCTTCAAATTAACCTTCAATATTAAAAAATCTTCTATACACCCCTCTAAAAAATTCTCTCGAACAACACCCAAAAAAAACCTATTATTTTATATATTTAGTACTAAAAATGTACTTAATGAGCCGTTTTTCCCTATAACTTTACCCTGGCAGTTATGTTTTATATGTAATACACTCTTAATAGCTTTTTCCTTAAAAAAGGAGAAAAACGGCTCATCAACTACATTTTCCAAAAAACAACCCATAAAAAGCAGGGTAAAGTCCAATGTAACAACCCCAAAAACCCCAAAAAAAAGAAACTACACTTGAAATAAAATGCACTACCTAATAATTTAATCTTTTCAATACTATAAGTCATTTATCGCTTCTCTATAATTTAATATACCATATAGGAAGGCTTCTCTATATGATTTTAAAAAGCTTCCTTGAATCGAGTAATTTTTGTAAACCAAGTTGACATTTTTGGCTTATTTCATGATTTTTTCAAAACGAACTTCACCCTTACTTAATTTGACTATAATAACAATCCTTTATGGTGATCATCTAATTCTTTACTTAGTCAACACGTGTTAATGGTATAGGAATATTTATAAAATCGAATTTAAAACCAGGATATTTATTTAAAAAATCCTCTTCAATATCAAGGATACTATTAAGTAAATCCTGCCTATCCTCTTCATAATATCTAACATATATTTTATCCTCATCTAATATCCTACCAATAATAGGCTTTGCATCAATTTTATTATATCTACCATAATCATCAGAATAATCATCAGAATCTTCTGAACATATAGTAACAACATAATCGAAATAATAGACATAAATATTGATATTATTGAATCCTTCATCAATTTCAATTTTTTTAACTTTTCCAACATTTTTAAAACTTTCGGTTAAATCACGTTCCATGTTAATTAGCAGACTTTTTTTCATAATTTTATCAATTCCTGATATTTTGACGCAATTGCATCAATAGTATCCATCGGATCCACATAATCCAAAACCATATGATATAGGATTTTATCATGATTTAAATAAACAACTGATGCAATTTGTTTTTTCTCATAAAAAATACAATCTATGATAGTTTGATCAGATGTTAAAATCTGGATATTAACAACATTCCATTTAATATTGGAATCGTCTCCAATAATTCTAACATCATCATATGGAAATTTTGCAATAAAATTCTTTAATAATATATTCCTAATTATTTCGTGCATTTAATTAGTTCCCCTTTGTTATTAAATTTAAAAACATCTTCAGGAGGAAGATAAGTTGCATCATATTTCTTTTCAAGTTCTGCATGACATCCGATGCAGACAATTTTAGAATGTCCTTCTACCTGCCAGACATTATAATATTGAGTTTCGATAATTTGACCACAAAAACAACATGTATCTAAGAGTGCAGCGATTTCTGGATTATCTTTAAAAACATTTTTTAAACCATCTTGCACTCCTCGATTAATATATTCCCTTTCTTTAGCTAGTTTTTTATTAAATTTTTTCTGTTGTCTCTTATTCATAATTTTATTACATCCTTATTTTAGCCCTTTCCTTTAGGGAAAGGTAGTTGACCCATTATTGCTTGTACTAGTTTTTTTAAGGTTAAGATAAGTAAATCCAAGCGGACTTAACTTATAATAATAAGTTTCATCTTCTTTATCAAAATCACTTTCTATAAAACCTATCCCTATTTGTAAATCTATAATATTTTTTATAGATTTAACTTTTATTAATGAATTATTTTTAATAGTTTCTTTTGAAACCTTACCAGGGAAATATTTATTCAGAAAATTAATTAAAAATAATATATAAACTTCTATTTGGTCTTCTCTGCTTGTAATCATTTTAAAAATATCCATCCACAAAAAAATATATTAAATAAATAATAAAAAAAAGCCAGGTTAAAAGAAAAACATGTTCCATTGTCATAATTGACCTCACATTAATTTCAATAAATTATCTACAAAAACTCTTGTATGATTATGCTTCTTTTCCAAATCCCATTGTTGTCTGAGCCAATCCCTGACACTTAAGTTTTTATTTTTATACATACTTATGCAAAAATCAAAATACTTACTATCTACAAGAGATACTGCAAATTCTTTTCTGTCTGTTGTGTAATGTATCTGATATTCTTTCTCAATATTATTAAGAAGAGAGTCTAACTTTTCTTTTAAGCTCGCAATAGTATCCTCTGCTATTTTAATATCATTAAATACAGAATATATGCAGTTATTTCCACCATAAGCCTCTTCTATAATCATATTAAGTAGTTTTCTGGTTGTTAAACTTTTTTTATCCAGGAGTTTTGCCAGTTCAAAATATTCTGCACTTTTAATTTTCATTCGATTAAAGTGAGAATCACAGGCAACAAGTCCCTCATATTCATGAGCACTTCTTGAGTCAACCCATTTTTTAATAGAATTTAAATCCTGATAATTACAGTACCTAACTTCTGGAACTTTATACCAGTTTTCTAACTGTCGTATAGCATATTCTTTGCCATCCTTTAGATTTCTTAATGCCAGCAAATATATAGTTTCATCTTTATAATGAACAACATTCTTATTCCACGGTGTAACCAATTCAAAACAGTATGTATATTCTTTGTCGAACTCATATATAGCTTCATCATCAAATTGCTTTCCTGATTTTTTGTTATAAACATCTTTAAATAACTTCCCATATGTTAGCTCAGAGTAGTTATCTAGCTCTTTATCTGCATCTGGTATTGATCTTGTAGCAATACAGAACTTAGAAGAATCAGGATCCCAGTATACAATAATTAAACTTCCATCTATTTTTTCTGTAAAAACAGTAGTGGATAAGTCAAGGTGGTCACATTCTGGATCACCATAATTAAAAAATCGTCTCATTGGATATGCCAGAATAGTTGTCAATCCGATATTATTTCTGTTTGTATATATATTATTTCTTTTTAGGATTAAGCCCCTACAGTCTTTAGCCAGAATATCGCTATTTTTGGTTTCAAATTGACGATAATTCAGACTAAATTTTGATGGATTATCTTTTGACCAATGAGCTATAATTCCATGATCCTGTTCTAAAGTTTTAAGATCATGTTCTAATAAATACTGCTGTATTGATAAAAGATTCATAATATTACCCCTGAATTATTTTAGTTTGAATTTTTTTAAACATGAATCTATCCATGCCTTTCATGTTCTCGGCTTCTAAAATCTTCTTACAAAATTCATCTTTATTAATATAATATTGACTACCTTTTCTTTCATAATCTTCAATAATTCCCTTTTTAATCCATTCCCAAACGGTAAAATAAGAAATATCAAAGAATTCAGCAAAATGTTTAATTGTTAACATTTTAAAATTCCTCAATTTTATCTTTTTTGGTAAAGGTTTGGAAAGACCATCATTTCTACTGTCCAGCCTTTCCAGAGCTTATGTACTTGACCACACAACTCCGCACATTCCTTGCAGTGCAGATCTTCATCAAGATTATTATAATAAACACCACAAATGATGCAGTGTTCATCAAGGTCAGTAAAACACTCAGGGCAATAATTAGGATAATAATAATTATGCTTGCCTGCAGGTAATACCTGATATGATTCCATTTCTGTTGTTAACATTTTTCAATCTCCATTTTTTAAATCCTTTTAAATTCCCTCAACTTCTTTAAGTAATTTTACTTTTCTAGCAAGTTTAGTTCCTGGATGAAAAGTATTTGAAAACAATATTCTTTTACCTTGTCTTACGAATAACGGATGTTTAATAAAATCATTATATCTATTATCATGTTCATCAACAAGTGCTTCAACATATAGACAGTCAAAAATCTTAAAAGTCTTATGTCGTCGCTTCAATATTTTTATAAATTGATTAACATAAACGAAATCATTAAAAACGCACAAGGCACCACGATTAATGAGGGAAGTTTCAATCCACTTTCCAACATAATATTGTCTGCAACCTTCAAACCCACTATTAAGAGCCAAAGCTAGAGACTTTAAATTCCATGATGTAACTTTATACCCTTTTAAAACTTGTTCAGTCATTTGGCACCTTATCCTTGATTTTTAAATGATCTTCCTGCCGAGGTTTGACCTCATAACCTGCCTTATCAATACTATTAATAGATAGCTCATGATTCCATGTATGAAACGGATGATCATATTTTTTAACCAATGCTTTTATCTCTTTATTTATTTTCTCTTTTTCTTTTGTAAATCCGCCAATCCAATCACTTAACTGTCTCAACCTTACCACATCGTTATCTATTTTAATAATTAACGACTCATCTTGTTCAGCATTAATCAGATCAACGGGTACTCCACGATAAGTAAGTGGTGGACAGCATACATGTTTCAGACTACATTGCTGACACTGCTCAGGATCATTAAGATAATCAGGTAGTGTATTATTTTTTAAATGAGTTTCAATAGCTTCAGCTTTTTTAATAGTTTTTTCAGCCAGCTCGTAATCCAGATTAAATCTAATATATATTAAGTCACCTGAATCATTTCTGATAATCATAATTCCAGTTTCACAATTTGACATTAACATATATAAATTAATCTGTATAATATAATTCTTGAAATATTTATTATCTTTAACTCCTTTAATATGCCGTTTTATTTGCGTCATAAACTCTTCGGAGACCTCTTTAATTTCAACAGGAACAAATGGATCCACCTCATATAGAGAGATCTTTCCATCAATATGTCCAGTAATATTATATTTAGGCATAGAAAAGGCAACCTGCTGTTCTATAATTTTATGCCCTGCTTTTTTCACTTCATCACAAATTCTATCTTCCATATATATAGATCTTGCAAATCTTTTACGGGTAGCGATAGAAGGCGGTATCTCTTCTTGCCAATGCAGTCTTTTAAGGGTTAAATATCTGAGACACTCATAACCTAATTGAGAAGCTCGGTTACTTTCATACGGAACTATCTTATATTTACCGTATATCGCCTGCTCGTGTTCCTGAGTTAAATATTCATCAATATAAAAATTATTATTATTTGCTGGCATAAATACCACCTAATAATATTTTTTTTACCAATTTTAAATAATTTTCAGGAATAAAACATTCTTTATGGCAGGATTGTAACCCACCAGTGCAGGTATCAATACTTGTACTCATTAAATTTAGTACTTCCAAAAGAATAGCTTCCTGTCCAGGTACTAAATTCTCATCACAATAGATACATTTACCCCCAGACGGATAAATAATAGTATCGGTAAACCAGATAACGAAAAGAACATTATTTGTTTTTTTATCTTCTATTATTTTAAACGACATTTTATCTGCCTTTTTTTATATCTTAATCGCGCAACTAACTGCATAATTAAGAATCCAAAAATCCATCCTAAAAGTGGGATAATCATCCCTATGTATAATATTAAATCCGCTTCATTATTCATATTTTTTCCCTACAAAAAACATGCAAAGTATTTAACTTGGTCTGAACGGATCCGAGAAAGTTAAAATTATTCAGCTCCCAGTTAACAACATATCCAGTTCCCATGATAATAAAATCAAAACTATTAATAATATTACTGATATTATCATCAATTAAACTATAAACAAAAATATTATTATCTTTAAAAACGCCAGATATTGGCTTTCCTGCCATTTTTAAAGTCTGAATACCTAAAGTATTTTTCAGTTGATGTTTGTTAATTTTATATGCCATTTTTACCTCCTACCTTGAAGTAATCGCAACGGTAGGAAGATATTATTCCCCCTTGCTTAATTTGACGAGGATATAATTAAGTTGTTTATCCGAGCAGTCCTCAAGGGAATTAACATTAGCATTAGTGATGCTTCTCAGCTTTTTCAGCGCTTCATCATGATCGCCTTCAACGCTGTTTAATAATGCCGATTCCACTTTTTTAATCAGCTCTATATTTTGATTTTTAGGCTTATTGCTGGCCTTATCTTCCATCCCCACTGGAATCTGATCAATCCAGCTTTTAGGAAATCTATCCAGAGGCATTCTTTTAATACCCAGTAAATCCCCAATTCCCCTTCTGTACATCTGGGACTGTGCTTTTTTACGGATATTAGGCTCATTAACCTCTTCCATAGATAATTTTCCGCCATGAGAAAATAATCTATCTTCTGAAGTAGCAATACCGAATCCATGAACTGAGATATTACCAAGAGAGAAAATCGCACTATATTCGTATTCGTAATAATCTTCATATTGCGTTTTGGTATACGCAGGATTACAAGCAACAATGCTAATACCCAGCATTCTTGCAATACGCAGAGCCCCATCTGAAGATAAATCCGCAAAATTAGCAGATTTAGAATAACGAATCCAATCAACTGGAGACGTCATCTTTAAAACGGTATCCATTAATGCGTTCATAACTTTAGCTCTTGCTTCCAGCTCTTGAATAGCATTAATTTCATTTGATTTAATTAAATTTGATTCTTGTTTTGTCTCAATAATATTTGATTCTGAAGACAAAATCATTTCTTTTTGTTCTGTCATAAAAATTTACCTCCGTTTATTTTGTCAACTACCCTTCCCTAAAGGAAAGGGCTTGATAAATCTTGTTTATCAACTTTTCCTGCTTCACAGGGAATAGCTTCAGGATAACCCTGAAGTCTTACATTACCTCCACAGGCATAAACCGACGTAGCATCGGCATAAATTTTTTCTAACCCCCGCCTAAAGGCAGGGGATTTCTTTTATTTTTTAAAAAAAATAATCCTTGTTTTAATGGAAACCAATATATATCGCCAACGGTAGTCCTATCTGCTTGAAATCATCTTACAAACAGGAGTTTAATTAACAGTTTTTGGCTTCAGACTGTACCAGTCTGATAGTTCCTTCAACATTCTATCAACACTATTAAAGCCGCCATCTGTCTGCATTTTTTTGACAACAATATAACAATTTATCATATCCGTCAATAATAAATCAATATTATGAAAGTTACCTTCTAACTGTAATTTCTTTAACTCTTTATTAATATTTATATCCAGTGATCTGGTAATTTTGCCAGTCACCGATTGTTTATATTTACCTGATTTTTCAACCATTTAAATCCTCCTGGTTTTTTGCCAAATTCTCCAATTTTTAAATTCTTTTATAGTAAAACATTCTGGAACTTTCCAGGTTCCGTTTTTATAATCATTTTTTATTTTAAAATCATAAATCAACTCAATAGGAGTAGCTTTTAGCTTCTCTTTTCTTTCCGAAACATATACGGCTTTTTTTTCATATCTACATAGCCATAATTCACCTGAAATAATATCACATAAGAAATAATCCCCTGGGAAAATAATATTTTCTGCTCCTTTTCTCATCTTAATAATTCCATCAATTGGATAGACATGGTTTTCTTTTTTATCAAACCATGTTAATATCTCTTTGTTTTTATCCATATTTTTATTTATTATTTTTTTCAAGTTAGGAATACAGACATCTTTAATAAACTGTTCTACATCTGTACAGGGAATAAGGACGTCTGTTTTTTTATATTCCGAATACTGCTTAAGAGTTAGATCTCTGTATAAATTAAGAGAAATATCTCCTTTTAGATCAAGTAAATCATTAAATATTGTCATTTCAATCCTCCTGAATAACATTGCAATGCTGCAAATAAATACAAGTAAACTGAGGATCTGTATATGTTATGCAGCAATTACTTTCGGGATCATAAGAACATTCCTGCTCACCAGATTCGGAACAAGAAGCAGGAATCCAGCAAGCATCAGGACAATCCTCCCCACAATAATTAAATAATAAAATAAAAATAATAAATATTTTTTTCATATTAATTCTCCTTAATTCTCAACCAGCTTTTCAATGCTTTTTTTTGACGCTGGATTTTTCAATAAAGTCTTTCTAGCAATAATCCAGGCCTGCTGTATGAGCCAGGATTCTGAGCGACCTTGTCTTTTGGCTTCAGTGGTTATTTCTTCTGAAATTAATTCATCAGAGAAATAAACCGATTTTTTTTGATTATATTTTTTCATAATTTTTCTCCAGGTAGGGTAGTGTCATGAAATATACTACATCGTAATGTCATGTAGTGGTATGTACTGCTATGTAGTATATAAATAATCATGATATATAATATATGTATAATATCGCAAAGACCGTGCCAATTCTATATAATTATATAGAATATAATCTCTCATAGCTCTGGGTGTGATATTGTCATACATACGCTTACATATAAATTATTAAATCATATACGTGTGAAATTGCTATGAAAAAAAGTCATAATCTATAAATAGCTATGCAAAAAATACATACTCATAATAACCCTTGTGCACCTTGTGAGACTATATATAATTATATATAGCGTAATTAACTATGATCAATATGTCATGTATGATTATGTATGTCAAGGTAAGATATATATAAAATACTAGGTAAAACACAGGGTGATATATCCTATATAATTATATATGGTCTGGCATGGTCATTGCATCTATATATTAATACAATAAGTAAGTAGACCCTTCCCAGGGGATGTGCAGGCGGCTATAATTATATAGCCGCCTGCTGTCATGCACGACAAAAGCGGGTGTCGGCATGATACTAGGCTACCCGCCATAAAGGAGAGAAAAATGGATATTAATCAGCAATTAAAAAACTTCTTTTCCTCACAAGAGGAAGCAGAAGAAAAAAAGGAACGTAAATTGTTTTACGTTCCTGAAACCGACCCTCTTTTTGCGGTTATTGCGTTGTCCCGCAAAATTTCTGAAAAAATTCCCGAGAAAAAACAAAAACAATTTAAAAAAATCATAGCGGCGGTTCTCTCCTCCGCTCTTTCAGAACTTGAAAAAGAACTTGATCAAGTTCTGAATCCTTCTCAGCAACCGCCACAACCACAACAGCAAATAGCCAAAAAACGATAACCCCCCTTTTTGTTTCCCTTTTATTCAGATTTATTCAGATCCAATCAAAAAACCTCCTTAATATAGAAGTGTCTTTTTTTTACTTTTGATAGGCACTTTTTACGGAGGATTACTATGACAAAGACAAACCAAAATAATCAAAGTTTTGCAGAGATTCTATCTCTGCCTGATTTTCCAGAACGACAGGCGGAGATAAGATCTCTGCAGATCGGACTCTTATCAGGAGAGTCCGTTCTGTTTATTGGCAGTCCCGGCACTGCCAAGTCTCTTATTGTGGAGGCTTTTGCCAGCGGTACTGGCCTTTCTTACTTCCGCTGGCTTCTTACAAAGTTTACGACCCCCGAAGAAATTTTCGGGGCGCTTGACCTGCAAGCGTTGGAGCAGGGACACTTCCAGCGCAATATAGCTGGAAAATTGCCCGATTGTGAGATCGGGTTTGTAGACGAGGTATTCAAAGCCTCCTCGTCAATCCTGAATTCCCTGCTGACAATCATGCAGGAGAGGCTTTTCTTTAATAACGGCACGCCCGTTAAAGTGCCGTTAAAACTACTGGTCGGAGCCTCAAATGAACTTCCCGACGATGATTCGTTGGGAGCTTTGTTTGATAGATTTTTAATACGTAATTACGTAAATTACGTATCCGACCAAAATTCGATCAAAAAAATCTGGGATAATCCCCCCCAGATTCCTTCCTCTCTAATTTCCCGCACAGATTTAGAAAAAATGCTGGCGGAGCTGGATCATGTTCAGTTTCCGTCAGAAATTCAGGATATAATCTTAATCCTGAAACTTGAGCTGGAAAATCAGGGGATTAAGCTTTCTGATCGACGCTGGATCAAAAGCAAGAAAATATTGCAAGCGACCGCTCTTGTTGCGGGGCGGGACAAGGTCGAGAACTGTGATCTAAGTTTCTTGACCAATCTCATCTGGCGGACGCCAGATGAGATTTCAAAGATCCGACAGATAATAGGGGAGAAAGTACTTCCCCATCTGGCGGCACAGAGGATAGGATAAAATCTTTTTCAGGTGACTTTCAAGACCTGACATATCTGGCAGGCCAGTATGATGAAAGACGGAATTATGTCTTATCATATGAGGTCTCCTCCGATCTCCAAAACTATATAGAACAGGTTCTCTGTGGTGTACAACTGGAGGTTCAGAAGGCAACATACTTTGTTGCAAATTGTTTTGAAACTCAACTGATGGCGATAGAAGAGGAGATGAAAAAGATTGGAGGCAGACTGAAAATTTACGAATATCTCTTCTCAACAAACCGAAGCAAGAGCAACCTGCAAGAATCCATATTAGAAGATATTAAATCCAATCTTTCTAATATGAAAGCAGGATTAAAGCTCTTAAAAGAGAAGAGAGAAAGTGATGGTTATCCAGGTGGTTCTATAACCGACTTGGTAGTAAATTATAAAAAACTGCAAATATATTATGAGTTGATGGGTGACATCAATCAGGATATACTTGACAATATTCTGGAGTTTGAGAACATGATGCAGGATATGTTCTCAATTCCGAAAGGTAAAAAAGAAGATAAGTATCTTTCAGAGACAATCAACCGCAAGGTTGATAAGCTGGAAGAGAAGAAAAATTTATACTGATTTTTCCCCTGCACGACAAAAGCGGGTGTCTGCAGAGGTTAGGTTACCCGTATGAGGAGAGAGAAAAATGGAAAAATATTTAAATTTAAGTAATCTTAAAATCAGTAAAATCGAAGGCCTCGATGATCTGGTTAATTTGAATACGCTCTCTTTAGGGAGCAATAAGATCAGCAAAATAGAAGGGCTTGATAAACTAGTTAATTTGAAAGGCCTTTATTTATATGGAAATCAAATAAGCAAAATAGAAGGCCTCGATAATCTTGTTAAATTGGATACGCTTCTTTTGGGTGAAAATCAAATAAGCAAAATAGAAGGGCTCGATAAACTTGTTAATTTGAATTATCTTAATTTGGGATACAATCAAATCAGCAAAATAGAAGGGCTTGATAAACTTATAAAAAAATTACCTCAATTGAAAAAAATTTATTTAACTGCTAATCCGTTAAACGAAAAATCAATTGAAGAAATTAAACAAATACAAAAAGAACATCCTGAAATTGAAATATATTATTGATTTCAGGATTTTTTCTCTGCAAGACAAAAGCGGGTGTCTGCAGAGGTATAACTACCCGCACAAGGAGAAGGGAAAATGGAAAAAAAATTTACAAAAATGTATCTTATGAATTCTGCGGTAATTCCACAAAATGAAAATGGGCTCTTCCAACACAATACAATCAGCAGAGAAATGTATTGCAGACTTTTGAAATTAGCTCTTGCTGAAAGAGTCGAAATAGAATCTTATGTAGGTTACCAAGAAACGGCAAACAACATAAGAGAGATAACAGGTTATGATCCTGTTATCTCAAGGGATATAGTCTTGAGATTAAAACAACAGACTCCAATTCTAGTATGCAGGCTGCAATATCGGGTCCAAAACCCGAAAGACAAAGCCCTACACACACCCAGTAAAGATGATTGGAGTTATTCTCTCATGATGAAAATTGCAGAGAATTCATTCAATTTTGATAATTTTTATTTAAGTTTTGGAGGTAACCATGAATAAAAATGTTTACAATTTAGCAATTGAAATTGCTGGAAGGATTTTTGAAGGAGAGACAAAAGAGAGGGTTATACAATATATAACCAATCTTAAAAACATAGAAACCTTCAAAGCTGATGATGCTGATGCTCTCATAGAGCAAGCACAAAAAGAGACAAGTCAAATTGAAGTTTCTCAATTCGACTTGAAAGAATTCTTGCAGGAAATTTTGCAACCCTTCAGTGTTACAAAAGTTCCTGAGTATATTTTGAAACACCCGCTATCAAATGCGGTTGTTTTTAGAGTTGCAAAGACGATCAATAGTCATTGTTGTGTAGTTTTTGATGAGGAGGAGAGGTATGTACAAAGTTTCAACAATACACTCTCATACAAAGACTACAAAAAAATACAGGATAGGATGACAAAAGAATTTCATCATAATTATCCTGTCAAAAATTAATTGACAAATTTAAAAATACTTATATATTATATTTACCGTTTTGAAATTTTAAGATTTTTTCTGTATAAAGGCAGGGTAGGCAAATATCCTGCCTTTTTGGTCTTGACAATTCAAAAAAATTATATTAAATTAATCAAAAAACAAAAGGAGTATTTAGCATGATTTTAAGAATTAATTCCCCAGATATGGACAGAGCTTTTGATCTTGGTAGTATGCCAATGATCCATTTTGGATCATTGGAGTCATTAATGAGTAATATAAAATTCTCACCAGGCGGATTTCCTATTCAATATGGTGGAAAAGAATTTGATTATTTCTTACTGCCAATTGGCTTAATGTGTGTTAAAGATAAAGAAATCCCGACACAGACAGAGTCAAAGACAGAAATAAAAAGAGAATTGGCACGCTTTATTATAGATAATTGGTTCAATGAAAAGGCTGAAAAAACAATTGATGCAAAAAATGAAGAGATTAATATTATACAGATGTCACCATCTTCTCAACCCATAGCATAAAAGTAAGTCTCATTATTGACATTGCCATATTGAATATGGCATATATTATAATTAATGTATGCCGAATGTACCAAAAGAACCTACCAAACTTCAATAAATTTATTTGATAAATATTCAAATAAACGTCATACTCTTATACAGTTCAGAAATTATATAGATAGTCTCAAAAATCAATCACCATCTACAATAAAAACACGGTTTTATGCCATACAGAATTATTTCATATCAAATAACATATCAAATATAGATGATATAAAACGAGTAGTTAGACCATATGTTAAATCAAGAAATAAATCTCAAAAAAAGTTAATTAAATATCTTACTTCTGAGCAATTAGAGATATATAAAACATACGTTAATAATAATATTAAAAAAAGCAATAGGTTAAAAACTTTATTATTATTACTCCCCTATACTGGCTTAAGAATTGGAGAGATAACCAGGTTACGAAAAAATAATATTTTTATTAATAATAACAATTACTTTTTGGTATTTATTGGTAAGGGTAATAAAGAGAGAAAAGTACCCTTAAATCCAGAAGCTAAAGATTTATTATTAACCTATATTAATAAGAATAACTTCAAAGAAGCAGATTTATTATTCTCAATCAGTCCAGATGCCGTAAGAGATAGCATAAGGAATTTCAAAGATAAAATACATTTCAATTTTCTAACGCCCCATATTTTAAGACATACTTTTGCAACATTATTATTACAAAAAGGCATTGATATAACAACAATATCACAGTTAATGGGGCATTCATCACCAGTAATAACTTTAAATATATATAGTCATACAAATGATGCTAAAATGTTAGAAGCAGTAAATGCTTTTTAGGAGTTTTTTATGTTTTTTTCAGGTACAAACATAAAACCATATATTGATGAAATGGATGTTGATATGATAAAATCAATACCAAAATTCGATGTAGTAGAAAAAGATATTATAAAATATGGTAAACATTTAATATCAAAAGAATATAAAAAATTCACAACAGAAGAGAAAATACTTGCTTTATGTTTTGCATCCAATGTTTTAGCAAAAGAACTATCTCCAGATTTTTATGGTTATAAAAATATATTATTAATTTACTTTGCATATATTCCATATTACAATTCAAGGAATATAGGTATTGGAGAGGATGATTATGGAGAAAAAATATTATATGTCGATCCCCCAATGGGCCACAATTATCTTTTCATATTAAAAACGATTATATATATGATATATTAGAAGAAAAGTTTGGTATTTATAAAAAAGGATGGTCTGGTAGGATAAATTATAAAAATCCAATTTACAAATATAGGAGTAAATATTTAGGTATTATGGATAGAAATCTAAATTATATATTATGGGAAAAGTTTACAGATGATCGAAAGGTTGAGATCATATTTCCAGGTTTAAAACAAATAATTAAATCTAAATTTGCAGATAAAATATTAACTTTGGAAGTTAAACCTGATCATTCCTGGTCTAAAATGTCAAAAGATGCAGTCATGATTATCAATCATTATACTTTTAATAGTAAGAGTTTTGAAAATCAATGGAGTCGGTTTTGTAGCTATTTTATACAACGATTAGATAGCTTTACAGGATTATATGAAATAACTATTACCGATATTAAAACTCCATATATTGATATATATATTAATGAATTAGCGTATAGCACAGGTAAATAATGGATGATGTAATAACAATATTAATATTCGCAAGTGGCTTACTGCTTACATTATTATTTTTAGGTATGATTAAATTCAAACTTATGGCAGATGATTTTGTTGATGAAGTAAGTAGTGATTTTAAAGATATAATACATTTATTGGTTATTATATCAGAAAATAGAAAAGAGTTTAATAAAATAAATGATATGATGCTTAAATTGGATACTAAATATCAAGAATTAGCAGATAAAGTTGCAAAACCAATTTCAGAGAGAGGTTTGCATATCAAATGACCAGAGCTGAAGAAATTAATCAGATGCAGCATCTATGTTTGAATTTTGGATTTAAGAATTTCATTCCGATGTATCCAGAATTTATCTGTGATTTTTTCACGATAACTGTCTATAAAAATAAATATAAAATATACTGGGCTAATAAAAAAGAACTTATTACAGATGCTAAAGATTATGATGATTTAATTACTAAACTTGAAACCATCATTAGAAATATAAGAAGGTATATAAATAATGCAGGTGGTATAAAAGAAGTAGTTAAATTAATATGTCAACATATCCCTCCAGGAGGTATTTTAGCTAAAGAGATGGCTGATTTATTAGAAATACCAGAGTATTATTTATCATATATTTTAAGTTATATGGCTCAGAAAAGAATTTACTCCTGTAATGCCTGGCTACGTGTTAATATGCATCCTGCAACAACAGGAGAGATAAAAAAAGCAATTTGGATTTATATTAATAGTTATCAACCTGTTCCAATAGGAATATTAGAACGGGCAAAACAACCATTTTTACAAGGATTTTTTAGTTAATGGATAAAAAACAAGATTTATCATGGATTTTTAGACTTGGAGGTATAGGATTATTGGTATATGCTATATTTAAAAATGCTCAGAAAAAAGGCTTAAATACACAGGCAACGTTACAAGATGTTATGTATAAACTCGGTGCAACTCGTAGCATGATCAATCTTGTTAATAGAAATATAGGAAGTCAGGAATTAGGAAAAGCAGATATAAATATAGAAACAATCCAGGCAATATTGCTTGGTTTAAATAACAAAGTAACAGGAGCAAAATAATCATGCAGATAAAATCATTAACTTACATACCGAATGCAAGAACAGTTTTTACAAGTCAACTAAAATCTATCAAATCGAATTCTTTGAGAGATGCTGCAACTGATGAAACAACAACTTCAATAACAACTTATGCTATTTATGGTGTAGTCGGATTAGTTGGATTATATCTTATTTTTGGAATATTAATTCCAGAATTTACAGGTAAAAAATAATGAAGATACAGACTAAAAACTTTATGGTTTTAAAAAAAAGTCCAAACCAATTAAGCGGGGACGGACTTTCAGGATTATCAACAATGACCTATGCTGGTATCTTAATATTCGCTGTTATTATTTATGGCTTTATTAAATCAGCAATTACAGGCGAAGATTTAAAAGAGGATGGAAAATCATGAGTAAACCAATGTTAACAAATTTTTTTGAAGGAATTAAACCACGCCCATATCCAGATATAGACATAGGGGATACACAATGTGGATCTTATGGAAATGAGAAGCAAGGATATGTTATACATCACTGGGTAGTTATTTCATTAAAACCATTTAAAATAATTGTTTTTAATCCGAGGAGCATGTATGGTATTATTTCACCAAGTACAAGGAAAGAATTTTTATCTTATGGGAGGGATTGTGGAACTACAGATCAGAAAGTCATAGATAAGATAAAAATAGAAAAAGATTATAGTATAAGTAGGTAAAGATGCAAATTGATTATAAGAATTTAGCTCTTGTTGATATGGATGAAGCAGGTACACAGGCCAAATATATATCAAAAGTAGAGGATATTTGGAGAGCCTTTGGATCACTTGTTAGTATTATAGCAGGAGCATTATCGGGAGGTATTGGAGCAATCGTTGGAGAGGTTATAACAGAATCAACAATAGCCGCAATACAATCAGCAAAAGCAGATTTTAATAATACATGGTCTATCTGGATGCCATTATATAATGGTTTACTAGATAATATGTTAACTAATATTAAAACAAGAGATGATATAATAAAACAAGCATTAATGTATAAGGTATTTCAAGAAACAGCAGAAACAGAATCAAGTTTATCATTATACAATGAAGCATTTACAGCTTGTGAAAAGAATTTTCCAATTCTTTTAGATCCGATAAATTTAGCAGGTGGATTACTGTGGAAAAAATATTATAATTCAAATAAATCTGCAAAATTAACGGAAGATGATGCATTATTATTATATACTTTAAAATTATTTATGAATGCTGCTGACTTAAAATTGAAATTACCAATATATATAACAGAAATACAAGGTGAGCCAAGATTTTTAGGTCGAGGTTCATGGTGCAATGATGATTATGGTTTTAATAATCAATGTATTGAAATGCCATTTCTTATTACTAAAAATATACAATTACTAGAATTAATAAGAAAGGATGCAAAAACCAAAAAAACAATATTTACAAGTTTATATCCTTATGAAAAGTTAAAGAAAACAAAAATATTTAAAACTTATAATCTTTTTGATTTTGTAGATAAATTTTTAAAACAACCTTATGATAAGGCAATGACTTCTGGAAATGGAAAACTTGATATGACTCTTTATAAAAACACCATGAAGCAGTTAAGAACAGATAATGGAATTAATGAATCTACAATGAATTCAATCCAACAAAAAATAGACACAACTATAGAAAAGTATTTTATAGAAACACTAGATATTGATTTATATATAAAAATTACTGGAATAGTTAAAAACTTTTTAAACAAAGAAGCTAAAATATGGATAGATCATACAGAATATTGGAATTGTGGAGCGAAAGGATATATTGATTCTTGTGTTCCGACAACACCAAAACAAGAAATTAAAATAGATTTATTTCATGATCCATACCATGATGGACTTCCAGGAATAAGTTATGCTTATAAAACAAGAGGTTCATATACTTTTAAAGATATGATAACTAAATTATCAAATGTTGAAACAAAATTAATATATATTTGGAATATTTATGCAACTTTACCAGTTTATAATCCAAAATTAGCAGAGAAGAATATTTTAGGAAAACAAACAAAAGCTCAAAAATCAATAGATATTAAAAACTTACTTAAAACAACAACAGATGAAAAAAATAAATATATATTATATGGCGGCATAGCGTTAGGATTATTTGCAGCTTATAGAATTATGAAGAGGTAAAAAAATGAATCAGTATAATAACACAAAAGGTTTTGCTGGAATACTTGACACGATAAGAAGTTGGGTATCTTCACCAGCGATTTATTCTGGTATGCAGGTTAAGGATTTTTATGAAAAATTAATTGAAATAAGTGATAAATTAATTTTCATAACAAGGCAATATAAGGATAAAAATGATTTATTAACATCAGCAGAAGCCTCTCAATTACATTCACAAATTATAGCTTATAATCTGCTGGCATTAGATTTTAGAGATTGGCTTATTGCTAATCATCAAGTTGAATTACCAATAATTCAGGTTTGTAATATAGCAGAGAACTGTGATTATAGAGTTATTGGAACTTTACCATCAGGAATATCAACAGGGGCAGGAGCTGTATCCGCTGGAACAAGTGGTTTAGGTATTGCACCAATTATTCTTGGTATTGGCGTTGTTATGGTAGCAGGAGCAGCTTATTTAACATATACTGTTGTTCAGGCATTAAGTGATCGACTGCTTCCAACAGCTCAAGCAACCCAGCAATTATATAATACGATAACATCCAGAGGTTTAGATATTATGGATAGATGTATGTCTGGACAGTTATCAACTGAGCAATGCAATCAAGCATATGAAGTGCTTGACAAATTTAGCCAGCTTGGAGAAGAAGGAAGAAGTGATAATCTATTATCTGAAATAAATCCTACTAAAATAATACTTGGAGCTGTTGGAATCGTAGCAGGAGCTGTTATTATTTATAGTATTATTAAAAGGAAGTTATAATCATGGCAAACTTACTTGAAACATCAATATTAGAAGCATGGGATTTAATAGATCAAAGAATAGCTGGCAGCATCACTACTGGACAATTAACGAATGCAATAAATAGGCTATATGGTCGTACTGCAGCAATTAAGACAATGGTTTTAGTTAATTCAGGCCAGACAGCAGTACAAAAAACTAATGTATTAACCACTGAACAGGAGATTGCCCTTAAAATTGCTGTTGCATATTATTTACAGCAGAATAATATCTCTAATACTCAGACTTTAAAAGATGCTCAAAGTTTGGCTAGCAACCATAGTATTGATTTAAATGCTTTAACTCAGACTGTCATGAATGATGTTATACCAGTAATGATAAAACAACATCAGGGATATAAGAAATATATTTTACCAGGTGCTATATTACTTGGTGGACTAATTATAATTTTCATGTTAACAAGGGGTAAGAAAAACCAGGCACAGTTGCCTGAAAAGGTAGGTTGAAATGCCAAAAGAATCGGAAATAACTCAAATCGAGAGTATGACCTCAATACAACTTCTTAATCAGCTTTATAAAGAAGTAATTGGAATGAAGGTGCAAATGGCGGGGCTATCTGAAATGGTTAACAATTTAAAAGATAAATCCAAAGATTTTGGCAGTGAAACATCAGGCATACACGAAACTTGCCAGAAAAGATATGAAAAATGCAATGAAAAATTTGAAAAGCAAATTAAAGAAAATGGTATTATGAAAGCAGATTTAAAATATATGGTTGGAAAATACAGTTTATTAGCGTCAATAGCCAGTGGAGCTATTGTCGGAGCAATCGTTAAATTCTTATAAAGGAGCAGAAATTATGAATTATTTTTTAGGAGACGATATACCAGAGCAGATTATTAATGATGCAAATGAAATGATCGAAGCTGGCACAACAATAATAACTGCAACAGTAACACCAGATGAAAAAGGTATTGACAAATTTAATAATATCGTAGGATATTTATTTACAGTCCCACGATTATTAATACAGGGATATGTTCAACTTGGTGATAAATTACATCAATCATATGATGTACCAAGATGGTTATTCTTGGTTGGTACTATTTACGGAGCTTTGAAGCTACTTAAAAGAAAGTAAAACATGGATACAATATTAAAAAAATATCTAAAAAATCAAGAAGAAGTTATTAAGAATATTCTTTCTGAATTTGATAATAATAAAATAATATTAATAGATAGTATGCCATATTCAGAAAGTGATTTAACTATTTTTGTTTATTTAAACCAGAATAAACTATTTATTAATTTTGGATATGGTTATCCAGGTTGGGATAACCAGAATAAAAAATATATATTTAATAAAGAAAGACCAATTTATGTTATTGATTATATAAATAATCTATTATATATTAATAATAATAAAATTAATATTACAGATTATAACAGTTTGTTTTTTTTAATATCCCAGCATTGGTTTGAAAGTTTTTTATCAAATGCTTACTCACGTAAAGGTTATTTATGGGATAATATTAAATCAAAAGAAGCTCAATATATAGAAGTAATACAACATTTATTATTAAATTTAGTCAACGAGGTAAAAAATGGATAAATTAATTTATATGGCTATTGGTGCAGGATTATATCATTATTATAGGAAGTATAAAGATAGTCAGATTGAAACAATTCCTGTTGTAGTTCCTGTAGTAGAACCATCAACAAATGGCTTATCCGAGATAGAAGGAGCACAAAGCCTACTATTAAGTAATGAACAAGCTGTAATGTTTGAAAAGATGTGTGAACAATACAGAAGTAATCCAAATTGTGTATGCCGCTTCTACTGGGATAAATACAGGAATCAATATAAAATTATGGAACTGTGTCCTAACTTTGAGTACTTTTATGATAGACCTTCAGCATAAACATGGAAAGAAAAGACAAAATATTGGCAATAGGACTTCCTCTGATAGCAGCAGCAACAGGCTTAATAGTAAAGGTAAAATCACAGGGAGGAACGGTTACAGAGGCAGCAGAAGATATGGTTGAAAGTTTTACAAGTTATGTAAGATTAACGGATGCTTTAAGAACTAAATTTGTGTATTATGCCAGAAAATATAATGTTCCAGTACAGTTAGTTTTAGCAATTGCTGAAAAAGAAAGCGGATTTAATTCCAATGCTATAAATTATAAAGATTCTAATTGGAACACAGTATTGCAAGCTGCACAAAATGATTCTGGGTTTGCAGCAGTACTTAATGCGTCACCTGAAAAAGCCGATCATCAAGCCTGGGGTGCTTATGGATTATTACAGATGAAGCCACAGTTTTTTTATAAATATGGAGTAACTATTCAACCTGGTGAAAGTAATAGAATACTATTAAATCCAGATGTTAATCTTGATATTGGTTGTGATAAGTTAGCAAGATTATGGAACCAATATGGTAATGCAGCTGATATTCGTGGCATTTGGACAAGAAATATGACTCTTCAAACAGCAATTAACTGCTATAATACTGGTGATTGTATTAATTATCGAAAACAAGAATCACCAAAACTACTTAGAGAAATAATAGGTAGATTCTTAACGATATTAAAAAAACATGAAGCGACATATGGTCATATACGCTGGTTTGCAAATAGCAGCGTTGAGTCTCAGTGGAGACAGCTTTGTAGTTTTTTAAATGGTGTCGGTTGTAACATATCTTAACGAGGTAAAAAATGGATTATTTTACATTAATAATGTTAGGTCTTGGTGGATTTTTAATTTATAAGAAATTTATTAAAAAACCAACAGAAGTAATTTCAGAACCAGTTACTACTATTAATTATGATACTACAATACAAACAAGTCTTGCAACACAAGCACAAGCAGCAGCAGCAACTACCAATTTAACAATTGCAAAAGATTATATCTTATTTCCAAAGGCTTGGGATATATTATTATTATCATATAATTCTTTATTACAACAAAAAACTGGAGCTTTTAAGAGGTCGGGTATCTTAATTGTTGATAACATTTTTAATTTCAAAACATATTCTACTCCTAAAAAAGTGGAATTTGCAAAAGATAAAACATATAACATTATTGCGGAAGCGATGATTAAATTATATCCAGGAACAAAATATAAAGTTTTAGCCACAGAAGGATTATTAGAAACAGATGCTTTTGCTTTAAATAAAGGATATTTAAAAGTTTATTTTTTCAAAGTACAATCTGGCAGACCATATCCAGAACCAGTTCTTAAATACTGGAAAGAAGGAGCTAAAATAACTTTAGATAGAAATTTAAATCCATTTACTATTGTTCCATCTATAGATATAATAAAAAGATCAAATACTAATAGAATAAATACTGCAAAAATTAACAATAAACCAGTAGATATATATCAACATTATAATTTTTATGATGCTGATACTATTGTTAATGTTTTAGCAACTAGTAAATATAATAGTTCATGGGTTGATTTAAATCCAAAGGCAGCAATACAGACAACTACAGAATCTGAGAAAGAACAAACTGCTTTGGTAAAACAAACTACAGAATCAACCAATACAACATCTTTTATAAGGAGTTAAGAAAAATGAGAATATTTACAATTAAAAAAACAGAGACAATTCGATTCCCAGTAGGTACAACTGCTTGGAAAAATTCAAAATATAAATTTTTAAATAAAATCTTACAACTTATTTACGTCATTAAAACTAATACTAAAAATAGGAATGAGTGGTTAATTGAAGAGTATAACTTAAATGATTTAAAAGACGTTAAAGAATGTGGTTGTGAGGAGGAGTAAAATATTATGAGTAAAAAGATAGATGAACAGTTTTATTTTGATCCAGATTTTCCAAAACCAGGAGCTATGAGAGTTAGTATTCTCAGTCACTATGGAATGCTTTCAAAAATAGCTAATTGGAGAGATTCCATTTGGAGACGAAAAAAATCGCAAAGGAAAAATGGAGATTTTGGGTATAATGCAACTGAAAGGAAGTTAACGCTTAAAGAATTAAAATCTCTGAATTGGGATTTTATTTATGTTTTGGAGGAAGATAAAGAATATGAAAGAAAAGAATTTTTTGAGAAATATAATAAATCCAAACCAATATTAACAGGTTTTTTTGAAGGAATTAAAGGTATTAAAAGAAGCAAAGGAAATTTGAAGACAATAAAAGAAGTTAGGAATTTCGTGTATTCACACGAAGGTAAAATTGGATATATTTATTGGGACAATGGAGACAGTGACTTTGAAAGCTATAATGTAGATAGATCTGAGTATCCTGTCACAATTATAATAAGATTTGATGAAGGCTATTTATATAGTGTTTTTCCACATCACCAAGAAGCTGTTGTAAG
>Ga0265297_10001302_pt1 | contig 60054 bp, 53 predicted proteins | sample Munlanlwell13791_FD_192502 | JGI IMG/M metagenome (GOLD analysis project Ga0265297, IMG submission 192502) | Leachate microbial communities from a municipal landfill in Southern Ontario, Canada - Leachate well 137-91 | ecosystem: Engineered > Solid waste > Landfill > Unclassified | place... | reverse complement strand
TGCACCATTGCACGTAACGGACTTGAGCGCGTGCAGCAGTTTACGCTCACCAAACAACTACACAGTTACTTTAATAATTGTCCACTTCTTACCCGCAAGGGCTAGCCTATGCAAACAGAGGATATCGTATCAAAACTCTCGAGCATCAAGACCAACTATATTACAAATCATTTGACGGGGAATACCGTTCTTGATGTTGGCTCAGGATATGGATATTACAGTGAATGGCTGCTTTCTCAAATTCCTCAATTGTCTATTACAGCCATTGATCAACTTGAGCTGATTCCTCACAAAGGCATAAACTTCTTGTCTGCCAACCTTGAGCAGCCCATTCCACTACCCAACAATAGTTTCAGCACCGTTTTAGCTTTTGACATCATTGAACACATTTCAAACGAAGAATTATTCATCAAAGAACTGTATCGCATTTGTCAGCCACACGGCGTGATAATCGGTTCCGTACCACATGATGATGATAAATTTTTACCCCGCTACAATTTAACATTTCGGCATCGCAGCGATTTAACGCACAAGCGCTATTATACAAAAAAAACATTGCAAGAAGCGCTCGAACAAAGCGGATTTCACATTGTACAGATTCAAGGGCATGGTGAAATACAGCCACAATGCTTTGCTGAATTTTTTCCGAAGCCACTTCATTTTCTTGTAAAAAAAATCATTGGTGCAATGCGTCGACTTCATTTGATTGATACAAAAAAATTGGCCTCTGATTTATTTTTTGTTGCACAGAAAACCGAGAACCAAAGGCACTGAAAATGCATCTACGCAAAAAACCAAAGATTGCTATCATCACTATTCGCAATAACTACAATTATGGCGGAGTCCTTTCTTGCCTTAAGGTGGTGCATTCATTTTGCCAACGTTACTTTGATTCAAAAGTCTTTTTCCTCGGTTTTGATCATGAAGTTGCAACAAGCCTTCGCGCGCTTAAATTTATTTCTTCAGTCAAACCGTTATCATATTTTGGCATGAACTGCATCGAAATTGGTGCTCGTTGGTCATTTTGGGAACCTGGACATTATTTCTTTACCAGCGAAACATGGCGACAGCTGCTCAAAAATTACGATTATTTTTTCGTCGTCAGTGGATCATGTATTGCAGCCCACCCGCTCATTGTGCTCAACAAAAAATTTGTCATGTGGGTAGGAACGCCACACACCGAAGATCGTCAAGAACGCATCAAACAACTTACCGGCCTACGTTATTTCTTGCACCTCATGGCACATGGCAGAATGAAAGCCATTGAAAAAGAAATTCTCTCACAAGCCACAGCAACCCTTGCAATCAGTACGTATGCCAAAGGCAAATTTGAACAGATTATTGGAAAACCAAAAGAATCCATTACCCTTTGCGGCTTTCCCATGGATTGTATCAGACATCCTGTTGCAGCAGAAAAAGACTTTGATGAAATCATTATCATGGCTGTTGGACGCTTTAGCGATCCACGCAAAAATGTCACAATGCTTTTGAATGTTTTTGACAAGGTGTATGCACGAAACCAACACATCAAACTATACGTTGTTGGCAAAAAGCCAGAACCGGACACCATGGCGGCGTTTGCAAACCATACATCGCTCGTCAACGTAACATTCACCGGTCAAATAACCAAAGACGATCTAGAAGCACTGTACGACCGCGCACACCTCTTTCTTATTACGTCACACCAAGAGGGGCTTGGCATTGTCGGACTTGAAGCATTGCTGCACGGAATCCCTGTTGTTGCAACAGATTGCGGTGGAACCAGAGATTATGTTATTGATGGAATATCTGGTTATTTGGTAGCTATTAATGATAGTGATGACATGGTTGCAAAAATATGCATGATTTTATCCAACAAACAACTGTACCAACATCTTTCTTATAACGGCAGAAAATTAATTGAAGAGTCATTTTCTTTTGCCAACACGTATACGCTCTTCAAAAAAGCCCTTTGTGACACCTATCCAAATCTTCAGGCATGGTTTGAGGAGTGCGACCATCAAAAAGCGGTAAAAGAAAATAAAGCCAAAGCCCATTTTTTCCAGGATGCCGTATGAAAGTACTTATCGTCAGCCATACTTATATTTCTGCTGTAAACAGAGACAAGTGGAACGTTTTAGCGCAACGCTATCCCCAGGTGCAACTTATTGTCATTTTTCCCAAGCGGTGGCCCTCGTGCCTTTTCATGCACCAAGCAACTGCAAGTATCCATCAAGAAACAAATTGCTCCTTTATTGCACTCGATACCTTCAAAGAGGGCAACGAATTACTTTATAGCTATGCACCAATGCAGCTTTTCCGCATTATGAAAAAGTTTCGCCCTGATATTATTCAGGTCGAACAAGGCGACGGCGCATTAAGCTATTGCCAGATCAATTTATTTGCAAAGATACTTCGCCTGAAAGCAAAGAGTGTATTTTTTACCTGGATAAATTGGCAGCCAAAACATTCGCTCAAAAGCAGACTTTATCTTTCATGTATTGAAAAAATCAATTTGAACTTTGCACACGGCGCCATTGCTGGCAACAATGCCGCACAAATGCTTTTACACAAAAAAGGCTTTAGCAAGCCCATTCTCACGATTCCTCAATTAGGCATTAACAAAACACTATTTAGCCCACCACAGCCTGACACTATCAATCGCAGCTCAAAATATATCGGCTTTGTTGGCCGCTTCACCGAAGAAAAAGGCATTTTCTATCTCGTCCGCACGTTTTTAAAGTTGGCCAATAATTTCCCCGATTGGAAATTGGTCTTTATTGGTAAAGGGCCCGCGGAACAACGCCTGCAGGGATTTGTTGCAAGCAAACAAATGCTTAATCGCATTGAATTTTGTAAACCCGTACCGCACGAAACCATTGCACATTATCTGCGTAAAATCGATATCCTTGTTCTGCCATCCTACGACACGCCACTATGGCGCGAGCAATTTGGACATGTACTCATTGAAGCAATGGCGAGCAATGTTCCTGTTATCGGCAGCAATGCAGGAGAAATCCCACACGTCATTGGCAATAGTGGCCTTATCTTTAAACAGCGCGACGAAGCAGACCTACTTGCGCAACTCAAAACTTTGATGCAAGATGATGAATTAAGAAAAAAGCTGGGAGCACGTGGGTACCACCGCGCACATGAAGAATTCTCACACGAAGCAATTGCCGACAAAACATATGGGTTCTGGCAGCAACTTATCGCTGCTCCACTTTCAAAGCGTGCTTTTTAGCGCACAAAATTCTCGCTTGCACATGCACCTAAAAAGGAGAAAAACATGTCAACAATCGCTGTTATTGGGGCTGGATACGTAGGGTTGGTCACCGGCACCTGTCTTGCACAGGAGGGCCATTCAGTCATTATCATCGAAAACAATCAAGAAAAAATACGCACCCTACTACAAGCACAAATCCCTTTTTATGAACCAGGGCTTGATACCATTGTCGCCCAAACCATTCGGGCAAAAACGCTAACATTTGAAAAAAGCATTCAAAAAGGACTTGAGCGACATCCGGAAATAATCTTTTCATGTGTTGGAACGCCGTCACTGCCAAATGGTGACGCCGATTTATCATACGTTGAACAAGCGGCGGCAGAAATCGGTACCTATCTTGAGAACAATGCGCTGATTGTTAACAAATCCACGGTACCAGTTGGAACAACAAAAAAAATAGCCGCCATCATTCAATCACACCTTACGCGACGCGCTACACAACATTCAATTGAAGTTGCTTCAAATCCAGAATTTTTAAAAGAAGGCAATGCCGTTAATGATTTCTGTTTTCCAGACCGCATCATTGTTGGTGTTGAATCAGAACATGCTGCGCAAACTTTGTACGAGTTGTACAAACCATTTTTAGACCGCGACAACCAATTTATTTGCATGAACCCAGAATCGGCAGAGCTGACCAAATATGCAGCAAATACGATGCTGGCAATGCGCATTAGTTTTATGAACCAATTAGCACTTTTGGCTGATAGAGTTAGTGCTGACATTGAATGTGTACGCCAAGGCATCGGTTCAGACCCTCGCATCGGCACATCATTCTTGTATCCAGGCATAGGATATGGCGGCAGTTGCTTCCCAAAAGATGTTACGGCTTTGGTAAGCATGGGCAAGGAGCACCATTTTCCTATGACCATTGCACAAGAAATTGACAACATAAATCATTTCCAACGGGTGTGGTTCCTCAATCGCATCATTGCGCACTACGGCCCCGCCCTCACCAATAAAACCGTCGGCATTTGGGGACTAGCATTCAAACCTGAAACTGATGATATTCGTTGCGCTCCAGCAGTTGAAATTATCGATGAATTGCTCACAAAAAAAACGCGCATCCTTGCTTATGACCCTGCAGCCGGCAACAATATCAAAAAGTTGTATGGTAGCCTGATAACACTTGTCAGTACACCGCAAGAAATCTTAAACACGGCAGATTTTCTGATCATTCTCACCGAGTGGAAAGAATTTTTGAACTTTAAACCGCAAGATTTTTGCAATCTTCGTGATAAAACGGTTTTTGATGGTCGCAATTGTTTTGATCCTCATGCGATGCATGCTTCAGCAACCAGACAAGGTTTGTAACCCGTAAATTATTATGGACGCAAGTAGTTCGCAAAAAACCATTTTATTTGTTCATCATGGCAAAGGGCTTGGCGGCGCACCGCTGAGCCTTTTGTACCTTATCCAGGCCCTTGATAAGAATCGTTATCATCCTATTGTTCTTTTTTTGTATCAATCAGATGTTATCGAACTTTATCGCTCGCACGGCATTCAAACAATGGGCCCGCTCAATCTTATGGATTTTCCCCACACCAAAATCTGGTGGTTCCGCTGGTATCACCTACGACCATTGATTCGCTCAATGCTCGATACCTACAAGACAATGCATAGCGTAGCTCCACGCATTTTATCTGCCGTCAGACCTGATATCATTCACCTAAACACAAGCTCACTCATCGCTTGGGCATATGCTGCACACAAAAAAGGAATCCCTGTTGTTTGGCACATTCGCGAGCCACTAGCAGATGGCTATTGCGGCATACGCAAACTGCTTGTCCGCGCGAGCGTACAGCGTTTTGCTAACACTATTGTTCCTATCTGCAATGATAATGCTCACCCTTGGGCACACGATTTGCGCACGCATGTCGTATACAATGCAGTTCCAAAAGAACGTTTTAATTCAGAAATTGCATGCGAAAGCTTTCTTGCTCGCTACAATCTTGACCGCCACCGACCAAAGATTTTATTCTTGGGCGGTATTTCGCATGAAAAAGGCACGCGTTTCATTATAGAAATTTTTGAACAACTTCGCGCACAGCTCCCATCGGTAATGCTTTTGATTGCTGGCGCGCATGAATACCAAAAACCAATACGCTACTCACTAAAAAATCTATTTCCAGCAGCACAGCTACACGCAACGGTTGAACGTTATCGCCAAAAGTATTCCGATTCCCTGGTACTTCTCGGCCCAATTAATGATGTTCCTGAAGCAATGGCAGCAAGTTCGGTCATTGTATTTCCTGCTACGGTCGGCCATTTTGCCCGTCCCATTATCGAAGCCGGATTTATGCGCAAACCAACAATTGCCTCTGACTTACCAGCGCTTGATGAATTAATTATTCACGAACAAACAGGATTTCTCATCACACCGCACGATTATGCGGGATGGGTAAATACACTTTACAAACTTTTAACCGATGAGATCTATAATCGCACGGTTGGCGCCGCTGCCTACACCTTTTGTAGTCAAAAATTCTCTATGTCGCACCACGTTGATCAAATACAGAAGATTTATCAATCAATTGAATGTAAGGAGACGAGTGTATGATGCACAATCACGAGCAACTAAAAACAGCGGTAAAACAGTATTGGAATCAACAAACCTGCGGCACAGAATTTATCAATCAACAAAAATTCTCTCCTGCCTACTTTCAATCCATTGAAGATTTCCGATACAGCGTTGAACCTGAAATTTTTGCATTTGCACAATTCACCCGTTTTCATGGCAAAAAAGTTCTTGAGGTTGGCGTTGGCGCAGGGACCGACTTTACTCAATGGGTTCGCGCAGGCGCCTATAGCTATGGGATTGATTTAACTGAAGAAGCAATTGCGCATGTCAATCATCGTTTGGCACTTCAAGGCCTTGCGGCAACTGAAATTAAAGTTGGTGATGCTGAATGCCTCCCTTATCCTGATAACATGTTTGATTTGACCTATTCCTGGGGTGTTATTCATCATTCGCCCGATACCTACAAAAGTTTGATTGAACTGATTCGTGTTACCAAGCCAGGCGGCACCATCAAACTCATGGTCTACAACCGCAATTCTCTATTTGCTTTTTTCTGTTATCTCAAGCACGCGCTTTTGCGCGGCAAACCATTCAGAAGTATCAAACGTGTTTTGTATTATCATCAAGAAAGCCCCGGCACCAAGGCGTTTACCTTCAGAGAAATCAGAAAACTTTTAAAATCGCTTCCTGTAACCGTCACACAACTAAAAGCGCCAGCCACACATCACGATTTGCTGTACTATAAAGCGAAGCCTTTTCAATGGCTCTCCTACGCACTAGCATGTCTATGCGGCTGGCACCGTGTTGGATGGTTTATGCAGATTGAGTTGAAGAAGAAGATTTAGTTGCTGGCGGCAGCGGCTTTTCAACTGTCATCAATTCATTTTTAAATACACGTCGCTGATGTTCCGACTGACGACCTTTATTCCACGATGAAACCGGCGTATAGTAACCAACAATACGCGTGTAACTATCAACAATTTGTGCGCCACACGAAGGGCAGGTCTTTGATGCTCCTGCAACGGTCACGTGATTATTGGCACACTTGTTGAAGTTATAATTGATCGCGAAATGCTCACAACCACACACAACAGCATATTCAATCAGCTTTTTCATTTGCAACGGCGACGTCAATTTTTCGCCAAGATTTAAATGCGATATACCACCACCAGTCAGAGACTTTGAAAACTCGCCATCAAGCTTTACGCGATCGACAATATCACAATCAATCCACAGCGGAATAAATTGGTTTGCATAAATCGGGTAATCAGCATTGTACAAAAGCTTGTCCTTAGCGGCAAACTTCACCGCCAAACTTTCTGCCGGTACTTGTTCAACGTTAAAAGAACATTTGTAAGTTTTGCTGCACTCTGTTGCATATGAGCGGATGTATTCAAGCACCTGGTGCGTTAGTTGGCGACCTTCTGCAGAAAACATCGAATAACCAAGCTCCTCAAGACATTCATAAATACCATTGACGCCAAAGGTGCTAAAAAGACGCTGCAAAGACATCACTTCATATCTGAAAAACGGTAAAAATCCATCAGCAACTCTTTTCTGCAACAGAGCACGATGGGCCAATAACGTGTCACGAGATTTGTCCAATTGTACTTTGAGCAATTTCATCACTTCTTCAGCCGAATTGGCAATTTTACCCAAACGAGCAAGATTGATCGTTACAATTCGGTGCGATCCAAGCGAAAGACCACCATTACCAAAACTATCGCATCCTGCCAAATCAAGATCGTTGACCAACCGACAACAACTTGCAACCTTGTTACCAGAAGAAATGTAAATGTTAAAGCAGCCTTTTTCCAAATTGATTTGCGAAAAATATTCCAAGGCATCCTTGTCCAAGATGTTTCCTTGGTTATCAACACGCAGATTAAGTGTCACGACAGGAAATCGATATGGCAATCCGGTTGAAGGATCTCCTAGACAAAACCAATCACAAAATATTTTTTGTATTTCCTGAATAGTTTCAAAATCAGGCTTTGAACCATCAGGATAACGAACTTCACCGAACAAGAATTCCAGGTTTGGACGGTCAAAAATTGATATATTGGTAAATGGAGATTGATGCGATGGGCGCAATTTTTTGTTCAAGGTGTGCACAAGCGACTGAAAATCATTTTCAACTTCCTTGCGCGCCACTGGATCTTGTAAATTGATGTCGCCTTTTCTTATAAAGTACGCGTAGTTCACAAATAAATCACCAATAGCAACGGCGCCAGCAATTTCCTGCGCAAGTTCAATTGTCACTTCCTTTACTTGATCGATAAAAGAACGGGCTCGTTTGGGTGGAAGCGACTGCAATTGCCCCCAGAAATTCCCCTTATGAAGCAAAAAGTCCGTTGAATATGCCCAACAATACGGCACCTGAATGGCGGTACTATCGTGTAAATATAAATCGCCATTCCACAACGATTTCATAATGCTTTCGGCACGCTCGACACCATGTGTTTCTACTAAAATGGCGTAAATGTCGTGATACCCAATCAATTTAAGATTGCTCTTTGCCATTTCGGCAAAAAAGTTTCCGTAGGACCTGCCATCTTGTAAATGATTAGCGTTGTCGTCAATCGACATATCAGCAACACGTTCCTTGAAATAGCGATCAGCCATACACGAAACGTCCAACTGTGCTGGCGCAATTCCTTCAAGCTCAAGAATGCGCAAATCCATGGATTGATATAACTCACGAAAACTTTTTGAAAAGCAACCAAATTTATTTACAATGTCCATTGTCCGTTTTCCTTCTTACATATTCTTTGATTTGACGATGCCGGCCATCCCCCTACATGCAAATCTTGTCGGTAAGGACCACACACAACTAAATCAGCCAAGGCTGTCAGTTGCGCAGGCAATACCTCAAATTCACGGCCAGAGTACAGGGCAATCGACATTTTGCTGTCTTGTTTAATACGCGTACACAGTGCAATCAAAAATTCCATTTGATCCGTTGGCTCCCCACCCAAAAAAACAACATACTCTGCCAATGGATGATGATGAACTTTTTCCAGCACCTCTTCCAAAGACATTTCAGTACCACTTTTTGGATCCCACAAATCAGGATTTTGACACCCCTTGCAACGTAGCGAGCACCCAGCAAAATAAATTGCCACTGCTATCTTATGCGGTACATCAATAAATGATGTGCAGATACGTTTAATACGCCCCTTCAAGGCCCTTTCCTCCCAATAAAAAACAAACTTACTTTTCCGTGCAGTACCAAGCATTGTAATGGAAAAAAAAAAGATAAGACAACAAAGATATTTCAGAAAACAGGATGCCTGCTCGTACAGCTAAAAAAAAAAAATAATTTCATTCTTTGATTGATTGAGAACCTGCTGTCGCTCAATCTATGTTGCGGTTCATTTTCTTGATGCTCATAATTATGGTTAAACAATTCTTTTCATTGCTCCAGTTCTTTTCTACATAATAGACAACAGCTGCAACAAGCCTAAAAAATAAGCTCGTTGCAACAATTAACGGCGCAGAAGCAAGTCGGTATGCAAACTTTAAACGCTTGGGCACCTTGGAACTTGCCATCAATCGGCCATCAAGCCGAGATATTGCATAGAAGCAACGATTGTATAAATGCCTTTTTAAGGTATGACATTCAAAACAATATGATTGAACAGCAAAACCATGTTTTTCAAAAATAGATTTCAGCTCTGAGAGAGCATAATGCTTATGATGTCCATACAGCTGACGTTCATGCCACATCGAACTCTTTTCGGCTGGACCTTGAACAACTACATTTGGAGTCGTCAAAAAAAGAGTTCCTTCATCTGCCAACAACGCATGCAATGTCCGCAAAAATTGTGGAACATCTATTGGCGGAATGTGCTCAAAAACCTCAGACAGCAAAACAACGTCAAAGGCCATCGTGCCAACCAATTCATCCATGGTTTTTTGCAGCAACCCCTCCCGCAACAAAACAGGATAATGCTCCTGAATTGCAGCCCACACCTGTGCATCCACCTGTACTTCCAGTGCTATGCCTGAACCCCACTCTCGCCCCAACAAAAGGCTGAGGCGCCCGCCGCCGGCCCCAATATCCAAAAAGCTTCCAGCCCGCGCGGGTAAAATCCGTTCAAGCTGCTCCAACCAATAACGAGTGCCTCGGTCAGGTAGCCGCGGAGAAAAGCCAGCACAAACAAGTCCCTGCTTCCAAATTTCAAGATATGAGGCATATAAGGCGTTTTTCATTCATATTCCTTTCAATCCTCAAAGGCTTTTGGCTGTATACCAGGCAATTTTTACGCCAATTGTTTTTGTGCTATGCTATAAAATACTGTGCATTCAAATAGCTGATATCGCTAGCCAAAAGGGTTACAAATTTATGTCAACGAATCATGATAACGAAAAAAAAGTAGAAACAAACGCACACGAAGCATCAGAAAAGTTGCCTGAAACGCAAGAAACCGAGCCAACTGCAACAAAGCCAGAAGAACGCATGCCACAAGAAATTGATTATAAAGAGCTTTTTTTGAGAGCAAACGCCGATCTTCAAAATTTCAAACGTCGCACCGAACGCGAACGTACCGAATGGGCCACGCTCATGCAAACCAACGTTATCATCAAAATTGTACCTGTTGTAGACGACCTTGAACGTGCTATTCAAACAGCAGAACAAAAAGCTCCGGCCGACTCACTGTCCTGGATTGCAGGCTTTTCGCTCATTCTTAAAAGTTTGAAAAAAACGCTCCAAGACCTAGGTGTAGAAGAAATTCAAACTGCCGGTCGCGTATTTGACCCCGAACTACATGAAGCTTTGGTCCAAGTTGATAACCCAACACACGCTAGTGGGCACATTGTTGAGCAATTTAGCAAAGGCTTTACCTTTAAGGGCAAAGTTATTAAACATGCTCAAGTAAGTGTTGCTAAATAAACGGATGTCATGGCCTTTGTAAAAAAACTTGATGCACTTTTCGTCCATCAGCGTAGCCGCCTCCACCGATTATTACTCCGGCCTCGATTGGCCAAAGGGCTCCGCTTTTTACCGAATATCTTTACCTTTTGTAATGCATTTTTTGGTTTTTGTTCAATTGTTTTTTCTACCTACGGAGACTGGGTCGCCGCCGCACTCTTCATCTTTTTTGGCGCCCTGATGGATTCGCTTGATGGCCGCATTGCTCGTTATATTCGCATTACAAGCGAGCTCGGGCTCCAACTAGACTCACTCAGTGATGCTATTTCATTTTGCTTGGCCCCAGCGGTGCTGGCCTTCCTCTGGCAGTTACACCGCATTAGCTTTTTGGGGTTAGGCGCCTGCGCGCTTTTTCTTATCGCCGGCCTATTTCGTCTTGCACGGTTTAACCTTACCCACACCCAACAGTCAATTTCGTTCCTCGGCACCCCAACTCCCATTGCAGGCTGTTGCGTTGCAGCTATCATTATGAACATGCATGCCCGCCTCCTGTCGCCGCTGATGCTGCTAGGATTTGGACTCCTCATCCTTATGCTCGCAGGCCTGATGGTCAGCTCAATTCCTTTTCCAACTTTTAAACAGTTGCCGAAGCAGTACCTTGTATTGGCTATAACAACATTTTGGATTCTGGCGATTATTGTCGGGTTGCCCCGTATTCTTTTAATACTTTTCGCCGCCTATTTTATATTTGCCTTCCTGGCTTACATAAGAACTTTTCACAAAAATCACACTCCCGATTAGGTCTTAGCTGCTTTCTTTTTTTTCTGTTAAGCTGCTTGATATTCTTTCATCATTTTAATTGCCTAAAGGACGAATCCATGAATGAAAGTCTCAAAAAAATTATCACCATCAGCTCAATCATTTTTTCATTGAGCGCGTTTGCCCTTATGCTCATTCTCTTTAAGCACCATGCAGCATTGGTCACCGAAGTACAAAAGGTAACCAGCCTACACGATGAAAAGGCGCAAGCCACGAGTGCTACCTCAGCACCAGCACGCAGCATTTCATCTAAAAGTAATAATACCTGGCTTGATATTCAAAAGGACGTCAAAGACACTGTCGTTCAGGTTTTTTCACATGTCACCGAATTTAACTGGCTTGAACCGTACAAAACGCCAGAACAAGGCGAAGGCGTTGGAAGTGGTTTTTTTATCAATGAAAATGGTGACATAATCACCAACTACCACGTTGTTGCCCAAGCAAGTGGTATTGAAATCCAGATCCCGTCTTTTGGCCTAGAACGCTTTGATGTTTCCATTATTGGGGTATGCCCAGAACGCGACATTGCATTGCTCACCCTCGCCAAAGATGCAAAAAATAGCATTATTGCCAAAAACATCACCATTCCACACCTCAAGCTTGGCGACTCGGACGCCGTGTTGCGTTCGCAGGAAGTTTTGGCGCTTGGCTACCCACTCGGTCAAACACGCCTGAAGAGCACACTCGGCATTGTCAGTGGACGTGAAAGCGGCTACATCCAAATCACAGCCCCCCTCAACCCCGGCAACTCCGGCGGTCCGGCGTTGGATACCAACGGTGATGTAATTGGCATCAACTCCCGCGGTATTTTGGAAGCCCAGAACATTGGCTATATCATTCCAATCAACGAGGTAAAAAGTACCCTCAAAGACCTGTACAAAGTCAAACTTCTACGCAAACCAGCACTTGGCGGCTTATTCACCTTTGCCTCACCGGAACTAACCCATTACCTTGACAACCCTGATGGTGGTGGCGGCTACATTGCCAAAGTGTTTCCTGAAACATTGCTCGACAATGCTGGCATCAAAGAGGGCGACATGCTGTACGAAATTAACGGCTATCGCGTTGATCGCTATGGGGATATAGATGTGCCCTGGAGCGAAGACAAAGCGTCCCTGCCCGAATTTTTGAACCGCCTGATGGTGGATAGCAATATACACCTGGTCATCTATCGCAGCGGCAAGCGAATGGATATCAAAACCAAATTCAAACTCAGCTATTTGCCACCAACCCGAATGATTTATCCAGAGTTTGAACAAGCGGCCATTGATTATGAAGTACTGGGCGGCATGGTTGTCATGTCACTATCACTCAATCACGTCGGGCTCCTGCTGCAACGGCAGCCAAATCTTATTCGCTACAGTAAAGCAGAATCGCAACACGAACCAGCAGTCATCATCACCAACATTCTGCCTAACTCGCAAGCGTTCAAAGCCAGGGTTCTTCGCCCAAGCCAATTGATCACGGAAGTAAATGGCGAAAAGATTAAAACACTCAATGATTTCCGTGCGGCAATTTTGAAAAGCAAAACAAGCCGCTACATAACAATCCAAACTGACGAAAATTATTATTCGGTTTTGTCGATCGACAAGATCCTTGCCGAAGAAGATATTTTAGCTGCACGTTACTTTTTTGAAAAATCACCACTTCTCAAACAATTTGAAATACCGGTACAACATGACACAAAAAAAATTAACTCTGTCGTCCAAAAAACGCCTTGACCTTATCGTCTCAGAAAAATACCCTTCGCTCTCACGTAACCAAATCCAAAGCTTCATCATGCAGGGCAAGGTGTTGGTCGACGGTGCTCCATCAATCAAGCCCGGCTCACCAATCGCCTCTGATGCGATTGTCATACTGACCGAGGAAGCACCCAAATACGTCAGCCGTGCCGGCATTAAACTAGAGGCTGCACTGCAAGACTTTAACATTTCTGTCGAGGGATTGGTGGCACTCGATGCTGGTATTTCTACCGGCGGTTTTACCGACTGCTTGCTCCAACACGGTGCAAAAAGGGTCTACGGCATTGATGTCGCCCATGGCCAGGTACATGAAAGAATTCGAACAGACAAGCGCGTTGTTTTGTATGAAAAAACCAATCTCCGGCACTTAAAAAACCTGCCAGAATTGGTAGATCTGGTTACCCTTGATCTATCATTTATTTCGATTCTCAAGGTTATGCCAGCAATTCAGAAACTTATTAAACCAAACGGAAAAATCATCACGCTGATCAAACCACAATTTGAAGCTGAGCGGGAAGATGTCGGACGAGGCGGCCTTATTAAAGATGCCGCCATCCATGAACAAATTATTGAAAAAATTAAGAACGGCATGGCAGAATTTGGTTTTACCATGAAGCAAACCATCCAATCACCAATCACCGGCGCCGCCTCAGGAAACAAAGAGTTTTTGGCGCTGTTTGAGCACTAAAAACTAATTTTTTGCCGCCTGTTTCTTTTCACGAGCTTCAAGCTGCTTGTTCTTTTGACACAGCGTAGCCATCTCTTGATTTGCTAAATCGATATCATTGGTCTGAGTCGATTTTTGACCGCCACGCAAAAGAACTAATGTGTAGTACCCATCGATTGTTGCAAAACCAAAGTATAGACGCTTATATTTTCGACCAATGTATGCCTCGTAGACAGGTTCACTGCACTGCAAAGGCTTGATTTTTAGAGAATCATTCTTTATTTGCTTGATTGCTTCATCGACTTTAGCCTGCTCTTCAATCTGTAGTTTGCCGTACCATGTTCGAAACGGTTTCAACTTTAAAATTTGACCAATTTTTTCAGAATCAGTTACAAGCTCACAACTATCATCAGCTTCTTCTCGGCACGAGCTGCTGCATGATGAAGAACATGAACTGCTCTGCAACGAAGACCCTGGTTTTTTTTCTGGTTGCTTGGATTCTTCTTGCAGCCGCATTTGTTCTAAGCGTTTTTGTTGCACTAAAATTTCTTGCTCGCGCATAGCTTCATCTTGCTGTAATCTCTGAGCACACAGCTGCTCAAACTCAATGTTAACAATATTCTTTTGTATCCCGTGCACTAATTTAACAAACTCTTGAGGGCCATATCCCTTAATATTTTGCATCAGTCTACCTAAAATAAAATCCTCAATATAATCATAAACAGGAACATCTGCTTCAACATCAATATCTACGTCTGCTACCGCTTTTGCAAAATTTCTTAGATCTTTTTTGATAAATGACCATAGATCTTTAACAAATACCTGTTTTTGATTAATCTCCTTCAGCATTTTAACAATCTCTTTGTAATGCGAAATGTTTTCAATAAACCTACGATTTGCAACCAATTCACTTACTATTGATGATAATTGACCATCAATTTGTGCGAGCGCAGGATCTTGCGGTAGTTCACAGTGCCTAGAGCGAGCGTTCATTCTGCCTAACAATATATCTCGCTTTCTTACCTTTAAATTTTCAAACTCTTTTTCAAGCTGAGGTATTTTCAGCGAACAAAGCTTCTGGCCTTTTTCAAGCGAATACTGATTTAAAAACCATTTCAACTCGCGTTGCCTACCAATCGTCATGCCCAGAATCACTGTTGATTGTTCAGCAGCTTGCCCACTTTGCTTGTGCTTTTCAAGCAACTCACGATTGTCATTCAGCAAATCCTCAAGTCGCGTTAGTATTTGCTGTATTGTAGTCATTTTTGCAGTCAATGTTTGTATATGATCACCATGATTACTTTGTGGGCCCTGAACATCCACAAGCAGGCGCGCTACACTAGTAGCCCCATGTAGGGTGGTGTAGATCAAAGCTGAATCACCACTCACATCAACAATCTCAGTATTAGCCCGTGCACTAATCAGATGTTCCGCTAGCTGCGCATTATCACGATATGCAGCAATCATAAGTGCTGTTTGTTTATCACTGTTCTGTGCGTCAACATTAGCTTTTGCTCCAATCAATAGATGCGCCACCTCACTTTTAGAGGCATCTGCCGCAATCAACAATGCCGTTTTTCCGGCATTATCTGGCACATCAACCGTTGCTTTGGCCATAAGTAATATTTGTGCCATATCGGTAGCACCACAAAGAGCTGCGTAGTGTAAAGCAGTGTGTTCGTTTTTATTCCGTGCATCAATTGCCATAGCAGCACGCGAATCAATAAGCATGCGCAGTATTGGTGCGTTACCTGAAGATACCGCGTGCAGAAGCACCGTAACACCATTATGGTCTACGGCCGTCGGATTGGCCTTCGCAGCAAGAAGCACGCTTACCGCCTTTTCTTTTTTTGACCACCCAGCAACCATCAATGCCGTCAACCCATCCTTATCCTGTAAATCAACCGTAGCATGTGCCGCTAGCAACATTTCCATAGCTTTAACATCTTCAGCATGTGCCGCACACATCAACGCCGTCAATCCATTTTCATTTAACGCATCAGGACTAACTTTTTGACCAAGAAGACTGTCTAGAACTCCAAGGCTTCCTGTTTCGCATGCCTTTACTAAAGCATGCTCTTTTGTTCGTGTCTCGCTTACGGGTTGCTCTTTTTCAACCTTTTTTTCGAGCGCAGCATTGATACTATGAATGTCACAAGAAAATAACACGCCACCAAGAATGATGGCTGGAAAAAATAACTTCTTATTCATGATAACCCCCAAAAATAACTCTGTTCTATTTTTCATTCTCACTTTGCAATTCAAAAACTTTTCTACCTGTCACAATTTGTATTGAAAATTTATTTACAATTCGCAAATAATAATAAAGGAATTGCATACGAATGTCAAACACGGCCAATGCACAATAACGCATCTTTTCACACGAAAAGCATTTCGTGTGTCATAAAATTTTCTTGAAAAAACAACATCACCAGAGATATTTCTCACTGAAACAAACTTATAACAATAATCATTCCATTGCACTTCAAATAATTCATAACGTTAATTTCATACGCAACAAAAAAGCCGACCAGGAAAACCTGATCGGCTTGAACTTTGTAAAATTAAAATCTTATTTACGCAGGGTTTGCTGCTGGTTTACCTGGATTAATATGTGCATCAAAGCGCTCACCCAGTTTTGCAAGTCTCGCCTCTACCCGTACAATATCATCACCAGTAACAGGTCGAGGACCCTTGTCTTTCAAACCAACTTGAATCAACACTTTATCGCAGTTTTTGCTAATAAGGTCAGCAACAAGTTTGATCACAATTCCACCAACAATAAAACCAAGCAGAATGGCAACTACTTTTTTGCCTTCAAAGTCACCGCTTGCTGATTCCATTTTGCGCATCAGCAATTCGCCCATTGATTCCATAACGTTTTTGGCATCTTTGGTTTTATCCAAAATGTCACTATGCATTGACTGTACAGCCTTAAAGAACGAAACAACACGCGCATCGTCGCGATCCAAGACATCAAAGTACGTATTCAAGAATGTTATGTCATCATCAGTGAACTTGGTATCACCATTCAAAATCTCAAGCAACAAGAGCGGTTTTTTCTCTGGCGCAATAACATTTAGCTCTGCAAACTTACGTAACATGTACGCTTTAATGCCTCTTAATTGTTCCAAATTGCTAAAAACCCATTTCTGTGGCTTGCCAGCTTTGTATTCATCAACAAGCATTACACCTTTGTAGCCATCGCTTGGCATCAAATTTACTGCTTTAAAAAAGTATTCAAGGGCAATACCAACATAGGCTTCGCGGCAGCCATCATACTTTTTATCAATTTGAACACCTGAGTCGGCATTTTTAACGGTATAACGCAATGGAACCATATTCTTTAAATCATCGGCCTTTTTAACCAATCCAATAGAACCATCCTGCTCGGTACCGCCAAGAACAACTTGTATTTGATATACGGCAGGATCGACCAGAACCATTGCAGGATATTTGGCCCCATCGATAACTTTAAAAACAACGCAAGATTGATCTGCTCTTGCCAACTCTGGATGCCTTGGATGCACCCTTGATAATGATGTACCTTCTGTTGGCTGTCCCGCCATTAATGAAGCACAACAAGCGGCAACAAGAACAATAACCTTGCTCACACAACTTTTAACACCCTTGGTCATTTTCATAGTCTTTCGTTTTTTGACCTAAAAAGAACACCCATACACAGACCAAAACTATCATGTAGTTCAAGTCGATTCACCAGTCTAGGCGAATAAAAACTTTTTTCAAGATTTCACATTCCAGGTCATCATCTCGCCCGCCGCATGCGGTACATGCACACCAGCGCCATGATGATAAAAAGAAGGTAGTGAAGCAGCAACACCAATGGCGATAACCCATAATGAAAAAGAATATCGACAATCTGCGTGCTAACAAGCATTACCGGATAGACACTTAACGCAGCAATCCACTGCACTACCGGATGATGAATACACATGAAAACACAAACAGTAAGTAGCGGATACAATAAAATCTGCAAGAAGTAACCAATCTTAAGCAACAAACTACCAAGCAGTTCATCATAAACACCACGTGGCAATAAATGTTTGGCAAACATAAGTTTTTTACTCAAATTCCACAACAATGGCGCTTCAAGTGAAATACTTAATTGAGAAAAAAACGCCGGCACGGACAAAGAAATATCCGTTACGCTCTGCTCTTTTTGCTCGCCACTATCAACAACCATACCGTGCGGGATGTGTATGTTCATCGTCTTAAAATCAACATGAAAGTGTGGCGCACGCACCATCCGTTCAAGTAAAAACTGTGGCGACATGGAAATAAGCAACAAATCTTCGCCATCACCCGTTTGTGGATCAAGTACGCTAAAATAACACATTCTATTGTTATCAAGCTCAAGCCAAGTCGTCACCAAGCGATGTTTAACACCCTGCTTGAGTTTTTCTTGTTTAAAACGCTCGGCCTTGAACGCCAGTGGCGCAACATATTGTTCATGAGCAACCAATGCGAACAAACTGATGGATATTCCCATCCACATTGCAAAGGTAAGCAACCGGCCAGGAATGTACGTCAGAAGATTTAACAAATCCCACTCGTGACGCCAGCATAGCTCCTTGAGCAAAAAGCAAGTCCCCAGCCACGTACCGATGGCCAAAAGATCAAAGAATGTCGGAACAAAGTTTAACCGCAGAAAATACGTAATCACAGCAACACTGGTTTGCTTAGCCCGCATTAATTTTTCAAAGAATTCGATGAAGTTAAAGAGGAACGTAAGCAGAAACGTAATGGAAAATACGTAGGATAAAAAGCGACGCGTTAGATACCAAAATAAAATCATAGGTGCCAAATAACCCGGTGTTTATTAAAGACGTTTGAGTGATTCCGGTGTAATCAGCCCGCACGAAACCAATGTTTTGAGTGCTTCTTCAAAGGTTATATCAGTACGAATAATCTCTTCTTCTGACATGATAAAGAAGAAACCACTGGTCGGATTGGGAGAGTGCGGCATGAACACCTTGACATAGCGTTCACCAGGATGATGCCTAAAGGAATCAGGCAAAATCTTTTCATACGAATCTTCAGCGCTTTCAAGCAAAAATGCAATATGATATTGTCCTTTTTTAGGGTAGGTAATAAGGACTACCTGTTTTTGACTTTTGCTCAAGACCTCGGCTTTTGATGGCATTTTGAAAAAATCGACCAAAATTTTTGCCGACGAATAAACAATGCGAACAAGGGGGATCCTGCTAATCAGACCCTCAAAATAATGAATTACCTTATGTGCGATAAAGACTTTGAGTGCTACACCAAGCGCCAAAATAAGCAACATTACAATGATAAATTGTGAGCCTGGAATCGCTTGCAGTAATGACGGCTCTAACTTATAAATCGGCGTGAGCAAGCGCACAATAAGATTGTACAAAAAATGAATAAAAAAGACCGTCGCAGCAATTGGAATAATGGTAACTAAACCACTAAAAAAAAGACTTTTGGTGTGATGCCATAAGCTTTTGAGCGTCTCAAACAGTTTCATATTTTTTCCTCCTACAAGGATTTTTCTAAAGCTTCTTTCAATTCACCAGCCAGCTGCTGTGCCATACCATGCGCAACTTCATACGTTGAAGCTTCAGTCATAACACGAAGCAATGGTTCAGTGCCAGAATATCGAATAAGCAGCCGACCATCGCCAAGACGTTTCTCATAGTCGGCAATAATATGAGCATATGGTTGCAACGTTAAATCCTTTTTGTTCGTCACAGGAACGTTGAGCAATACCTGCGGGAATTTGTTAAATGTCTTCATTTGCCAATTATTATGAGCAAGCACTGACTCAAGCACTTTAAGCGCCACAAAAATCCCATCACCCGTTGCCAGATAATCTTTCATGATGATATGCCCAGAAATTTCACCGCCCAAACACAATTTTTTTTCTTCAAGACAGGCAGAAACATATTTTTCACCGACATTGGTTCGAAGCAAGGTCTTACCCTTTGCTTGCAAAAAAAGCTCAAATCCACAATTGGTCATCAGAGTACCAACCACGTTTGTCAGATGCTGATACGCAGGCAACTCAAGCAGCAAGGCCAGAATATCATCACCATCCTTTACTTCACCTTTGTTGTTAACTGCCACCACACGGTCGCCATCGCCATCAAACGCAAATCCGCACTGGGCACCGTAATCAAGTACCGCCTGCGCCAATGACTCCGGATGCAACGAACCGCACGCGGCGTTGATATTTGTCCCGTTTGGCTGCGCGGCAAGGGGGAAGACCTGTGCACCAAGCGCTCTGAATAATTCTGGCGCTATGACACTGGTCGCACCGTTGGCACAATCAAGTACTACTTTAACTTTTTCTAAAAAATTCTCGGGAAACTGAGAACAAATTTGCTTTTGATATTCCAACGCGGCATCAGACCACAGCTCAATTGGTGCGGCTGAAACTTCGGGTAACGGCTGACCGATGAAGGTACCAAAATTTTGTACAATCGCACGCTCATCCTGCGGTGTTATTTTGCAGTTGTGCGCGTCAAAAACTTTAATCCCATTGTCGTGGTATGGATTGTGTGAGGCAGAAATCACGATACCAGCATTGAAACGTGAATCATGCTTAATCAGGCTAAAAACAGCCGGCGTCGTCAGTACACCGCCATCAAGCACGGTGGCGCCTTCTGCGCGCAGCCCATAACAAAGCGCTTGCTTAATCCGCTGGCCAGAAATACGAGTATCATCAGCGATCAAAATTTGTGGTGACTGAGTAGCATACTTTGCGCGCGCCCACACCGTCAGCGCCCGCCCCAACGCAACCAACGCTTCTTGCGTGAAGGGAAAGTGATCAGCGTTTCCGCGAATTCCATCTGTACCAAAAGCAAGCGTCACATTTTTGTCGGTCATACCATCCCTCTGCGCGAAAATTTTCTATTATAATTTGCAAAATAGGCTAATACTTTATTTCAGTCTACTGGCTATGTTAGAATAAGACAAAAGGATTTTTTTAGTTTACGGGGGCCCACAATGAATTCAATCGTCTTTCTTATTAAGTGTTTTTTGATCGGCGCATCCGCCGCCGCTGCGGTCGGACCAGTATTTGTTCTGACGTTTAATCGTGCAGCACTACGGGGATTTCTGAAGGGTTTTTTCACGGCACTTGGCGCCGCTATTGGCGATGGTGTTTTGCTGGCGCTTGGTCTGTTGGGTGCACTGCGTTTTGTGCAAACATCAACACACTACCACATTCTCATCGATTTTGCCGGCGGATTTTTGCTGGTCCTTTTCGGAATTTCAATGATTTTTTTCAACGAAGCAACAACAACCGATCTGCGCCCTAAACTCACCGCCGATACCCTCATCTTTGCAACAGCCAAAACATTTTTATCAACCGTGCTCAATCCGCTTACCCTGTTCTTTTTTATGTTCATGGGCACTCGCACGCTGGCGCCAAGTCTTCATGAAACATCTAACAGTCTTATCATCATGGCAAGCGTTATGACGGGACTGGGGTCACTTTCGGTGCTTAGCGTGGTTGCTTACATCGCCCACCGCCTAGGCAGCGCCATTAGCGCCGAAAGCCTTACAACAATCTCTATTGTCACCGGCTGCATCATGCTGGCCATTGGTAGCTACTTCTTTTTTGACGCAATCAGAATTTGGATTGGCTAAAAACTTAATAACCTCTCTATTGCCAAGAGAACTCTTTACTTTCTTAGTGTTTCTGTTAACTTCTCCACCCTTTGATCTTCAATGATTTAAAAATGCCTGCATAATCGATAGTCAATTATGCAGATGAATTAATCACAAAACGTGGAGACTTCTATGAACAAATCAAAATATTTTAATCATGCAATACTACTTGCTGTAGTTGCTTTTGGCCTCTGTTTACCGGCAAATGCTATGACCCCTCACAAAAGAAAATCACCCGACGAACAGAATACAGAAGCAAGCGCCTCAAAAAGACCTGCTTTTGCGCGCTTTCAAACACTAACACTTGTTGTTCCATCAGATGATACACCGGTTGCACTCGAGCTCACGCCACGCACCAATGCCGTATCTACTAAAATCGATCAAAATGAGATTGAGGGCCTTACGGAACTTTGTAGGCAAATCGATCTTAACAGATGGCTCGATTCTGACCACACAACCGTATTAATGAAAGCAATAAAAAAACATAATATACCTGCAATTCTGGCAATTCTTCAATCGATTCAAAGCCGTGACCAGGCTGCTCTGTATATTGCTCAAATTTCCAATGAAAATGATGAAACAGCGCTTTCACTCGCCGTATCGATGGCAGCTGAAGATCTTGATGAAATAGAAATTTTAGCGATACTCACACAATATCCAATAAGTAACGAGTTGAGGCAGCGTGCACGAATTAAAGCCTTGCAAACACGTAGAAGACTTCCAGAAGAAGTTATCAATTTATTACTTTCTACACCCTTTGAGGATTTGCTGTACGTTTAAGTTTTATAAAAAAAAGGGCCGCGAATTTGCGGCCCTTTTTTTTATTATTGTTATTTTTTAGCAAAAAGCTTCTGCGTATTCAGTTTGAAATTTGCATAGATCGTCGGGACGCATATAACCACGAGTGATAACTGTTTCACGCGCCTTAAGTGTTATAGGCCCATGAAAATCAGACTTGATCATAAACACCGCCGGAACAATCCACACATCTGTTATACGTATAGGCCAAACTAAGTATAAACACAAAATCATCAACAAAGAGATTGCTGTAAAGAAACCAAATCGTTGCCAATATGGCACTTTTCCAAACAAGGATTCTTTCATAAGCGAACCGTCCAACGTAATTTCACATTCGGTGTTGTTGGTAATACGGATTTCAACGGGCACTGTGTATAGCTTGTTGAAGGGCGGAATACCAATGGGCTTAATGTTAACAGTAAACGGCAGTTGTGGTTGTTTTACCGGTACACGAGCTTGCTCAGCCTGTAGCCCAGTGACTATTAAGACACAAGCAACAAATATGTGTTTGAATACACTTTTCATGAAATCCCCCCAGGATTTTATAAATTATTTTGTTACAGAAACAATTGGCTCAATGGCAAGGTCTTCAGCATTCATATAACCGATAATTGTTATGTCTTGATATGAATGAATAATTTTTTCTGATGGACGCAAGCAAGCACTTAGTAGCAGCAATGGAATACTAAAGAAACCAGTCTTTACATAGCCTCTCATCGCCGCTTCAAAATGTTGACCCAATTTATCATATTCGTTAGAAGGTTGAGCGCCTGGCTCTGTATGAACAGTATTAACGGTTGGCTTTATTATGGGCGGCAAGGTATAGGTACAGGAAGCAGGGCCTTCATTACCACAATGATAAATGCCACCATTTTGCTCTACACATTTAAATTCTGATGAAAAACGGTCCGGATATTTCATTTTGAACTCAGGAGATACTCCATAAGAGTTTGATGTGGTGACATCCACACCAAAACCATCTTTGCAAATAAAATCTCCTTTGCAGACCTTAATATCCAGCTTACCATCTGGACGAATTTTGTCAGGCTGATAACAGTTTTTCCAGCTCTCAAGAAGCTTTTGGCAATCAGTTTTTATAGGCTCGATTGGGTCAGGTTTGATAGATTCAGTTTTTTGGGGCTGAAATTTTACCTCCTCCTGCTTTGAAGTGTAATCCCTTCCATAATACAAAACGCCGCCAATAGCCGCTAATAGGCAGACTATTCCGGCTGCTTTCAGTCCCAATTTTGCGTAATGTTTCATCCCATCAATGCTCCAAAATGACACATTATCAAAATATGGATGGGCAATTCTGAGCGTTAGCCCCGTATTATTAACAATATTTACCTCAACCGGCACCTTATTAAATGTCTTCCACGATGCCTCGCCAGTCTGTTTGATCGTAACCGTAAATGGTTTTGACGGTGATGATGCTTGAGGTTGTGCGGCCTGTAGGCCAGTGATGGCCATTGAGCACGTAATTACAGCGTATTTGAATAGGTTTTTCATAATAAATCCCCCCAGGATTTTTTAACGACTATTTAAACTACTTCTGCCGATGAGTTAGTTACCCTCAGGTGAACCTCTGAAAGAAATCTTTGGAGCCTCACTGCCATATTTCTGGAAGATTGGTCCAAAAAACTCTTGTAGCATCTCTTCACAATAATCACTGACCTTTTTTTCACCATAAAAAAAATGTGTGCACGTAATTGTCCCTTTTCCTTTCACAGCAAATATCCTACATTCATAGCTTCCAGTTTTATCATTGCAATCTTTTCGATCAATGTAGAAATTAGGCCAGCTCGCAGATTTGCTCTCAGGTTTGCTTGATACCGTATTATCAGGTTTGTTTTGTGCAGTATTACCACCAAGCGAACTTGCAGGAGCAGAATTCTGAGGTTTGTCAGCAGACGCTGTTGTATCAAAATAGTTTTGGCTTCCAGCTCTTCCATAACCAGCAGCGATGAGGCAAGCAATGCCAACAACTACTGCACCAATTAATAATGGCTTTTTATTGGCGACTACCCAATTTTTCATAGCACGTACTTTTGCGAGCATACGTTCGGTCAAAGACTGTGTTTTTTGAACTTGTGTGGCGTTAAATTGCACTTTATTCGCATGTGCCTGCTGGTTCATACAAAAAGCTACCTGTTGTGACAATGCAACACCAATAAGTACGGTAATCATAAGTATTTGTTTGAATAGATTCATAATAAATCCCCCCAGGATTCTAGAAATTATTTTATTTTAAAATAAGCACCTCCAAGTGTACTAAAGCAGCACCACGAGCGCAAAAGGCATATAAAATTCAAATAGGAATTAGCGCTTAAACTCCAAGAAAAATGCAATGAATCATGGTTGGTGGAATGTCAGATTGATAATTAAGAAACGATATAAATTATGTTCGCACCCCTCGATACACCCGACTTCGCCAAGGGGCTACGACGGGCACTCGGGGCGAACGGGGAACGAGAACCCGCTCGTGGTGAGTGTTTTGCAAGCCCTGCGAGCAAAACGTATCGAACCATACGAGCGATATATCATGAATTTTTATACAAAATTAGAAAACTTGTACCCCAACCCAAAAATTTATGGTTTGCCGACCCTACCAACGGTCACAAATGACCATTTGTCAGGATTTAGATACGTTTTTGCCACCGCATTCACCTCTTCAGGCGTTACCTGCACAAGGCGCTCCAGGCGCTGTTTGCTGTTTTCCCATGTATCCCCAACCGCTTTAACGGAGAGGAAGGCGCTTACCACGGAAAAATTGGTCATGTAGGCCTTGGCACACTCATTAACAATACTATTATGAATATTCTGAAAATCGTCTGCCGGCACGCCATTTTCTGCAATGGAGCGCAATAATGATTTAATCAAATCAACAACTTTTTCCACGTTAGCACGTGAAAGCTGCGACACCACGACCGCTTGTCCTTGCTGCCGAACAGTAGCCATCGTCGTCAATGAACAGTTGCAGCCATAGAAAAGGCCATACTGCTCACGCAACTGGAAAAGCATTTTATTCACATACTCCTCAAGGAATTGCAACGGCGCGTGATCATCATCACCCTTTTTAACGGTAATACGACCAGCAACCAATGCCACGCGCTCTTTGGGCAAATAAACACTCTGTTCACACGCATCAGGGTTGGTAAGCACGGGCAATGTGCATGAAATTTCTTCGACGAAACACGCCGTTGCACCATTTCTCCAGGTACCGTAGGTGTTTTCCAACTGCTGCTTGATAGTAGATGCATCAAAATCACCAACCACAGCAAGAAGCATATTGCGCGGCGCAAGGTATTTGTCGTACAGCGCAACCAAGTCGGCACGAGTATATTTTTGTATTTCGGCGATAAATTCTTGATCAGATTTTTGGCTCAAATAATCGTCGCGGCAAATATGTTTGAACAGTGTTTTGTGGGCAACATACTGCTCACTCTCTTGAAGCTGCTCAAGCTGTTGAACCATGTCATGAATTGTCTTATCAAAGGCAGCCTGTGGATACGTTGGCGTTGAAAGAATTAGCACATGATGACGGGCAACCTCTTCGAAGTCTGATGCAACACAGGAAAACAAAAGCCCACTCCCATAACTTGATACGCCACGATCTTCAAAGAACTTGCGGTGATCGTCTTTGCTCAATCCTTCACTACCTTCAAGCAAAAGGGAACTTACCATGTCTAACAGGGTGGTAGTACCATTTTCTGCGCACAAACGGCTGAGGTTATGCCTATTTTTAAACGTAAGATACGTCCATAAAAAAGGAACATTGCTGCGACGCTTGAGCATCACATGAAGACCGTTGGACAAAGTAAACTCTTCATCAGGCTTTTCAAAGGCACTATCAAGCAGTTCTGGCTTGGGGTACGTTGCAGCGGCCATTGGCGCTTGTACAGCATCCTCACGGTTTTTCAGTGCCAACAAAGCACTATCAGTTGCATCAATTGTTTGTTGCAACGCTTGCCATGGCCCTTTTTCTTCATTTTTCAGCGGCCGTTCAATAACAACATTCATCAGCGCAGGGCGCAAGAATGAGCGCGCAAAGAGCTTGAGATCGTCATTTGTTACGGCATCGATCTGACCAAACTCATCAAACAATAAATATTCATTTTTATTAATGCTGTAAAAATCTTCCAAAATCCCGGCAACACCCATGCTTGATTCAAACGATTTGAGCAGCCCAATCTTAAACATTCGCTTGGCACGCTCGCATTCATCAGGTGAAAGACCTTCGGCGATGAGTGTATTCAATTCGTGAATAATGGTGTTCTTGCACGTTTCAATTGCTTCATCCACCTTATCTTTCTGATCATGCGGTTCAAATGCAATAACAAATGCCCCGGCCTGCGCAAGCAATGCACTATTAACATTCACAGACGTTACCAATGCCTTTTGATCGTGGAGTATGTCATTGAGATGCACTCTTAAGTATTTGGCAATCAGTCTGGCACACAGCGCTTGTTTGATATCTGTAACACTCGGCGTCGACCACAAGCAACAAACCGTGGTGTCTGGAATAGGTTTGTACACCACCACCTGCTTTTGGAACAAATTTTTATGTTTAAAGACACCCTGCGGCAACGGAGAACATTTATCGCTCACTGCTGGACATGGAATTGTCTCACATACCTTGCGAACTTCACGTATTACTTCATCTTTATTCAAGTCGCCGACAATAATAAGCGTTGCGCGGTCGGGACGATAATATTTTTTGTAAAACGCACGAATGGCGTTGGCATCGAGCAGCGCCAAGTTTTCTTTGTAACCAACAATGGGATGATGGTAGGGGTGATTGGACGGATACATTTCAGCAAACACATCGCCCACCGCATCAGCATCTCGCATTTTAAGCTCATCAAAAACCACCTTGAACTCAGAGGCAAGCTGCTGTTCATCCATGCGAACGTTTTGCATACAGTCAGCCAAAATACCTAAAAATACCTTCCAGTTCTTTTTGTCGGTATCAAAATAATACGTGGTTCGGTCGTAGGAGGTATACGCATTCAACTCAGCCCCAAACTTGCGAGCAATTTCCATAATATCTTGCTCGGAAAGTTTTTGTGTCCCCTTAAAAATCATGTGCTCAACTAAGTGAGCAAAACCATACTCCGTAGACGTTTCATCCTTAGAACCAACATCATAGACCACTTTTTCTACAACCTCAGGCGTGTTGTCCTGATGATAAAAAAGCAGGGTGAGCCCGTTGGCAAGCGTTTCTTTGTAAATACGAGAACGAATATTTTTGAGAAAGGCATCAATCGAGCTGGCGTGCTCCGACGTATGAGCAGGTATTCGGTCGGCATTGAGCGAATAGGTGGCAACGAGTAACCACAGTACCGCCATAATTTTTTTTATAAACATGAAAACTCCCTGTTTTTACAGTAAAAAAGACAACGCGTTAAGTCTATCCAGGCAGCAGGTAAAAACAAATGTCATTAAAAAAGCCCCCTGGACTTGGAATGTTCCCGGGGGCTTTTTGAAATTAATCACTTAGTGTGTTACAACGTTCCGTTTGTTTCTTACGTCATCCCCGCCTCCGAGCAGGGATCTAGGGCTGGATTCCCTCTTACGAGGGAATGACCTGGTTGTTGTAAAGCTCAATAGGCACTAATTTGCGCTCTTTTCGTCATCATCGTCGTTAAGGCACAAATTAGCTACATCTGACGCCAACCGATAGCCAGGCTGCAAAATTTCAAATTCAAAACTGTCCTTAACCGCTTGGGCTGTTGCACCAACATCATCGTGATCCGGAATATAAACATCACCGACAAATCCATCGCCAAAAGACTGTGCAACTACACCGCAACGGCGATCGCTCAGCTCACCTGAAGCCTCAAGTGCAGCCAGTTCAGCTGGATCAGCAACCGGTGCTGGCTGAGGTGCTGGCGCTGGCTGGTTGGCCAAATCCGCCATCCACACTTCTGGATTGTAAAAGCCCATTTTCTCTGAATTGATCATGAGGTTTGTTTCACGAGACACCGCACCCCATGCAACCATGTCCATCAGTATTCCTGGACGACGTAGCCTAAGAATACCAATCTTATCCAAATCGTTCTGCCAGCCATAGCGAGGCAAAAAGCTCTTAAGAAATGCTTTTGCTTGAGGCGTTTTTAGGAACTTTTTGAATTGTGTATCACTTTGTGCTTGCCACAATTTGAGCAACGCTACTTTTTTAGCATCAGAAGCTTGCTCATAGTGCTGTACAAATTGAGGAGTACATTTTACCGCTACCTTTAGCCAATGATAGTGCAATTGAAGTACCAAATTTAAAAAGCCCCTGCAATCATGCGAAAAAATCGTTTTTTCATCAATGGCCAAACCTTTATAGTACTCAGTGATAAAAGGCGATAACACTGGAAACTGCGGCGCTGGAGCTGCAGCAGAAAGAGCGCCACTGCTTGCACAACTTAATGCAGCAACAACTAAAAGCTTTTTAACAATATTCTTCATATATAACCTTCCGTAAAATAACGTTGAAAAATAGCCCACTGTTACGACGTACGCAAAAGGGACACACACTATAGCAAGAACATTATTTCTGTCTAATGAAAAAAGCCCCCTGGAATGTACCGATTACCGGCACGTTCCAGGGGGCTTTTTTTAAATTAATCACTCAGTGTGTCACTCGTTAATTTGCTTTCTTTTCATCGTCATCATGACCGCCGCTACGAAATCGTTTTGCAGCAGGCTCATCATCATATTCCATCATTGATGGTTGCGATATTTCAGTTTCAAAATCATCTGCAATAGCTGCTTTAATCGCATCAATATCATCCCCATCAGGAATAATAATTCCGCCAACAAATCCGTTGCCAGAACGACGAGCAATAACACCACAGCGAGGATCGTTAATCTCGCCAGAAGCATTAAGCGCAGCAACTTGAGCGGGAGTTGCAACTGGTGCTGGTTGAGGAGCTCGTGCTGGCAATCTTGCAAGCCCAGCCTTACGCACTTCAGGATTATACAGATCTAGTTTTTGTGAATTAATCGCAAGATTAGCATCCCGAGACAATGCGGTCCATGCTACGATAACTACTGGGTGTATTGCGCCTGGAAGCTGCAGAACACCAACCTTATCCAAATCATTTTGCCAACCATGACGAGGCGCATAATGAGCCAAAAAGGCTCTTCCTTCAGCCGTTTTAAGGAATTCTTTAAAAGCTCCATCACTTGAAGCTTGCCACAACTTGAGCAATTCTGTTTTTTTAGCATCAGAAGCCTGATCGTACTCTCCGAGCAACTGTTGATTCAGACGTAATCCATTTTTCAGCCAATGATAGTGCAATTGAAGCACCAAATTAAAAAAACCATTGTAATTACGCGAAAAAATCGTTTCATCAATTGCCAAACCGTTATAGCACTCCGTAAGAAAAGGCGACCACTCTGGAAAATTAATTATTCGAACCGCAGGTGCTTGAGCCGCAGGTGCCTGTGCCGCAGCAAGAGAACCACTGCCTGCACAACTTAATGCAGCAACAACTAAAAGCTTTTTAACAATATTCTTCATACATAACCTTCCATAAAAATAATACTGGTTAAAAAAATACAATGATCTAATAATTATATACAAATATAAAATAATACTCAAGCACAACCTGCGCGCACAACGCATCAAATCGCTACTTTATTTCAGCCTGAAAACATTTAGGTAAAAAAAATCCCCCGCCGCGCTACTGTGTGCAAAACGGGACACAGAATATAGCAAGAAAATCATTTCTGTCTAATAAAAAAGGCCCAGTAAATTCACTAATTTCCGGGGCCTTTTTTTAAAATTATTCGTTCAACGTGCTATGAATTAATTTGCTTTCTTTTCATCTTCGTCGCCACCAAGACGATACCTCTTTGAAGCTGGTTCAACAATACCACCGCAGTAAGGTTGTAAAATTTCAGTTACAAAATCGTCTTCAACAATTCGGGCTGTTTCATCAACATCATCATCAGCCGAAATATAAAGCTCACCGACTAACCCGTTGCCAGAACGGCAAGCCATTACACCGCATCGTTGGTCACTCAGCACACCCGAAGCTGCAAGCGCAGCTACTCGAGCTGGATTAGCAACCCGTGCTGGCTGAGGTACTGGAACCGGCTGCCTTGCCATAGCAGCCTTTTTTATTTCTGGATTATACAACTCCATTTTTTGTGTATTAATCGCAAGGTTTACCTCATCAGACCACTCAGTCAAAGCTATTATTTCAACTGCTTTTACTTGACCTTGAAGTCGAATAACCCCAAATTTACCAGCAAGGTCATTCATACTCCAACCATAACGAGGCAAATAATGCATCAAAAAGGCTCCTGCTTCGGTAGTTTTAATAAACTCTCTGAAACGGGGTTCACTGTTAGCTTGCAAAAATTTGAACAACGCTATCTTGCCAGCAGCTGTTGCTTGATTGAACAGTTGGACTAACTGTTGCTCCTGACAAGTCGCTTTTATTGTCCAGTGGTAATGCAATTGAAGCACCAAATTTAAAAAGCCATCGCAATCGTGAGAAAAAAGGTTTCCTGAAGCTGGTACTGCCCGCATGCTAATAAACGGCGATAAATCAACGGCCTGGGCAGCAGGAGCCTGTGCTGCAAAAAGCAAACCCCCACTGGTGGAACTCAATACAGCAACAACAATAAGCTTTTTAACTAGATTTTTCATAAACAACCTTCCATAAAACAATGTTGATTAAAAATAGTCCCTTGTTACGACCTACGCAAAAGGGACACAAACTATAGCAAGAAAATTATTTCTGTCTAACAAAAAAGCCACCCAACACCAGGAGATGGTGGGTGGCCGTGTACTTGTTGGCAAAAGAAATAATTATCCGAGGCGTTGATAGCGATAAATAACTTTACCGATCACTCTAAAATGATCTTTGCCGCGGACAAGGGCAATTGGAGGCGTTTTGTGGTTGACTGATTCAAGAACCATAAATTCTTCCATGTAGGTCACTTGAACAATAGCTTTGACCAATGTGTCATTGCCGTATTCAACAGCAGCAACATCACCGGAGCGCGTCCAGGTTTCAGGTGAAATAATCAAATAGTCACCTTTGACAAAATTGGGCGCCATGGCGTTATTTTCGATACACAGACAGAACATTGATTCGTCGGAACTGTTGGCTACGGGAACAAAAATATCTTTGTAGCCGGTGGTTACTTGCGTTAATTGATTGTTGTAGGGCGAAGGGTTTGAAGGAATATCACCCATGACAGGAACTACTTTGAGTTGGAGATCGATGTTGATACTTTCTGGCATCTTGACCGCTGTTTCTAAAGAATCGGTTCGTGTGCGGCGCTGGGCAAAAAGATCAACGGGATGTGTTCCAAAAGCAAGCGCAAGCTTTTTGAGGGCATCCTCGTTCCAGCGTCGTGTGCCATTTTTGATGTGCGTCAGATAACTTTCCGAAAGGCCGGTTTTTTCAGCCAAAACTTTCGTCGTCCACCCCCGCTCACGCAGCAACTCCTTAACCCGAAGTTCCGTTGATGACATGGTTTTACCCCTTCTTTTTATGCCCAGGTTCAAACTTTTTTCTCATTTACCCCCATAATATAAACAATGACAGGCAGAAAAGCCAGAAAAATTACTACATGTCTCGCGTTTTTTTTGATTACATGGAGGCAAATTTATTTTTCAAGAATAGTCCGGTGAGAAAAATATTTTCTTTGATACACTGGGGAATCATTAACAACGGCAAGGACAAAATGATTCATCCAAAAATAAAAATTACCAAAAACTTTTTTGAAAAATCAGCCTGGGCAAACAACTTGTACGTGTGCGGTCTGGATGAAGTTGGCCGCGGCTGCCTTGCCGGCCCGTTGGTTGTCGGCGCAGTGATTTTGCCGCTCAACACAACTTACCGCAACCTCAAAGATTCAAAAGTCATGGATGAAGCAGAACGCGAGCAAGCATTTGCCTGGATCACGAAGCATTGTTGGTGGTCGATCGCTATTATCAATCATCGCACCATCGACGCTATCAACATTTATCAGGCAACGTTACGCGGCATGCGCAAAGCATACCAACAATTATGCACACAGCTGCCATTTTCTCTCGAAAAGCTTACGTATGTGACAATTGATGCCATGCCACTCCGTTGCAATGACCTGCCTGGACATGAAAAGATTGAGTTTCACCACTTTTTTTACGGCGAACGTTTTTCTACTTCCATCGCAGCCGCTTCCATCGTTGCTAAGGTCACGCGTGACCGTCTCATGAAAGATATTTCGCCGCTCTTTCCCGCCTTTAACTTTCACGAACACAAGGGGTACGCAACGCCACAGCACATTAAAACATTGCTGGCGGAAGGGAAAACCATTATTCACCGGGATAGTTTTATCAGTGGGATTACAAATCAAGATGTTAATGTCGAGCGCGTACTACAACAGAGTTTGTTTTGATTATTATGGATAAAAAAGATTGTTTTGCAGAAGTTATCGAAAGCCATCTGGCCCACTTCACCGCCCAGTGCTGGCAGTGGAACCGCCCGCCCATCTTCGGCAGCCTGGTACGCGTGCAGGATGCGACCAAAACCATTTTTGGCATCGTCACGCACATCCAAACCGGCTCCATCGACCCCATGCGCACGCCATTCGCTTACCAAAAAACTGAAGCCGAACTCATGGCTGAGCAACCGCAAATTTTTGAATTTTTAAAGACGTCATTCACGGCACACGTTGTTGGGCATCGCGTTATGACACCAGACGCCCCGCTGCTGTACCAATGCGCCCCAACACCAAGCCCCATTCACGGATTTGTCGGCCAATGCCCGCCGGAACAGGCTATCACCTTTTTTGCACGCACTGACTACATTCCGCTGTTGTTTGCCAACACGCAGACTATTTTGAACCTGGATGAGCTTTTACTCGCCATTGTCAGCTACCGCACGTCGCTTGGACCCATTCCGCAGAACGAGCTTGATGAGTTCTGCCAGGCTTTTACGATTCTGACCGGCAATGATTATCGACGATTGAAGTTGTTGTTGAAGCGAATTGAAGCGGTTGTATAAAAAAAAGGCCCAGCTTTTGCCGGGCCCACTATAAGCCGTTTACTTTGCTTAGTATTTTTATTGACGCCGTGCATAATCTGAGTGTCTTTCGCCGACACCTTTTATGGTAAACGTAATTTTGCCAGCTGTCGTTCCACGACAAGTAGGACATACAAATGTAGGATATTCTTTACTAGGTTTGAACGCTTTTTCAGCGTCCGTCAAACAGCTAACATGAAATACATGCCCACATTGCAAAAGATAAAGAGGAACACCTGCGCCATGAATAGCACCATCATTAGCTCCACGAGCAAACCGGCTGTTACAAATCGGACATCTTCGCGCCTCGTCTTCGTTGTCAAATTGTATGTTAATCCAAGCTTCTATTGTTTTATCAGCCGCAGCTTTTTGCCCTTTAGCAACCATCTGTACGAAGTAGTTATATAAATTTCCAACTAACGCTTTGCCTTTTTCTTTGATTAACCAACATTTCCCGCACGAATCATAAATCTTCCCATTTTGAGTACCACACAATTCACACGTCCAGTCGCTCTGACCGGCTACGCGCTTTCGATCAGCCGGCTTTTGAATAACTTCAGCAGCTTCCGGTGCTTTTACTTCTTCCGCTTTCTTTTTTTCTACAGGTCTTGATTGCTGTTTTACAGCTGGTGGCCTTGCTGCGCCACAGATTTCACATACATTAGCTTCTGCTTTATTGTCAAACGTACACGCCGGACACGCCCATTTTTGATCAGGCTTTGGTGCTGGAGCGGGTCTTTCTTCAACTTTTTTATGTTCAGCTCCTTGCGACCTTACCGCGCCACAGGCGCTGCATTGTAAGAAATTCGGTTTATTCATCAACGTACACACTGGACATTCCCAAGTTCCTTCTTGCGCTTGAACTTGAGGCATTTGTACTTCTTCTTCTGGGGCTGGAGCTGATGGGACAGGAAGTGGAGCTGGAGCAGGCGCTGGAAACTTCACTTCATCGGGCGCTCCTCGGGCCGCTGATAATGGATGAGCATCCCCAAGAAGAGCGTTTAGTTTAAAATATAATGGAGCTCTGCTTTGGTGGTCAGCTCCAGTGTCAAAAAGAGAACGACAGTACCTAATAAGATCAGGGTCACGATCAATTCTGTCCAACCAGCCATCGCAAATCGATCTGCCATCAGAGTACACAAAGCCAAATGTTTCCACAGCGGCTTTTATGCCAGCCACGCTCTGCATCTTCCACGCCTGATTCCATGCAAAGAGTGATGTAAGAATTAAACTAGTTTTTTGGGATAATTCTTTGGCAATTTGCATCGCCGTCTTGCCATTAATTTTTGGGGCTTCTGGATCAATCAGCTTCACATCAGGCCTAGCCCCTTTCCATAGCAAGACCGAAGCGATGTACACACGATCTTTGGCAGCAGCACAACGAAGCATTTTATCAATAATCACTTGAAAGTCTTCTGGATGTTGTTGTTTAACGCTGTCCATCAACAATTTAAATTTTTTACCATCGTCGCCATCATTGATTGCACGTCTCAAGTCATTTTCGCCCGTATCAGATGGCATCCGCTTTTTCAATTCATCAAATAATGGAAGTTCTAGGGGATCGCGCCGCAATACTTGAGAATCATCATCTTTAGAAACGTAGTCGATCATCCGCAAATTATAAACAAACTTTATAATTTCCAAATCATTTTTAATGGCCGCTAACCATGAAACAAGGGCTGACTTGAAAAAAATCGCTACCTGGAATATTTCAGCCAGCATCTTAATACGCAATGCGTCTTCAATCGGTTCTGCGGCTATAGCCAACCTCCGATTAACCATAACAAAAAGCGGTTCTAATGATTCACTCTTTTTTTCTTTGGCAATGTCCACGGCAGTTTTACCATTAATTTTTGGAGCTGCTGGATCATTCAACTTCACCGTAGGATTAGCCCCTTTCCATAGCAAGACCGAAGCGATGTACACACGATCTTTGGCAGCAGCACGAACAAGCATCTCATCAATAGTTGCCTGGTATTTTTCCGGCGTTATTCGCTTTGTAATTTTTTGTTGCTCAACATTCGCCATCAACAATTTAAACATTTTACCATTGTCGCCGCCACTAATCGCATTCCTCAAGGCATTTTTCCCCGTCGCACGATCGTCTACACGATCGTCTAATGGATCAACACCAGCATGAAGCAAGGCGTCAATATACGACATCATTGTTATCCACTCTTTTTCGTCATCCTCTCCAGCACAAGCTCGAAGTAACCTTGCCGCATTTTTTTGATTCTTCTGAACCCAATTTAGTACGGTATGTTCATTAAAGGCTTGCTTAAAATTTCCCTCTATATCGCTTAAATCTTCTGAAGAAGCTTTTGGATTAGCGACAAGAGCTTGAACTGATCGGACCCATGGGAGTATCGGTGGATTCTTTTTAAATTGGTCAATATAATGCTTAACAAATTGAGTTGCATACGAATTGCCCTGTTTTTCTATTTCTTTTACTGCTACGTCCATGGCAGCTTGACCGTTATTAAGAAAAAGCAATTTCAATGTTTCTATCTGTGCATCTAGATCCTTGCCGCCAACAGTAAAGAATGCTACATCTTGCACTGCAAGTATTTTAGCTTGTTCATTAAGATGCGGAAGAAATAACGCTAGTACTTGTGCATTAAAATTTCGAGCCGCAAACCGCCATGCACAAAGCTTTTCTTCACCTTCTGGATATACATTTTTATCCTTGGAGTCATAGAGGCCAATATAATGTTTAAGGTCATTAGAATGCTGTTTGAATAATGCAACAGTAGCATCTAACCCCGCTTTAGTTCTAAGGTTTGCCGCGTTTTTGAAAGCTTGATATATCGCTTGCTCATCCTTATTTTTAACGGGCGATCTCCCACATTCATCATCAGCAGGCACAACGTTTGCAGCTTTCACGCAGCCACTCCCAACCAACCCAACACTTATCATCAACCCCATAACCAACTTTTTCATCTTTACATTCACGCTCTTCTCCTCCCAGTAAACCCGAAACTCTAACAAACTTAATTTTTAGTGTACTTAAACGGTCGCGACAAAAACAAGCAACTGCTTAGGTCCTGTTAACTTTCAACAAGGTCATTCCCGCGCATGCGGGAATCCAGCGCTGGCTCCCCGCATGCGCGGGGACGACGTAAGAAGTCAGCGGAACTTAGGCAACGGCAACTGATGTTCCGGCATGAGCACTGAGCATATTTTTTATTGAAGTTTGTTCAGCAGGCGTTCCGCCAATTTTGACATCACCCAGCGCCTGAATGCACTGCCCCGCCTTATCGCGCGCAAACAAATGACACATCATCCCTACTCGAATAACATCGCCGCGTTCAGTCCACCACTGCAGCGCTTGCACTGCATCAGGATTGTTGTAATGAAGCGTGGTGGCAACATGCGACAATTTCGCCGAATCTTTGACCTGCAGCCATGCGCAGGTGATCAAGGCCGTAATCATATGCTGTCGTGCAGGATTCGACGTCTTTTTCTCTTCGGTCATAGCATTCAAAATCAATTCAACGGCACGTTCATTGCCGCTCAAGGCTGCTCGCTCCACAGCGCTTATTCTGGTGCGCAGATTTTCAGACACCATTTCGTAGCACACATCGGCATTGCGTTTGAGCAATTCCCCAACAACAGCAACCGATTCATCGTCCCGCTGCGCTGCAAAGGTAACCAGTGCCTCGTTTCTTTCCTGGTCTTTGGCCAAATACAAAAGCCTGAGATATTTTACTTTCACGGGAACTTGAATTTTGTTCGTCCAGGATGAAAAATCTAACGCCCTTAGTTGGCCTTGGCAGGCAACCAGTCCACAAACAAGCCCTAAAGCGATTACATACTTTTGCATACGAGCCATCCTTCTTCTCCCTTTTGTTAAGTGATTTTTAACGCTGCATCAAAGCATTACTCGAAGATTGAGTTTAGATGAAGCCACCAAACAAAAACAAGCATTGGATTGCGCGGCAGCAGGTGAAAAATCACACAAAATTCATGGTTTTGCCCTATGAATTATTTTCAACTTGACAAGATAAATCTTTTTATGGTTTTTGGTTGCGAAAAACAGATGCAGCGCTATATTTCTAACAGGGAATGGGGCGAGGGTTTTAGGGAATAAAACGTAACAGTTAATGGAAACTAGCATGAACACTATGTACGACTCAGCATATCAGCCAAACTATCAGCCAAGCTACGATATTCAGTTCGTTTACTACGACGAAGAAGATGAGTGGGAAGAAACAGATGGTGAAGAGGGAACGTTTACCGTCCCCTTACCAATTAACGGCCAGTTTTGCCCGCGCCCGTCAACGACGTTAAGAAATACTTCAAATCATCATCATTAAACCGGAAGCCACCACCGATGAATGGGTTGGCGGTGCGCTTGCTGTAAATATCATCGACGCCAAACGTCGTGTACAGGTTTTTCATAAAGAATGCTTTATTCAGCCACTTAACGTGTGGACGTGTGTCGTTGACTCGGTTGATACCGCGCAAGTCAAACGCTTCCAATGTTGTTATCCAATGAACTTTGTCGGTTGGCAAAGGAACATAAAAGTCACAACCCATGCCGAAGGTATTTTCAAATAACCCAAGACGGAAAGCCAAACGATCAAAGCGCTTACCAAATTGTAAGCCAAACAAAATAGCATTTTTTGTTTGAATCGTACGTTCTACACGATCGGCAAATTCTACTTTGCGCTCAGCAGGCACATTCATGTCGCTGATGCGAAGCACGTTGCCTTTGTCATCACGGCGCGTAGTGTATTCGACCTCACGCGAGACCGTACCTTCTTGATCTGCCGTCAATTGCACCAAATAAAAGAAGTCGGAACTTGGGCGGAGGCGTAATTCAAAATACCCTTTGGAATTGGACGTGCGCAACATGCTTTCACTGTGCATATCAACACCAACCAGCAGACCGGTGGTTTTGCCAACGTAATCTTTAAAGCCTCGAATGGTCTTTTTCAGATCGCTATAGGTTTCATCTTCGTTAACCAATTTACCGATGGTGCCTTTACCGTTATTGATTTTTTCAACAACTTCGCCCGCTTCGCGCAAGGTCTCGCGGCCCTGAATAGCAGCGTCGCCAACATGTTCAAAAGCTTCGTTGGCCGACTTGGATGTCTTGCCTAGATTGTCGGCAAAGTTATGAACATCATCTTTGATTGCTGGAATAGCAAGTTTCAAACTATTGGCCGAATCTTTAACATCCACAAAAATTGAATTGAGGTTGTCCTCATTTTTTTTCATCGTACGCAACAATACATCAGAAAAGTCTGCAATGCGGTCGGAGGCTGCGCTAATTGAATTAAGCGCGTTGCGCATATTCTCTTCGCCTTTACGGGATGCAAACACACTTTTGATTGATGAGGCTATGTCCTGCACCGTGGTGGCAATAGTATGAAACTGATCAAGCAACTCACCGACACTTGCCGGCGTTTTGCCCGGCATGGAAAGTGATGAGCCAGGAACTAAAAAACCGGTCGAAGGATCGCCCGGATCAATTTCAAGATTTTTTGTGCCAATCAAACCGTCTTGGTGAATCATGGCATACGCATTTTTGGCAAGCCGAATGTTTTTGTGCAATCGCATAAGCAGTTCTGCTTTGCCATCAGATTGTAGTTTTACCTCCTCAAGCCAACCAACCTCAACGCCAGCAATTTTGACCGGCGCCTTAACCGCCAGCCCACTGATATCGTCAAAGTAAGTTCGGAAGATATTGTACTGATCTTTATCCAACCGAATCGCCCGAATATTGATGCTTAAATATAAAAACGTGCCGATGGCGACTAAAATAAATAAACCAACGCGGGTTTCTTGCCTCACAGTAACACCCTATTTTTTGATTTAGAGCCAGTAAACCCTCAGAAGCCTAAACATCTTCTTTGCTTTCTTTGGTGAATCGACTTTTTTTTCTGAAGTCTTATCTTCTGGAGTTTGCTCTTTTTGTTTATCCGTAGCGTCCTCTGCTAAATCCTCTTTGCGAATCACCGCAAGGACATACTGTTCAACATTTCCTACTTGTCCACAAGATAACACAGAAAAAACTTCCGGCCCAAACTCTTTTGAAAAAATATTCTTGAATCCGGCAAACATTTTAGGTTTTGGTCCATAAAGCATTTCAACCGACTTCCAATTTTGATCCCAATCAGCGGCATTTTCTTTTTTAAAATTCTGCACGAATGTTTTAAAACTATCCTGACGAGTGTGGACATCATCAGCCAATGGTCGACGCAAATTCAGGATCGCGCACAGCGAATCAGAAAGCCACAACAAATCAACTTTGTCATCGTACGACCAAAGCGTAAAAATATCTTGCAATGTTAATTCGGTATTTGGCTCCGCTTTCTTGCCCTTAGACGCTTTGTACGGCGGGCGATAAAAGATATCAAGTGTTTCCAGCCCAGGAATAGTTTGTAGCTCAGAAATTTCATTAAGCTTACGTCGGCGTCGCTTAAAATACTCGGTGATACGCACTGCCAACTCCCCTGCCGGTAATCGACCACGAATTTCTAGCGCTTTGAGCAAGGCATCGTATTCTTTTTTAAATTCCATTTTTTTGAAATCAAACGCCTCGTTGATGTTAATCTTTCCCTGCTCGCATGAAATGCATAGGCGAATTGATCCATCAATGCCATCAACCGCTTCGCGCAGCGGAAACTCCTGCCAACGATTGAGGTGCGGCAGCACAGCAAGCATGAAGCGCTTGGTTGGATCACGTTGCTCTTTTTCATCAGTGGGCTTTTCTTTTTTTTCCTCTTCATCATCAGCTAAGCTTAATGTGGCAATGGCAACATTAACGCCGCTCAGAGCTAATGTTTGGGCTTTTTCACGATCAATCATGGTTTGTATGAATCCAGAACCAATGTAAACGCTGCGAATAAGCTGTTGCGTCAACATAATAACCACGGACAAGACCATGAGCGTGTAGACAATGACAGAAGCTTGTTTGGCAGGAATCAATTTGTGACCCTTCATCGAACAATCCCCCCAGCCGCAGGCGTCCCAAGCCCCTGCGTAATTTGCTCAAACAATGCTTGATGAATATCGGATCCCGGTTGCGCAGCTGCTGGTTTACCAGAAGCATCTTGACCAGGCTTGCCGGCATCTTTTGCATCTTTTTGCTGCTTATCCTTTTCATCGACCGCAGGCGTACTCTTCTGTTTTTGTTTACGTAACGCATCGGCATCAGTTGTTGGATACGAATAAATTGGAATAAGCGTATGATAACTCGTCACCCTGGTCTTGGCTGCATTGAAAAAATCAATCCAGATCTCTACTCGTTGCGGCACAACGCCTTGTGTCTGTGCCACATCACCCCAGGTATTGACCACGGTCTCCAGATCCTGCTCCGTTTCTTTTTTCTTAGAATCACGCGGCTTGAGGGTAATGTACGAAACCCAAAAACCTTTAACGTTCTCTGCAACCATGTAGCTACTGACTGTTTTGCGCTTGGCACGAGCTGCCGTTTCATCTTCTTGGCCACGGACATTGTTCAGCTCACTTGTTTCTCGACGTATCAACTGATACACCGCAACATCACGCGAGCCTTTGGTCTTGTCAACGACGACTTCATACACAATGCGCACCAACCGTTGCTTACGATCCTCAAACATCTGAAGCGGATTGGTACTAATAAAACTGATATATTTACACGGCTCTTTTTTCTTGCCGTCAATTTTTGTACTTTCAGCACGCTCATCAATCAATCCAACAAAAAAACTTTTACGTCGCTCCTTGGCCTTTTCTTTTGTCTTTTCATCCTCTTTTTGCGCTTTTGGTTCTTCTGGCTTTTCTGGTTGCTTTTCTTCAGCTTCCGACTTTTTAGGGCCCTTTTCTTTGTCTTCTTTTTCTTCTTTGGCCAAAAAAGGGATGTAGGCTGTTGATAAATCGCGTTCCAATTGGTGTATAACCATGGCCGCCATGCGATCGGTACCAATCATTTCACGCGCAGCATCCAAGTATCGCACAACCCCTTGATGTAAGCGCATTAAGCCAAGAATGATAAAGCTGGAAAGCATAAGAGCAAGCAACACCTCAATCAACGTAAAGGCTGATCTTCGAGCATTCATTATCGTTTCTCTTTTTCAGGCTGCGGCGCTTTGAATTGCACCATCATCATGTCCACCGAACGCGTAGAACGGTCTTGCTTCCACGTTCCCTCCACGCGCACCATTTTGAGACGATCTTTGAATGAAGCAAGGCTCGATTTTTTTTCAATATCATTACTCATGGTGGTAATCGTCATTTCAGGAGATTCAAGCTTCACCACCCGTTTACGTTGCACATTGGGCCACTGCACACAGTAAGTATTCAATTCTTTGCGAACCAGAAAAATTTTTTCAAGCGAATCATGGTCACGCGTGATGCGCAACAACGAACGCATTTGTAGCCGTGCAATCATTGATACGGCTACAACCAAAATACCAATAGCAGCAATGACCTCAAAAAGCGTAAATGCCGGCGAACGCATCGTCTTTTATCCCCCTGGTTTTACCAGGCCATCATCATTGTCAAAACGGCCAAAAAATGGATTCATTTTCAATGTTTGGAATGATTCAACAGTATCAATTTTACGCTCAAGCTGAACAACAACTTCTTGCACCATACCTGAGGAAGCAATGTAGCAAAAGGCATACCCGCGCTGCTCAGACAACATCTCTTGTTTGGCCAGATACACAGCCCGCAACCGAACAGCCGGAGCCAATTCATAAATCGTTTTGACATAGTAAGATGAAACCGATTGGTACTTTTTGCGGCCAGGCTTTTCTACGTCGTCAAACTCTTGCTCAATACGCACACTATCAGTTTGCTGCGGTGCCGAGTGAAAAGTAAGCCGATAATTTTTGCGATGTGCCATGGCCTCTTGACGCGCAAAGGTCACAAGGTTATTCAGTTCATTAACAACAATAGTCCATTCAACCGTTGGCGGGCGGCGCACTAACCGTGGAATAAAATAGGTGCTGGCCATCGCAATGATGAACAGCACCGCAAGTATTTCAAAAAGAGTAAATGCGTTGCCCTCTCGCTTCACAAACTATTCTCCGTCGTCAAGGGCTTCAGCGTCTGTTTCAGATTGTGTTGGGCCAAGATACAAGATTTCATAATAGCGATATTTATCTTTGTAGCGTTCTGGAGGACAGTGATAAAGAAGCTCATTGCCTGCTTTGTCGGTGATGTCTTTTTCTTTGACAATTGGCCACTTGTCGGCATTGCGACGGAATACTTCAACATTAGGACGAGGATTGGTTACCAAGGCACGCAAGCCTTCTCTGCTTGTTGGATAGACCCCAAAGGTAAACTTATAATCACTCAGGCCCTCTTTAATCGTCGCAAACTTTAATTTAACTTCAGCCTGCCCCGCCTGTCGCAAATATTTTGTAACTCGCGGCAAAACAAAGGCCGCAAGTACACCGACCAGCATCAGTACTGCTAAAATTTCAAATAAGGTAAAAGCCTGTTTTGTAGAACGAATGTTAATCATAATCGCTACCTTTCTTGTAGTTATTTTTATATTTTACTCAAATTTTTAATGCATCGCCCATGCTCATAATTGGCATAAAGATTGAAAGCACCACGAAGCCAACAACCACCGCCATCACCACAGTCATTATTGGGTTTATTGCAGCCGTCAATCCTTCCGTCCGCTCCCTGAGCTCAACATCATAATCATCACCGATGGTCAGTAACATCTCAGCCAATTTACCAGACTGTTCACCGGTGCTAATCATGTAGCTGGCAATCGTAGGAAACATATTAGTTTCCTTCAAATATTTTGCAATTTTGCCCTCTTTAATGATTTTATCTTGTGCATCATGCAACTTCTGGGTCAAAACCTTGTTATCGACAATGTTACAAACAATATCAAGCGCCTCAGACAGATTAACACCACTTTCCAATAACATCCCTAAGGTCTTTGTAAATTGAACAATGGCCTTGGTGCGAGAAAAATAAGAAACAAGGGGCAAGCGAAGAAATATCTCATCAAGGCGATACTTGCCGGACGGCGTTGATTTCCAGTACATAAACACGCCAACACACGCCAGAGTTCCCAGACCAAGCGCCATCAAATGGGCTTGTGCAAAATCAGAAATTGAAATTAACAGCTGCGTAGGACCGGGTAAAACTTGTCCCGTCTGTTCAAAAACGCCCTTAAGCTTTGGAACCAATCCTACAAGCAACGCGATGACCACCAAGATGACAAATGACAGCATCACCATTGGATACGTCATTGCCTTTTTAATTTTTTTCTTTGTTTCTTCGGCACGTTCAAGATAACTGGTCAAACGAACCAAAATAGCATCAAGTCGACCGGTTGCTTCACCAGCTTTAACCAACTGTACATAAACATTGGGGAAAATGTGCGGATAGCGCGATAATTCTTTAGCCAATGATTCACCAGATTTCAGCCCATCTTTGATGCTGATTAGCACTCGCTTAAAACGACCTTCAAACTGGTCAGTCAACAGCTCGATTGATTGCAACAATGGAACAGCAGATTTTAACAAAACGGCAAGCTGCTTAGTAAATAAAATAACGGTTTTTTGATCGACACCTTTTTCAAACAATACTGAATACCACGACGACACTGACGTCTCACCTGCGACTTCAACAATTTTGGTCGGTAAGAGCCCCTGCCCCTTCAGCAACTCTTTGGCAACCTGGGCCGAAGCGGCATCGATGGTACCAGTTACGCGAGCCCCGCGTTTATTGAACGATTCGTACGAATAAAGTGGCATAATGTCTCCCAACCACACATACTTACACACTTCAAAAACCGTGTATACTTATCAGGTTCGTGATTAGTTAAGCACACACTTGACAGATATACCATATTTTTACTAATCCTAAGGAAGTTTTTGATATTCTTTAATTCGGAAAGGACGGAACCATGAAAGCCCTCATTATTACTTCTTGGAGCCGCGCGCTGCTAGTCAGTGTAGTACTTTTTGGCCTCTCATGCAAAGCAGAGATTGCACAACCAGCCACACAAACCACGCCTCAGAACATTCAGGCCATTGTCGATATGAATGACGTCCTGACCGAAAACCTTCCATCACAGTTTGCTTCACTCAGTATGCACGACTTTTTTCAGTCAATCAGTATTCCGGAAAGCGAAAAGAGCACCGAAGATTCTCGCGCAAAGGCTTTCCAAAAGTCATCAGTTGAATTCATCCGGAAGGTCTACAACAGGCCAAGCTACGCTCAACAACTTTCGCAAGATGCAACCCACATTGTACAATTTGCAACACTCAGCGATGAACTGAACCTAGATATCAACACCAACTACGTTTTTCTGCGACTGTTTTATAACAAATTCAAAGAAGTTGAACTTGTTGATGATACCGTAGTTTTGCAACTGCTCTCAACGCTTCCCGGTAGGATAGAACGTCACTTCAGCCCGACCAAGGCAGCACATGCCACCACCGACCTATCATTTTTGAAGCACCACATTGAAAATGTCATTGTTAATCGCTTTACCAATCACGTCACCGAATTTAAAACGCAGCCCGATATCTTTGTCGGAAATCTTTCTGAGGAAATAGCAACCTACTGCAAGCAGCAAATTGAAACTGTTCAGCAGCAATCAAGCGTCAGCGAAGTACGAGAACGACTCCGCAGCATCACGATTAGACTTTTTGAGCTGATTTTGGGCAAACTAGTTTGGAATCCAAACGATGCCGACGCAATTTGGAAGTCTTTCAATAATATCGCCAACGGTCTGCAACTGCTTGGCAATTACGGCATCGTCAATCATATGGACGACCTTGATGATTTACTCTGGTCACTAACCCACCGCTTCCGCTTCTTTTTAGAATTGGCTGGCGATGGCTTACCGGTTAAATTTTATCACGGCGTCGAACATGATTTGGGCAACAAAGCGGTTTTCTTTTTGGAATTCAAAGAACAAGATGACCAAATCACCAGCAAAAAAGAGTTCCTCTTGGATGCCTTACTGCAAGCCAAAGCACGCTCAATTGCCTTCGAGAAAAAGGGGATATTGACTACGGAGCTTTTATAAAAATCAGCTTTTAAGCCAATAAACTCTCGCTATTGCTCGCCGGCACCGCTTCTGATAAGCTTTTTGTTCGCGGGGCGCCATTTTTCTCCCTTATTTTTCACCGTAAAACCTTACCAACTATGTAAAGGAACCACCATGCATTCGCCATGGCTACGCATCACCAACCTCAAAAAATATTATCAAACCAAACACAAGACGATAAAAGCACTCAACGACGTTTCTATCGATATTTTTAAAAACGAAGTCATTGGCCTTCTGGGCCCTAACGGCGCCGGCAAAACAACACTATCCTCCACCATTGCCACGCTTCATCCACCAACATCGGGCGACATCACCATCAACAATGTTTCAATCTACAACAACGTTTATGCTTATCGCCAAATCATGGGCTACTGCGCTCAGTACCCAAATTTGAACAAAGATATGACGCTTGAAGAAAATTTGTATTTTGCAGGCCTCTTTTACAACCTACCCAAACAGGCGATAAAAAATAAAATTGCACAGCTTGCAGAAGAGTTTGAACTAACCACGTATCTGGATTGCAAAGCCGAGATGTTGTCTGGTGGCTACCGACAACGGTTTATGATTGCACGCACGCTTATACACAATCCGCAATTGGTCATTCTTGACGAGCCAACCGTCGGGCTGGATCCCCATGTACGCCATCAGCTATGGGAAAAGATTCGCGACATCAAAAAGCAAGGCGCCACCGTCCTGCTTACGACCCATTACATTGATGAAGCAGAAATTTTATCAGACCGCATTTGCATTTTGGATGGAGGTCGTATTAGATTAATTGGCGATCCCACTACATTGAAATCAACGTATCAAAAAAGCCGTTTGGAAGATGTGTTTTTGCACATCATGAATGAAAAACCTACCAAGGAAGAGGACTAAAAAATGGAACAGAAAGAGACATTTTACGGGCACCTTTTTTTGACGCTTCTTCTTGCTGACTTAAAAGTATTCAAGTCCATCATCATCGACCGCGCCATTGACACGTTCATTTGGGTCGCAGCGCTTCTGACCTCGTCAATGTATATTCTGCCGGCCATTGGTATCTCAAAAACATTCGGCCTGCTCACCTTTTCCGGTATTGTGGCCAGCGGCGGCATCATGGCCGTCTACACCAACGTTGCAACGATGGTTTCTGACATTGAAGATAACGCTACTCTGTCCTACCAGCTCATACTACCACTGCCAGCACACCTGGTGTTTATCAAATACATAACATACTTTGCCATCACCTCGACGTGCTACAACGCACTTGTGCTTCCGTTTGGTAAGTTGCTGTTGTGGAATGCATTTCCATTCCATAGCATACAACCGGGCAAATTGTGCTTGATCATCCTGCTGAGCAATATCTTTTTGGGAGCGTTTACACTCCTACTCATCGCTACCACACCGGCCATGAAAAATTTGAGTAATGTTTGGATGCGCATACTCTTCCCTTTATGGTTTTTGGGGGGCTTTCAATTTTCTTGGCACGCGCTGCAGCTGGCACTGCCATTCTTGGCCTACATCGATCTTGCCAATCCATTCATTTACATCTTTGATGGAACACGCGCAGCAATGCTTGGACAAGCAGGCTATCTGAATTTTTGGATATGTTGCGGTGCATTAATCGTTGCCACGCTTTTGTGTGGCATTTTTGCTTTCCTCAAGCTGAAACAGCGCCTTGATTTTGTGTAAAACTTTTTCATTTGCTGCTTAAAATTATGAAGGGCCGAAGCCAATGCTCCGGCCCTCTTCGTGTGCGTATTATTCAAAAGCTATTGCGCTGCTGCTGCTTTGACTTCGGCTGGTTTGGCATAGGCGGCATTAAGAAGTGGCTTAAGTGTTTTAAATGAATAACTCGCCAAATATTCACCATATCCAAACGATAACGTATCACACATTGTTTGTATGCCTACAAGCTGTTTACTATTCGCACTGCTAATATATTTCTGCAACCAGACTTCAAAATCAGGATCGATAATTTTTTTAATCAGATTTTGGTAAATTATGGAAGCATTCGAACTACGTTTCTCTTGCATCATAAATTTTTCTACCACATCAAGTACTTCATCATTGCGCGTCCCAAGCGAAATAAGCGTTCTTATTTTACTCTCAAATAACTCAATGCTAGATTTAATGGTGCTTTCAAATACTGTTATATCAAAATCCTCATTCTCTTTAAGAACATTACGACGAACAGTAGCCCCTTGATCTATCAAAACAATCAATGAATCGGAAATGAATCGTAAATCAGCATCAGATCCATCCAGAAACATAAGAGAAAAGAATTGGTTCATTACATTTATAAACGAGAAAGCAACTTCTTTAGCATCTTCTGATTTGTCTTTATATTGAAGAGAATAATCATTAAAAAATTCCAGCACAGAGTGCATAAACTTTGAAATATCCTCACATATAATAATTTTTTTAGCAGCTTTAAGATGTTGTGCAACCTCCTGTAATAAATTAATGTAGGAGTTGGTCAACTCCTTCGCTACTAAACTGCATTTTTCATTAAATTGATGTTGCTTTCCCTCGTCAGACGACTCCTGCTCATTAAGCTTTTGATTCAAACAGTTTTTCAAAATTTTTTGATATCCATCAAAAATATTTCGCCAATCAACATATGTATCCGAATCAACCATTAACTTAATCTGATTTCTAACAAAGACACCATAAGCTTTAAGTACATCACAATATCCTGCTTCTTCCTCAAAAGACATATTACCTACAGAAACATCAGCAAGAAATTTAATAAAAACATCAGGCCCTAAATTTTCATCAAACGCATTATGTTTCTCTACGTATTCTTTTATGCGCTTCCATAAATCAAGACTTTTTATTTTCATATCTTCAAGGGGAAGGAAAAACACGTTAAGTAGATTAACAACATTATTAAACCATCCTTTATCAAGCATTTGCCCAATGATAGTTGAACATAAAGATTTACTCTGATCAGTTTGGCCATATACAATACTACTATTGCTGTTAAGTAACGGGGGATGTATATTCTTCTGCACAAGTAATTCATACTGTCTTAGAAACCACAATACATCTTCCTCTTCAGTTACGAATGATGCATACTTTTGCAAATAACTATAATTTTTCTCCAAATCTTTTTCACAGCTCAATTTTATCTGTGCAATCACTTGTTTATTTTTCTCATTTATAAGCGCTTTAGAGCCTTCAAATTCACGCTCAAGATCGCTCAAAACTTGCCTAATCACAAATAATTCTGGAAGGGGCTTAACAGCTATCCCTTGCACTAGAAGGTCAATTAACAGCTTGCGAGTTGATTCATCAAATAGGCGTGGAGAATAAGACCTGATAAGACAAATATTATCACCTGGGTAATTAATACATTGCGGCATTGATAATAATTTTACAAAAAATGGGGGGACTAGCTGGGAAACCATTGGTTGTAAGCCCTTCTCCATCCTCAAAATTCTTTCCAACATTAGACAAACTTCAGGCGTATACCTAGCCAATAAGTCAGCTTGTTGCGATTGAACATTAGTTAAAACGTTTTGAATAAATAAAATTAACTTACTGTTTTCAATTTTATTAAAGATATCTTTATCAGAGACTATAAATGAAACAGCCCTAATTTGATCCTCCAATGGAGGTTTTTGAGCTATTTCAAAAAAATCAACTATCAACGGCGCAGATACTGTCATACCGTAAGCATTTTGTAGTATGAAAATAATAGATTCAGAGAAATCACTTATTTTTATTTGTTCTGTTATTTCCCATAAAAGGCGCGCCTCCATGGCGTTATAATTACTTTCTACCCAGCTGATTCCCTTAACCAACTTCGGATAAAAACGCGCATAGTAATCAATACGACTACAGTTATAATATCGTGGGACAACTTGAAGAACATGTATATCGGCATATGTTTTTTTGTTTCTTAAGTTATAACGTAAAACAATGCTAGCGCTGTGATGACGCATTGGAAGATTATAAAAAAATGAAATTTCGTTCATATCAAGTGTCACATTAATAAGAAGCGGCCTTGTTGATGTAGGTATTCGGGCACCCATTAAAGATGAATGAAAAAAAATAATTTCTTTAGTTAAAAAATCACGCAAACCATTCAAGACTGGTGGCAGTACCATTTCATTGATGTCAATAATCTTGTTCAAAAAAGCAGCAATAATAATTAAAAGATTTTGATGACTTAATGTGAAATAATCTTCTATACGAATTGGACGCTGATCTCTTTCCTGCACAGTATTGCCGATTGTGATCAAAGAAACATTAAACCCAGCGGAAGAATACAATTGTTCTTCGCCTCTAAATGGAGTTGCCTTTAAAAGATTATAGTGGGCAATATATTTCGAAACGTTCAAATTTGAACCACGTGCACCTTCTCCAGATTCGCTTAATGCAGAACTTTCTGATGTTTTAAACGTTCCACGTGGTAATAATTTCACCCACGCTTCAAACAACTCCCAATCTTTTATAACCATTTCTTTAAAGTTGGCGACCTTCGTATCAACATCAAATTGAGTACTGCCTTTCATTGTTTTTATCGCGAGGTCAAATTTGTCAACAAAGGCTTGCATTACTTGCAATGCAGCAATCTGCGCAAGGTTGAGCGGCTGCGGGCCTCCCTTGAAAATATCTGTGATGAGAGGACCGGTGAAATTGCCGTATAATTGCATGAAATCAGCCCACGCCGTCTTAAATTGCGCTGGAGCTTCAAAGCGTTTGATGTCGAAAGCTTTGAGATTATTGGAAATTTCATGGAGGTTTTTCAAAGTTGGTTCGACTTGTAAATAATCAGCAAGAAGCTTTGCTCTTACAGCAACGTAATCAGTAGCTCCATCTTTTGGATTCTGTTTCACTATGCTTGGAAAAATAACGTTAAGCCAGATAGGATAGAGGTCGAGCTGCCCGAGCGTCAGTATCATATCAAAAAATTGGTTAGCAAATGCAAGCTGTACGTCTGGTGCTTGCTTTATAGTTTCTTCAAAAACGTTTGCCACCAATGCGTTCCATTGATCTTTAACATCCGTAGTAAGCGCTACAACCGACATTTTGAGAACTTCAATAGAACGAACAGCCGCGGTTCGTACAGCAACCGCCTTAAGCGCAGCATCTTTTCTAGGTTGACTGCCCTTATCTCCGGATTGTTTGATTTGTGCTTCAGCCTGTTTTGCAGCGTTAATAATTGCAGAAGCAGCTTTTGATTTAACTGCAGATCGATCCAGACCAACCCCTCCTCGCAACGTTTTTACAGAATGAGATGCTATGACTTGCTCATTCCCTTTTTGCTCAAAGAGCGTCTGTAAAAAATGTATTGGGTAGAGAATTCTTAAATCATTTTGGCCTTTAAGATCCACAGTATTGAGCAGAATATCGTAGGCACAGAGATATGCTTGGTCGAAGATATGTTGTGCTATTGCATGAGATTCAAACTTTGATTTCGGACGAAGTAAATTGCGAGCAAAGCTTGGAAATCTGGTAATAAAAATCTCAAACGTCTTATCTTCTTCTTTTTCAGGACAAATTTCCTTCCAAAGCTTATACAACACTGCAAGCAGATTGTATTTAAGCGGTTGCCCCTGATCTTCAAGATCTTCGTCAGCCGATTCAACCGTTGTCAATATATCTTTATTCTGTTTGATTGCCATGAAATTAGCTGATAGCGCTGCGTCAAGAGCTTCCTTCATTCTAGGGGAACTCTTCACATCAACTATATTCACAAACATATCAAGACGAGTTGCGCGAAGAATTTTTGCACGTTCGCCTTCATCTTCTGTCGAATAAATTAAATGTGCCTGTATTGGTCTTTCCAATAACTGCATAACCGACAACTGCTTTGGTGCTGGAAACTCGATCCAATCTGGTTTAATGTCTGAAGCAGCCGCTGCTTGATCTAAAAGAACTAAACCTCGCTGCACATCAATAGTTAGTTTCCTTCCACGAAATTGGTCGATGTCCTGATCCTTACATTGCAGCACAGGCTTTTGTTCAGCTCGAAATGTGGTTGCTTCATGCGATGTCGCAGCAGCATCTTCTTTCACAATAATGCATTTAACCTTCTCTCGCTCCTTAGTTGGTAATGTTAGATACTGCAGAGCAAGCACATCCCTCAATTCAGCCCCAATTAAAATCTTATTTTCTACCCCATCAATTATTGCGACTTGCGCTTTTCCAATGCCAATTTTGGTGCATTCAATTTTATTATCAGAAGAAACTTTCGCTATAAATTCATCAGAAACATAGGTAGGCTCTTTCGCTTTCCCAAACACAATTGGACGTGCTTGTACAAGATAAATCGTATTTTCAACAGGCATAAAGACAAACTCTACGTCCATAGGGTCACCATAAAAAGCCTCAATCTTATTCGATAACTTCTTGAGTGCTCGCTCAGAAGCCTCAGAAAGCGTTGGGTTCTGGCCAAAGCTATGCTTGTTTTTACCTTCACCCCACACATTTGTTGCATACTTCAACCGCTTTTCAGGGTTAGCTGCAAGTTCCGCTGCTGTTTGTGGCACAAGGCGAACGGTTTTGTTGCGAATAATCGGATAAAAAATATTGTTAGGACCGATGTACCACGTATCAACAGGAACAAGGCTATTCACCACCCCCTCATTGTGTCCAAAGGTTGTCTGTACCATCGTCAGTCCAGGCGTCCTCGCTTCGGCTTCGGTCGTAAACATAACGCCGGGAACAGGAATTTTTTTTACATCTTCTGCGCTTGTTACTTTTATTCCATCTGCCGGTTCACCGATCATGCGTTGGATGAGCACAGGCACGAAGGGCTGCGCTAAAATTGCTTGAATGAGTTCAATAGTTTTTGCAACCGCAAGCCGTTGACTTATCGATTTCAAGCCGACATACGATGCAACAACAACGCCCATAGCTTCCGAAACCGCTTGTGCCGTTGGTTCGACATTTGCCACGGTCTCATTGCCTCCGGCATTGGCAAATTCTTTCGTGTCTTCTTTTCCGGTGCTACGGACCATAAGGCTTAATAATTTACCTAGTTTCAATATAAGGGCACCAAGCTCGTTGTTATCACCTAACTTGCCCAATTCTTCTTGACTGAAAAATGGGTGCTGTTTAAAAACATTTTTAATTTCTTCGCCTAAGGCTTGTACTGCATCCGCAAATGCTTTGAATTCTACAGACAAATCTTTTTTGTCTAAAAGAGCTTTCTGGGTTTTCTGCATAACCTCTTGCGTCAGTTCTTCTGGCTTTTGAACCTTGTAAAGGTATTGTTGCAACAACGCAGCCCACCTGGCCTCTAAATCAAAATTGTTTTTTTTCAAATAAGCAATAACCTCACCATGTGTAACGCCATGAAACTCAGGCACTTTGACAAAATATGACGCTATGCTTTTTTCGGAATCACCTTTTACAATCTCGCCTTTTACGATCTCCTCTTTACATAATTTTCGAAGACACATCAAGTTAGCGGTTTTGTTGCCGTATAAAAGCCCCTGCTTTTCTACGTAGGCCGCAGCATTAAATGGGGCCTGTTTAACCAAGGCTGCATAACCCACGCTGTCTATGATCAACACTATTGCAGCAAGAGCCGCCAAAAAACTCCGCACCTTCATATGATTTCTCCTTTGCATCGTAAAATGACAACTACGAAGAAAGAGTTAAGCACAGCGCACACAGCAAAGTCGATGGATACGCTTGATTTTGTGTAAAACTACCCGGTAACCGGAATTTTTTTGAGCGCAAGCAACTCTGAAACAGTCGCAAAGCGATAGCCGCGCGCTTTCAGTTGCGTAATAATTTGATTGGCCGCAGCAATAGTATGCTGCGGCGTTCCACATCCGTCATGTAACAGAATAATCGATCCAGGACTAACATTGCTGAGAACTTTTTTTACGATGTATTCGGTCCCAGGATTGGTCCAATCCCACGCATAGACATCAAAAAGAATGTTCGTACGTTTCATATCCTTCAACACCCAAGGAGCAATCACCAGCCGGCGACCATGGGGACAGCGAAAAGGAATGGAGCCGGTGTAGCCACAGCGGCGAATAATTTCGTCAGTTTTGGTAATTTCATCTCGCACTTCTTGCGGCGAACACCAGATCAAAAGCTGGTGCGACCAGGAATGATTGCCTATTTCGTGGCCTGCCGTATAAATACTTTTTACCATTTCTGGGTGCTGTGCCGCACGCTGGCCTATGACAAAGAATGTTGCTTTTACTTCATGCTCTTTTAAAACGTCCAGCATCGCCGGGGTGCACGCTGGCGACGGACCGTCGTCAAACGTCAACGCAACAATTTTTTCATGCGTCTTAACGTGACGTACCGATTTACCAAACATTTGTGGAGATTGCGGCGCCGTTAGAAACAACAAAAGCGGCGGAATCAGCGCCAAAAGTGCTGGCCACAACATATGACCATGTTACTCTTTTTTCCAGTCAGCATCACCTTCACTGTATTCAACCTCCTCCTCCCAGCACCAACCCTCTTTTTCAAACGTTTCTTTAAAATGCTGCTTACGCGCTTCGGCTTCTTTTTGACGTCTTACAGCTTCTTGCTGACGTGCAATCTGAATAGTAATTTCGTACTCAAGCAATTCCTTACTCAATACATTGAATCGTTCCAAAATGCTTTGTGCTGCTTTGCCAAATTGTTTTTTATTTTCAGAAGCAAATTCAGCCAGTAGCTTCTGTATTGTTTCAACATAGAGCCACGTCTTTTTATCATCCTCAGTACTCCACTGATCCGCATGAAGTAGCGCATCCAAGAAGGGATCGATTTTTTCCTCCCCTCCCAAACGAAATATAACATTTTTATAGACTCGTCTTCGTATATTTGCTGGCGGCATGATACCAGTTTTGTCATGCATACCAAAGATAAGAAGGAATCTACTTTTGAAATCTGAAGACTGTTGCAATTGAGGAGGTTCTTGCATCCCCAAAAGAACTTCACCACACAGACTCCCAACAAGACCAATCTGCAATACGCAACGCATGATCTTCATACACACCCTCCTTGTGACTAAAAAAACAATCTATGCATTTGAAGATAGCGTAGCATTATCGCCGTTATTTTTGCCATAAGCCCCGTATTTGCATTAAATCTGCTGCACAGAGCCATGCATGAAGCACACAAAGCTAGCCGCTTGGGTGATTACTCCACCACAAACGACGGCAGTTGTAGCCCCAACAAAGCACTCATGACATCATGAAATTCCCTCAGGCGAAGCTTACACATATTTTCAGAAATCATCGGCTCAACGATTGCGGGAATGTATTGTTGTGTCACAATACACAAATCATGTAATGCACGCTTAATATTTTCGATAGAATTCATGCAATGCATCAATTTAAATAGCTCACAAGTGGCAAAAATAACGGGTACATTAACACAGGCCCTGCATCCCTCAAGCTGTCCGCGTAACCGTGCAATATCTTCAACATCTCTGTGCGTCGCTCGGAGGCGGTAGAGAGGTTGTGTAACCAAAGATAAAGAATCTGCATGTCGAAGCATTGAGGCCGGTTCCAGGCCAAACATAATCGATGCACATTCTTTTCTGACAACATATTGAAAATAATAGTGAATCTGCGTCGCAATGGTACCCAATAAGAATAACGCACTCTGCTCGTCTGGATGAGCTTCATAAAACGACTTATACATCGTCGCAATCTGCTCATAGTAAGCAGGATATGCTCGCAAGCGACTTTCAAAACTTGTAGACCGCAAGGAATACCCAGTAAACCACAATCTCATCTGGTAAGTTGCTTCACGTAAGCATGGAAATAATGCAGAAATTCCATCAAGTTCCTCGGTAGGCGTTTCGGTCATTACTGTGACAAATGTTTGGTAGACATAGCGGGCGATGTTGTAAGCAGTTTGTTCCGCATGGCGACTACAGAGCTCTTGCTGCGTTGTTACATGTAACGTTCGACTTGCCTGATTAAGGCTGACAAGCGAGGCATCATCCAGAAAGGAACACATTACGTTTTGCGTCACGGCCTCTGGAAGCATTTCAATGCCGGATTGTCCTACATTAGCACAAAACCTGCGCTTCTTCATTGGACATGCTGAAAAGACCACACCAATCAGGCACATGTTCAGAACGAATTGTACAATAGTTTTTCGGTTAAACTTCATTATGTTCCATGCTAGAAAACAAATCATGTGAAATCGAGCATGCATTTTCATAAAAATCCTTGTGCGTAAAACAATAATTAGAAATGTGGAGCGAGAGCATACTTGAACAACATTTGTTTGTAAATAGCTGATCTTTTACGTCATCCACGACTCAGAGCGGCGATCCAGGGCTATACTCCCTCTTTCGAGGGAATAACCCTGCTGTCACAAAAGTTAACAGGGCCTAACTATTCAGGAAGCGAACACAGATCGATAAATTCCTTCATGCCGCAGGCTGCATTATTGGCAACCTCTTCAGCGTTTTGATGGAAAAACGATGGGTCTTCCGAACCACCCAGTCCCGGCTTTTCTAAATCAATGAACGCCGCGTGTAATTGACCATCTTCGCCGATAAAAAATTGAATGTTAGGAGTAAGCGTACCGTTAACACTCCACACCCCACAATGTTCGATCACCCGCATTATTTCATCACATAGCTCACTTGACTGGAAATTTGGTGACTGCAAAATTTCTTGCGATGGGAAAATGTGTTCAATTTCCTTGCTCACCACAACATAATTATTGTCATTAATCTCGTCACTTATTGCCCATGGCAGTTTGTATAAATATTTTTTGGGCGCACAAACATGTTTCAAATGATTTTCTTCAATAAACTTTCTCATTTCATGCGCAGCATAGGCCCGACTCACACATTGACGTGGTGACACACACGTCTCAATGTCTCGCCATGTTTCTGCTGTTAGTATCTTGCTAGGAATCACTTGATTACCACAAATCGCCGGATAGGATGGATAATTAATTGCTGGCATTTTAAGCAGGTAACCGGGCCACAGTTCTTTTGAATGCAAAATATACGCGTGCCTTGATGACAAAATTTTGAAATTAAAATGCTTTTGTGCCTCAATCAAAGCACATCCTCGCATTGCCCGAATAATTGCTATCTGCTTTTGATATAAAGCGAGGCCTCTCTGAACAGCAGGCTTCATTCGAGGACCCCAATGAGGTTGCAATCGAAGCTCACGAGGCAGCGCAGCCAATGCCTGCGCGTAAAGATCTGAAAAAAACAAATCCAGGTTGCGCTTCATCAAGCCATTGCGCAATATGCAATACTGCCGAACTTCTTGATCAAGCTCCTTAAAACGTTGTTGCTGGACAATCAGTGCCGGTTCATCCTGTTTGTACTCAGCTTTCATACAATAAGCATTGCCAACAAGCGTCAACATCAACACAACTACAATTTTCTTCATAAACACTCCTCAAAAAATGATTTGTTTTACGCAATTCCTACGACAAACTTCACGATTCAGCTCTTTAATGGGATAGTAGAAGTATAAAGGATTTATCATGTATTACAGTTTATTTCTTCTCTTAGTCGCCACTCCTGCAACACTTGGATATGCATGGCGCGCAACAAAAAAACGTCCACGCCAGAAGACATCTTCTCAAAAAATCACTTTTGTTGTATTTGATTTTGACGGCACGCTTGCTGATAGCTTTCATGCAGCAATTGCAACCTGCAATGCATTGGCAACACGCTACAAGCTTCCAACTATTACAGCAGCACAAATCGAAGAAATTCGACAGCTATCTATGCGCGACATTATTACCAAAAGGCTAAAAATTCCGTGGTATAAAATCACATTTTTTCATGCAAAAGCAACCAGATTCATGGCGGAAAACGCGCCTACACTAAAACCATTTCAAAACATTGCGACCACACTCAAGAATCTTAAAAAACAGGGCTATGGTCTTGGGATAATTACTTCAAACAATAGAACTGCTGTCAAAAATTTTTTGAGAAGAAACAGCATTGATGTTTTTGATGTTTTATACACTGACTCAAGCCTCTTCGGTAAACATCGTGTCATGCGAAGCTTTTTGAGGAAACATCGCCTCAGTGCGCACAACATTGTCTATGTTGGCGATGAAGTTAGAGACATTGAAGCTGCAAAAACAGCGGGCATACGCATGATTGCCGTCGGCTGGGGTTACAATTCTCAAGAAATTCTACGAGCCAATCAACCTGATGCTTTTATTGCAACCCCACAAGAATTGGCACAAACGATTGGTGATTTACAGTTACACGAAGCAGCATCAGTGAAGCAAACGTAAAAGTATTATGGCTTTTGCATGCTAATGTTTTTCGAACTTCATTCAGTGTCATAAAGTTCATTGCGCTTTGCCAACTCCTCATAGCACAACACGGCAAGCAATGTTGATGACACATATCCACGTTTCTGTGCAATGGCAAGAGCTTTTTTCAATAGATCAGGATTACTATGCACAAAAACTGTAAGTAACTTATGCATAACAGCACCGGTTGACGCATACTTTCTCCATGCATCTCTCACGAGAAATGGTTGCTCTTGTATGCAGGTACCATAAACATCAATGCACTGTGCAGCAGTTTGAACAATCTCATCCAACGGCATCGTTTTTGATGCACACGAACTAACAACAGCAACCTCATTGGCAATATCAGACAACTGCACCTCTTGCAGACATCTCAACAATGTCATTTCATCAGGCAAAGTGATTAGCATCCTATCTTCTTTATCAATATCCATTGGAGCTTCCATTGCACAGCAAGTACCATGCAAAATGGTCACAGCAATCAATAAAAAATGTAGTCTTTTTATTGTTCTCATCGTCATTCTCCCTTTGAAAAGCCAATCACTTACTGTTCTTTTGTTATCGCCATTTTGAATAAAAATTTTCTGAAATACAAATATATTCTGCAAACACTCACATCAAATACCCCTCAGAAATAGTGAAATCTAGACTCAACAATCAGCACTCTGTCACAATGAGGTCGTAGAGGGATCAGGGGAAAATATCATTATTTTTGAAATGGGGGGATCATGAAACTAAGAATTTTATTATTTATTACTGCACTAGCGCTTTCACCTATGGCTTTGCTCACGGCAGCGCAAAGAGAATCGGTCTTCGGACCTTCACCAATCAATTTGGCTGGCGTTAGATATCCCATCAAAAAAACATTTATCATCGGCGATGAGATTTATACTTTTGTACGTACCAAAAAAGATCATCACCTTCCCCACCAAGAATTTACGCAACTCGTCTACAATCTTATCACCAGATTGCCTGAGCAACGCGCTGGATGGCGAATTGACGGAGGAACCGTTACATTAACGTTAGAAAGCAAACCCAATGGCGACGTATTTCTTACAGCAGTCACCACACCGCTCGTTACTTGCCACAGCCGTTCATCACCCCAAAAAATAACAGCTTTAAAGCTACCCGTGCACTCAGCCCAATGCTTGATCAATGATTCGTTATATCTCTTTGTGTATGATCAAGACAATCCAATCGTAAGAATCTTGCGAAAATCGCTTACACATATGCTCGATAAATTATTACTCATCAGAGATCAATTAGAATCTGAGATGCATATGATGTGTGCCAAATGTCAGGAACCAATTTATCACCTTAACGCTCAAAACAGACAAATCGGCAGTCCGCATACGTACTTAGGAACCTGCAAGCATGCCGTGCACACCGAAGGGTGTTCAGATCAATGTTTAAAAACACGTGATCAAGAAAAACAATCCGCCATCATCGCAAGCAAAGAGGAAGAAAAGACACCCGAACCAGTAGAAGCACAAGAAAAAGAAGAAGAAAAATCGCCCAAACAATCATCACGCTTGAGCGTAGAGTTTCAGGAGGAATTAATTCACACGTTCATGGACGATTCACATCACGATGATACGCCACCAACGCACTACTACCAGTGCCCTGACCCAACATGTCAGGCAATTTCGAGCCTCGACAATATTTTTTCGATTGATTAAAACACATCAGAAATAGTAACGACGTTTTAAACCCAGCTCACAAGACAAGGACCGAAATGTCTTACGAACGAACGAAAACGTTCAAGTTAATACAAAAAAAAAGTCTCTCGACTTTCATCGAGAGACTTTTTAATCTGGCAGTACCTGTTTTCCCGGACCGTCTCCAGTCAAGTATCTTCGGCGTCGTGAGCTTAACTGCCGTATTCGGAATGGGAACGGGTGTTTCCCCACGACTATGGCCACCAGAAATTTTTTAGAATATATCAAATTTTCACTGATCTTTTTGTTTAAAATTCTGCTAGCAAACATCGCTGCTTGCTAGCAGAATTTTTACCGTAAATGTAAAAGATAATAATTTTTAAATCACAACAATGAGAGTCTCAGTTCAAGTAGTTTCTTAAAATTAGCGTAGATAAAACATTCGACCTATTAGTACTGGTTAGCTTAATGTCTTGCAACACTTCCACACCCAGCCTATCAACCTTGTAGTCTTCAAGGGGTCTTATGTACTGCAGTTACCCACAATACGGGGTATCTAATCTTGAGGTGGGCTTCCCACTTAGATGCTTTCAGCGGTTATCCCGACCAAACCTCGCTACCCAGCTTTGCTCTTGGTAAACAACTGGAACACGAGCGGTTTGTCCATTCCGGTCCTCTCGTACTAGGAACAGCTCCTCGCAAATACCCTACGCCCACAGAGGATAAGGACCGAACTGTCTTACGACGTTCTGAACCCAGCTCGCGTACCGCTTTAATTGGCGAACAGCCAAACCCTTGGGACCTTCTCCAG
>Ga0265297_10001301_pt1 | contig 60057 bp, 49 predicted proteins | sample Munlanlwell13791_FD_192502 | JGI IMG/M metagenome (GOLD analysis project Ga0265297, IMG submission 192502) | Leachate microbial communities from a municipal landfill in Southern Ontario, Canada - Leachate well 137-91 | ecosystem: Engineered > Solid waste > Landfill > Unclassified | place... | reverse complement strand
TCACGCTACGGCACCCACCGAGAACCGCTACGACTACGAGATGACCTTCCTCACGCGGGCCGCGCGGGAAGGGACGCCGCTCGTCATGGTTCCGATCGAGACGGTCTACATCGAGAAGAACGCGGCGTCCCACTTCCGGCCCGTCATCGATTCGATCCGGATCTACAAGGAACCGCTCAAGTTCGCGCTCTCTTCGCTCTTCTGCACCGGCGTCGACCTGCTTCTCTTCACGCTGTTGTCCCTGCTTCCGATCCCGGACGTGTTCCGCCTCGTCGCGGTCGCGACGATCGTCGCAAGGCTGGTTTCGGGGATCCTCAACTTCCTCTTGAACCGCCACTGGAGCTTCCGGAACAAGGCTTCCTTCCGACGCCAGTTCACGCGCTACTTCCTCCTCTACCTGTTCATCCTCTCTTCAAGCATCCTCCTCGTCACGCTCCTCGAGTTTCTCCCCTTCCACATCACCTTCGTGAAGGTGATGGTCGACGGATCGCTCGCGATCGTCAGTTTCCTCGTCCAGAAGAAATGGGTGTTCGCGCATCCGAGGCGGATCGCCCGCTGAATGGAAAAGGCATCGTCCCCATGGATTTTCGGGGACGATGCCTTATTTCGTTTCGATTGTATCCGATGTCGCGTCCTTGAAGATTACGGTACCATCTGCTTCAGCCCGACGTGGACGTCGTCGAAGTCGTACTCGCCGTCGTTGCCGGCCGCGTAGACGTCGATCTGATAGCGGATGCCCTGCGTCAGGCCGGAAAACAGCGTGTCGAAGATGACGATCGTCCCATCGTGGCGCATGTCTTCGGTTACGGTCACGACGACTTCGTCGACGAACGCAAGTCCGTTCGTGTAGTCCCGGAGCAGGAAGCGGATCGTCTGGACCGCGGAATCCTCGTCGAGCAACTGGAAGTCGACGTTGCCGTCGGTGGGGGACGCCTGGACGTTATGGAAATAGAAACTGTCTTCCTCGATCGCCCTGCGGTCATCGATGTCCTTGACACGGTAGCGGAATCCGGCGGAATTGGTCTCGGGGTACTCCCGCCAGATGGATGCGCTCATGGAGAAGTATCCCATCTCGACGGTCACGGGTTCGTCGGGATGAGCGGCATCGACAAACAGGTCGAGGGTGACGTCGCCACTCGCCTTGTTCTCGCTCGTGGAAAGGGCGTGGAACGGGCGGAAGTCGCTTTTCGCGTATCCGTAGGCGAAGTAGTAGTGGCGGAAGGACTTGAAATCCGTGATTTCATAATGGAAGAAGATCTTGTTCGTGACGACTTCTATTCGGACGTCGGTGATGACGACGTCGAAGGCCGGCTCCTCGAACTCGAGCATCTCGACGACGTAGCCGTTCGTTTCAAGTTCGACGTCCAACGGATCGATCGTGGTGTCGGTCGTTGTGTCGATCGCGCATCCGAGCAACGAAAGCGCGAGGAAGCAGGTCATGAAGCATAGGAAACGTCTCATCGAATATCCCCTTGGCGTCTATAGGTCCGCTCACGTCCCATTATATCACGGAAAGACCCGATGGAATTTACTATTCAATTTTTTACTACCGCTTCATTCATCTTGATTCCCATCGGCCGGGTCGTCTTCATTCGTGGACAGAACCGCCGGTACGGATTCGCATCCGGGTACCATCTGTCTGATGAGCGAGAAGCATTCCCTGAAATGGTCGCCGGTGCAGAACCATCTCCGCTTTCGCTTCGATCGGTCGGAGAAGGAGACGTTGATCTCGATGCCGCCGACATCGGTGCAGAATACGTCGTTGGGATCATCCATGATCGATAGGGTCCTCGCCGCCACCTCTTGGTATAGACGGAGAAAGAGGGGACTCGACGTTCGGTAGGACCATTTCAATTTCGGATTGCATTCGGATTCGGTTGCCGGTTCATACAAGTACTCGATCGAGTTCGGTGTGATCGTCACCTTGTCGCCGTAGGCTTCCTCGGAAGGACCCCATCCTGAACCACCTTTGAATATGATCTTCATGACCTCTGCCATGTACAACTCGTCTCCCTGTCCATCTATCGTACCATCACGAATGCTGTATGTCGTCTTCCAGATCGCAAGGTGGATCATGGAACTCCCTTGCGGAGCTGCGGCTATTCTCAAATTGGAATCGAGAATAGCCGCAGCCACGTCGGATTTGTGTGCGGAATGTCTAGACCGCGATATTCTCCAACAACTTCTTGAAATTGTCTTTCGTCGTCTTCGATACACATGATGCGGTCAGTCTGTTCTTGAAGGCGACGCTATCGTTAAAGAACTTCGTTTTCGGCTTGTCCTCCGGGCCGAACAGGTCTTCGATGTTCTTCCAGGAAGGATCGATGTCCGTCAAGGAGATGACCTCGACGTTCTTTTTGTTTTGATTCTTCGTCTTGAATGAATCGCCTTCAAAATCGCCATCGACCAGTATCGTCGGCAATTTCTCGACTTTAAGAAGCGTATCGACGATTCCCGGCTTCTTGACGCCTTGAATCGGGAGGAAGACGATGTTGTTGATCTTGAACAGGTTCTTGAAGGCCGTCAGATAGCAGTAATCGGTGACTCCTTCGACGAATACGGTATGCGTCGTCCCTTGATCATACAACACATATCTGCTGATCGTGAGGGCGTCTTTGATCGGTCTCAGCGCATCTGTTTCCTCTCCGCTGCCGAATACGTGGAATTTGCTTTCGATGATGGCTCCGGTGCCGACGCGGTTGACGATTCTGACTTCTTCAAGGTGATTCACATCCACGAAGAACGGCAAGTGGGTGCTGACGACGAAGGTCAGTTCGTACTTCTTCGCATAATTCTTGATGAACGTCCGCAATTCCTGGACTCCCTGCATGTGAAGGTTTGTCGCCGGTTCATCCATCACGATGATGTCGCCGCGTTTCAGGTTGTTCTTCATGATGACCGAAAAATAGAAGTTGAAGAACCACCGGAATCCGGCCGATTGCTTGTCGAGGTGCAACGCGATGTCGTCGATGAAGATCGAGAGATAGATCGCTTCCTTTTCGAGCGTCAATTCAAAGATGTATTTCTTGTCGGAAAGGAAAAACATTCTGTTGAACTGGGCTGTCACATCTAGAAGTCGGGTATTGATGTCTTTCGCCGTTTTCTTCAATAGCCCAAACATGTTCTGTTCCCTGGCCTTCTTGTAGCAGTTGACAAGCTCGTCGACATTGAATCCGATCGCCGAAAACAGCGCTTTGAAAAAAGGTGAATTGCCTACCTGATCGGGAGTAACGAGTAGTTGGCTGTTTGCAGTCACCGTCTCGGCGAAACGGATGATCGTCGGATAGACGGACATCTGATTCTTTGTTTCCCATTCGATGATCTCACGCGGCGTCTCGTACATGGTCGGGTCGAATTCTTTGATGTATCCTGATACCATTTGATCTGTATAGTGGGAACCGATGTTCTTCCAATATGCCGTGCCAAAAACCGATATGTTGACTTTGTGTACGGGTTCGACGATGTCGTACCGATCAGTCAACGAACGCGTATTCGTCGCATCGATCGCCATTTGTCGATACTGCTCGGGCAAACGACTTGAATGACCGTTTTTAACGTTGTACGATACGATGGACAACCCGAAGTCGATAGCTGCTTGACTCGGCTTCGAAACGAGATTCGACTCGATCATGATATTGTTTTTCTTGTCATTGTAGAAGTACTTTTCTATTGATTTCTTTCCATCCACGAGAATCTTGTCAATTCCCAGAGTGATGTCATCATTGGCGATCGCCACGCTCAATCTGGGGCTCGGATTCTCATTGCTGAAGTCGGGTACATCCTTGCCCGACAGACCGTCCTTTGATCCGAAAGAGATCAAGGCATCGAGGCAGTTCGATTTACCGCAGTTATTCGGACCGACGACAACGACCATGCTTCCCATCTCGCCAGGCGCAAGACTCGTGTTCAGAAGCAATTCCTGAGTTTCCTCGACTCCGATGTTCCTGTAGTTCTTGATTTTTAATACTCTTTCCGCCATGTTATTCCTCCTGTATTATTTTGATTTCGATCATCAATCAGTGTCGTTCGGATTTGTTCTCGGCATCTCTCGCGTTGTCCAGCAGAGAATCGATTGCATTATCCAGTTTATCCGTCAAACACAATACTCGAATCAAATGAACCTTCTTGACATCGAGGATTGATTGGGAGAGGGTCAGTTTCCGAATGGTCGCGATGATCTCGACGTCAGACTCGCTCTGTCCTTCGATCGGAAGGATCTTGTTGATCAGATAGTCCATCATGACGGGACGTGTCAGGTTTCTGCTCTTGTCGATGAATGAGAACAGGTCATAACAACGCTTGTCGATACCGTTGTACTCTTTTTGCTCGTACAATTCAAGATATCTGTATAATGTCGGCCTCGAAATGTTCAAGTATGACGCCAACTCCACCAGACGAACTTGAGATGTCTTCAGTTTCTCTCTGATACCCACAATCACCACCTCCTCTCGGCTTGATACAATCGTAACATTATTTACAAAATTTGTAAATATGATTTTATGATATTTGTAAATTCCGCACATTATGAATCGAATTCCACACGAATGTCCAATGATGTCTGTTAACGCAATCGGTTTTGACTAAATGAAAAGCGGCATCGTCCCCCGAAGTATCCGCTTCAAAGGACGATGCCGCATATATAGATATGTTCATATCAATTCCTTCAACCTATCCGTGACGATCGCATATCCGTCCTGGTTCATGTGGAGTCCCTCGACCGTGTACTTCCGGTCGAAGTTCCCCTCCGCATCCGCGATCAGGTCCGTGAAGTCAACGAAGACGATGCCCTGGATGTTTCTGATGATCCCGTTGATCTTCCGGATATCCTCGTTCTTCCGTTTTCCGACCGTTCCCGGATCGACCTTCGGGTTGACGGGATAGACCGCCTGGAGGACGATCTTCGTCTCGGACTGCCGTTCCCTGATCTTCGCGACGATCTCGCCGATCCGCGACGCCGTTTCTTCCGGCGTCGTCTTGAGGAGCGCAAGGTCGTTCGTGCCGATGAGCAGCACGACCGTCTTCGGATCCAAGTCGAAGACACTCTCGTCAAGCCGCTTCAACAACCCGACGGTGGTGTCGCCGCCGATCCCGCGGTTGTACACGAGCTTTCCCGGAAAATACTCGGAGACGTTGTAGTCCTGGGTGATCGAGTCGCCGACGAAGACGATCCCGCCCTTCTGGGCGCGGGCGTTGAACTTCCGAAACGACTTCACCTTCTCGGCGAAGCCGGCGACGATGATCATGTCGAGGAAGTCGATCGCGCCCCTCTCGTGGCCGACCGCATATCCCTTCTTCCGTCCGAGGCGGTAGAGGAGCACGCCCGTGGCCGCGAGTGCGGCGAGGAACAGCGCGCCGCCGAGGACGTAAAGCAGGATTCCGAGGAACGCAGGCATGGCAATCATCCTTTCCTATTCCGCATCCGTCTCGTCGGGCACGAAGGCGCCGACGTACGGGGCGAACAGCTTTTGCAGATGGAAGGTCGCGATCGCTGCGTAGAGCGCAACCGAGACCAGGATCGTCCCGTACCAGAGGAAGAACAATAGGACGGGGACGGCGAGGGCGCCGAGGACGAGCAGGACCGAGAGCGGATGCGACGCCGCCATCAGGAGGACGTTTCTGAGCATGTCCCTCTTTCTATTCGTTTCGAACACCGCGAGCATCGGATACAGGAACGCCACATACGAGACGAGCAGGACGGCGGAGACGACGCCCGCGCCGGCGACGACGGGCTCGCCGATCGACATCGCGTAGCGGATCACGAGGTATTCGCCGAACCCGAGGACCGCTGCCAGGACCCAGAGGATCGTCGAGAACCAGAATCCCTCCTTGAAACCGTCCCAGAAGTCGTGGACGACGCGGACGGTCTTCTTCCCGTCGACGACGCGGAAGGCGACGCGGAAGAGCGCCTTCAGCGCCGCGCCGGCGCACAGGCCGCCGGAGAGGGCGGTCGCCGCAAGGAAAAGGAAACCGGCGAGAACGAGGTCGGCGGCGTCCCTGAACAGGTCCTTGATCCGATACGTTCCCATCGGTTTCCTCCTTGCGTGCGAATGATTCCTTTCTTAATTATATCAGACGGGCTTCTTCTTGAGGAAGAGGAAGTAGACCGCCGCGCCGATTCCGCCGAGAACGACGACGGCGCCGCCCGCGATCAACGCGATCGTGCCCGCCGACATCGGGAATTCGCCGGTCTCGGTGAACGAGTCGGACTCGACGTAGATCGTCAGGCCGGTCTCGGAATCGCCGACGGCGAGCGGATCGTAGTGCTGGAGTTCCTCGTACACTTCCTCACCGACGGTGAGCGTGTAGTTGGCGAGGACCGAGATGGAGTCCTTGGTGACCCATCCGGCAAGGTCGGCTTCGACGTAGATGTCGTTCCAGATGCCGTCGATCGCCCAGTCCATCGAGGCTTCGAGGATCTCGCGCGGTTCGACGAACGTGCAGCTCGAGCCGTCGCATGTCCAGGTCGGACGCTCGTTGGCGGCGAAGTCGGCCCAGGATAGCGTCGGCGAGAGGTCGACGAGCTGGCCGTACTGGGCGAGGAAGTCGTCGAAGTCGTCGAATTCCATCGTCAGGGTGAAGTAGCGGTGGACGCCTTCCGTGACCATCGGTTCGACGGTCAGGAAGTCGGGCGCGTTCTCCTCGAGCCAGGTCTGGATCGCGGACACGCCGCCGTCGATGTGGGTGGAGTTGATGACGGCGCCCTTGCCTTCGGTCTGGTCCGGATCGTCCGGATTGATGATCGGAGTGTCGGACAGGGTGTCGTCCATGACGTCGAGGATGAACTGGCGGGATCCGCCGCCGTCCTTGGCGTCGAACGTGGTTTCGACGCCGATCTCGCCGGCCCAGCAGCCGGTGAGCGCGAAGACGCCGACGATCAGAAGCAGTGCGGTAACGAGTTTCTTCATTTTCTTCTCCTTTTTCTCCTATCTATCTGTTTCTTGCTTAGGAATCTTCTCCCATGTAGAACACGAACTTGTTCAGCTTGAGGGCGAGAACGGTGACGACGAGGACGATCACGAGGAGGATCCACGCCATCGCCGACGCCATGCCCATGGCGTTGTCCGCCATCATCTTGTCGAAGAGGTAGTACGCGTAGTAGTACGAGGACCGGGACGGTCCGCCGTTGGTCATGATGTAGGCCATCGTGAACACCTGGAAGCCGCCGATCAGGCCCATGATGAAGTTGAAGTAGATCGAGGGCGTCATCAGGGGCAGGGTGATGTGGATCATCTTGTGCCACCAGCCGGCGCCGTCGATCTCGGCGGACTCGTAGAGCGTCGTCGGGATGTCCTGCATCTGCGCGAGGTAGATCACCATCGATCCGCCCGAGGTCCAGAGGCCCATCAGGATCAGGGTGAACTTCGAAAGGTCCTGGTCGAGATACCACCCGAGCGGTTCGACCCCGAGGAGGTCGTAGATCGGGTCGAGAAGGGCGTTGACGAGACCGAAGTTCGGTTGGAAGAGCCACATCCAGAGGAGCGTCATCGCCACCACCGAGACGACGTTGGGGAGGTAGAAGAGCGTCCGGTAGACGCTCATCCCCTTCACCCGGTTGTTCAGGAGGAAGGCGAGGAAGAGACCCACGAAGATCGAGAGCGGAACCGCGATCGCGACGTGGTAGACCGTGTTCCCGAGGCTTTTCCAGAAGAGCGAGTCGTTCGTGAGGAGGATGCGGTAGTTCTCGAAGCCGATCCATTCCATCGGCGAGATCATGTCGTAGTTCGTGAAGCTGATGTAGAGCGACATGAAGATCGGGAAGATCCCGAGGACGATCAGGCCGAAGAGCCACGGGAACGCGAAGAGATGCCCCGCGAGGTTCTCCTTCTTCTTCATCTGCCGTACGGTGATCGTCTTCGCCATGGTTTCACATCCTAGGATCGCTTAGTGGGTCGCGTTGTAGTTTTCCTGTTTCTCGAGGTAGTTCGCCCGGGCCGCGGCGAGCGCTTCGGTCGCCGTCATCTCCCCGGTGAGGAAGTTGTTGTAGTAGGGCTGCCAGTCGTTGCCGTGCCACGAGGGGGCGTACGGGATGTAGACCTTGTCCCGGGCGTACTCGACCTCGACCAGCATGCGGGCGAGGATCGGGTCGTCCAGTTCGGTCGCAAGGTCGGACATCGCCCGCTTGTGGGCCATGATCCAGCCGTTGACCTCGGCCATTTCCTTCTGGACGTCGTAGCTCATGAGGTACTTGAGGAATTCCCAGGCGCCCTGTTTGGAGGCGTCGTCGCCGTCGCCGTTGTCGTAGAGCTCGATCGAGAAGCCGGAGCCCCAGTTGACGCGAATCCCGCCGTCGTCCGGAACCGGGATCGTGGTGACGCCGAAATTGAAGTCGGCGCCGGCGTTCTTGATGATCTCATAGAGGCCGTCGGTCTCGACCATCATCGCGACGCGCTCGCCGGCGAAGGGATTGATGCCGAGGAGGGTGTTGGCGTCTCCGAACGCGACCAGCTGGGCGCGGGTGAACTCGGAATTGAAGTCCTTCATCCACTGCAGGACGTCGATGTGCCCCTGGGTGTTCAGGGTCGGATCGCCGTTTGCGTCGAAGAAGTCGAGGCCCGCTTCCCAGAGCCATCCGTGATAGGTGGCGTTGCCGTAGGAGGGGTCGAAGCCGAGCCGCTGGATCTCGCCGTCGCCGTTCACGACGTCGAGCTGCTTCGCGACCGCCAGGAGTTCGCTCCACGTGGTCGGGACGTCGGCTTCGGTGAGGCCGACCTCTTCGAACATGTCGAGGTTGTAGTAGAGGACGCGCACGGTCGCCGTGAACGGGAGCGCGTAGAGGTCGCCGTCGTAGGTGGCGAACTCCATCTGCGCCGTGTAGAACTGGTCGAGCTCGAGCCCGTCGGGATCGTCGACGAGGAAGTCGGAGATGTCGTAGAGCACCCCCGCCTCGGCGCGCGATTCGACGTCGTCGAGGGTCGAGAGCCCGAGGTCGGGCGCGGTCCGGGAGGACACGGCGATGTTGATCTTGTCCCAGTAGTCCCAGAACGAGAAGCCGGTGCCCTTGACGTAGTAGGTGTCCTGCGATTCGTTGAAGGCGTTGATGATCGCCTTCGTCGGCGTGTACGCGGTCGTCCCGACCGGCGCCATGTGCCAGAAGTCGATCGTGATCTTGTCGGTCGGTTCGCTCCCGCACGCCACGAGGGCGATGGCGGCGAACAGGACGGTGAAGCAGACGATGATTTTTTTCATTCGCTTCCTCCTAGCCTTTGATGCCCGTGAACTTGATGCCTTCGATGAAGGTCTTCTGAGCGAAGAAGAACATGATGAGGGTCGGCAGCATGATCAGGATCGATGCGGCCATCATCAGGTTGTACTGTCCGCCGTACTGGGTCTGGAACGCTCTCAAGCCGAGGGCGAGGGTCCAGTGTTCGGGGTTGGACAGGAAGATCAGGGGGCCGAAGTAGTCGTTCCAGGCGCCCATGAAGGTGAAGAGGGCGACGGTCACGACCGCCGGCTTCGACAGCGGCAGCATGATCTTCACGAAGATCTGCCAGTGGTTCGCGCCGTCGATCACGGCGCTCTCCGACAGTTCCTTCGGGATTCCCTTGAAGAACTGGCGGAGCAGGAAGATGTAGAACGCGGCCCCGCCGCCGAAGAAGGCGGGGACGACGAGCGGGAGCCTGGTGCCGAGCCATCCGATCTTGGCGTACATGATGTACGTCGGGATCAGGATCACCTGGATCGGGAGCATCATCGTCGCGAGCATCACGACGAACCACTTGTCCCGCCCCTTCCAGCGCAGCTTCGCGAAGGCGTAGGCGGCGGTGGTGGCGGAGAAGACGGTGCCGGTGACGACCAGGACGACGACGATAAGCGAGTTCTTCAAATACATGAAGAACGGGATCGCCTCCACCGCCGTGATGAAGTTCGACCACTGGGGCACCTCCGGAAGAAACTGCTGGATTCCCCTCAGCAGTTCGGCGGGTGTCTTCAGGGCCGTGAACAGCATCCACAAAAACGGGAAGACGAAGACGAGCGAGAAGGCGATCAGGACGACGTGCAGGATTCCGTGCGTGACCGCCCTGGTGACCTTCCTGGACCTGTATCTTGCGCTTTTCGCCATGGAACCGCCTCCTTTCTCCTGACCGTTGTCAGATTTCCCTCAGGCGGATGAAGCGCGGTACGTAGACGTCGCAATCCGAGAGGTTGTGCTCGAAGTTGTAGGTGTTGACGTTATAGCTGACCAGGACGTTTTGGCTTTCGGAGAGCTGGGGATGCGCCTTGGCGTTATAACAGTACGTCGTTTGCTTGTAGAGGTCGGGTTCGGGCTTGCGGTAGACGACCTGCGGCGGTTCGAAGGGACCGACGATCGTTTCTCCGAGCGAGGCGCAGACGTAGATCGTGTTGGTGTCGTAGGTGTAGACCGCGAGCCACTTGCCCTTGTTCCGTCCCTTGAGGACCTGCGAGACCGAGAACTCGGTACTGACGTGGTCGATCAGCGGCGCGCAGCGCAGTATGTCGCGTTGCCATGTGATGCCGTCCCAGTACTCGTACTTGTCGAAGAGTTCGAAGTCCTCGGCCTTCACCCGGGCGCAGATCGCCTGCCTGAGGACCCACGTCGTCTTGTATCCGAAGACGTAGACGTAGCCGTCGGGACGTTCGGCGCCGGCCTGGACGGTGTTCGCCGTCACGGCCCCGCCGAAGGTGAAGTCGGAGCCTCCGTGGGAGAACCAGAAGGGCGAGCGCTTCATGACCGCCTTTTGGAACTGGGGCCTTTCGTTCTCGATCGGCACCCTCACCATCTGGATCCCCATGATCCCGAACTGCATGCCCTCGGGCTGGGTGTGGTCGGAGATGACCTGGTAGGGGAAGAGGTAGAGGTTCTTCCCGATGATCGCGCCATCCTGGAGCCAGACGTAGCTCTGGGCCGGAGCCTCGAGGAGGACGCTCGAGGCGTCGGCCTCGACATCGCGGTAGAACGTATCGTCCTTGTAGAAGTACACGCGGGAGAGCGCGAAGAGGCCCTCGTGGTAATCGTCGTCGTAGTTCCCGATCCCAGGTTCGGCGTGGACGTCGAACTGGAAGAAACGGTAGCTCTGGCCGATCTGGATCGTCTTCGATTCCTCGGGGAGGGTCCGTTTCGGCAGTTCGTATTCGCCGAGGTCGTCCCACTTCTTCCCGTCGAGCGAGGCGAGGAGGCGGAAGATCCGGACGCCCCGCGAGGAGAGCGACGGGCTTTCCCTGGAAAGGTAGTTCTCGATGACGATCCGGTCGACCGGCTGGGGCGTCTTCAGGTCGAAGGTGACCCAGACCTTCTTCGGATGGTATCCGGAGACCCAGCCGTCGTCCGGGTTCTTCTGGTCGTAACTGCAGAGGTTCTGCGGGATCGTGCCCTTGACGTCGAGCTTCGGGTCGATCTTCACGAACGCGGAGACGCTCCCGCGTTCGTTCTGATTGAAGCGGAAGTCGATCGCGTTCTTGCCCGGCTCGACGATCCCGAGCGAGTTGTTCATCATCAGGAGCGGACCGTATCTCCTCCTGGTCTCCTTGTCGGTCCGGCCGATGAAGGTGTCGCCGAAGACGAAGAGATTGGTCGAGTTCTGCTTCTGGTCGAAGCGGTCGTTCCCGTCGACGAGGTTGAAGGAGTAGATGCCGTCGCCGCCGCTCCAGCCCTGGTGGCGCATGAAGCGCTTCGACCAGTCCTCGTCCTTCTCGGCGAGATAGCCGTGCCCGAGAGTGAATTCGGCCTTGCCGTCCTCCTGCGCGTCGAACTCGACGCGGTTGGCATAGCAGATTCCGTCTTGGTTCTTCCAAGAGGGAAGATGGTCGACATAGAACGACAGATGTTCGGCCTTGACGCCGCGGATCTCCGCGGCGACGGGGAAGACCTTCTCGAAGGCGACCTTGACCGGCCCCTTCGCGACTTGGATGCTTTTGACGATGTCTCCGGGTTTCATGGTGTCCTCCTTAGGCCGGCCGTTTCGTTTCGATGATCCAGAGGAAGCGGGGATGGTAGATGCGGGCGTCGTTGAGCGCCGACAGCATCGTGGTGTTCACGTTGTAGGAAACCAGGTATCTTCCCGGTGTGGAGAGGTGCGCGTGCATCTTCGCGTTGTAGGTGAAGGCGCCCCTGAGGTAGGTGCTCTCCTTGGTCTGATACAGCGTGGTGAAGTCGGAGAAGGGGCCTGTCGGCGTGTCGCCGACGGAATAGGCGACGTTTCCGCTGGTGGTCCCTTCCATCGCGACAAGGAGGTACTTGCCGGCAAAGAGGCCGGATTCGATCCGGGTCACGGAGAGTTCGGGACTCACGCCCTCGAGCAGCGGGGCCGAATCGTTCGGATCCTTTGACCATCCCGTCCCGTCGTAGTAGCGCCACGCGGTCCAGTCCTCGATGTCCTCGGGGAGGACCCGGGCGACCGTGAGGTGGCGTCCGTCCAGGTCGAGATAGCCGTACACGTAGACGTAGCCGTCGACGGACGAATGATCCATCACGCCGGCGCCGTAGTAGAGCAGTCCGCCTTCGGGAGTCCGGCTCTGGAGCGGCGAAGGCAGGTACTCGGCGTGCTCGAAGTCGATCTCGTCATCGACGATCGGGGCCTTGATCATCCCGACGCGGGTGACCTTGAAGAGCGACCCGTCGTCCTTCACAAGCAGGGGGAAGAGGTAGAGGGATTCGCCGAGGACGATCCCGTCCTGGAGCCAGAGGCGCGCGGAGAGTTCGTTCGCAAGGACCGCGGGGTCGGTCGAGGAGGCGGTGGCGGAGCCGAACAGCGGTTCGCCGTCGGCATCCTCGAAGAGAAGTTTCCCGAGGCCGACGGTCGTTGCGTCGTAGCCGTCCAGGATCAGGATCCGGACGTACCGCGCCGATCCCGAGAGCGGGATCGAGGCCGCGGCGGCCTGGCCGTCCTGGCCGGAGGCCTTGGGCAGGTCGAAGTCGCCCTTCGTCGACCAGGCGTCGCCGTCGTCCGACGTCAGGACGCGGATCCGGCTTGCGCCGTAATCGGGGTTTTCGTTGTAGTTCCAGACGACGAGCCGGCCGAGTTCGACCGAGGCGCCGAAGTCGATGTCGACGTGGTCGGCGGCGGTGCGCGCCGTGCGCCACATCGTGCCGTTCGCCTCGTTCCCGAGGGTCGCGTCCGCATCGAAGTAAGACGAGAGGCCGTCCGAGTCGAGGAGGTTCCTCGCGGTGAAGCCGACGTAGGCGTCGGGGAGGAAGGCGCTCTGCGCGGCGCCCGCTCCCGTGCGGTATCCGAAGGAGAGCGCGTCCGCGATGTTTTCACCGCCCGTAAAGTATCCGACGGAGTTGTTGATCATGACGGAGTTCTTGCGGAAGAGGGTGTTCGCGTCGACGGTCCCGACGAAGGTGTCGGAGAAGACGAAGGCGGTGATCGGATCGGTCGCGCCGATCGCATCGTCGCCCTTCAGGTTGAACGAGAAGATCCCGTCCGCCCCGGTCCAGCCGGAATAGCGGAGAAAGGCGTCCGACCAGTCGATCGCCTCGCGGACGATGAAGCCCTCGCCGAGATGGAACGCGACGTCCTGAAGGGCGTGCGTCTCCCCGATCGCGGCGGGAAAGACGAGCCGGACGGCGATGGCCGAGCGACCGGAAAGGTCGATCGTGCCGGAGCCGTTCTCGAGCGCGACGGCGACGGCGACGCGGTCGAAGTCGACGCCGTCGAGCGAGACGTCGACGGAGACCGTTTCGACCGTCTTCGCGCGGTCGCCGACGTAACCGGCGATCACGACATCCTCGAGCGGATAGATCGAGTCGAAGGTGAAGACCGCCTGGTGCGTCTTCACGAGCGAGTTCTTGAAGAGGAGTTCGTGGGAGTCGGTCGGTTTGCATACGTTGGCGAAGTCCTCGGCGCTGCCGACGAGGGTCGACTTGGGGGCCGTCACGGAGACGACCTTGATTTCTTCATGCACGGTTTCGGTGAACCCCCATTCGCATGCGGGGATCGGTTCTCCCGTCGTGACGGCCTGGCAGGATAAAGGCAGGCCGCAGAGGAGAATCATGGAGCACGTGAGAAGTCGTTTCATGGAGAACCCCCGGGCATGGTAAGCGTTTTTACAATATGAGTGTATCACGCCGTTCGGGAAAAGACAATACATTTTCAATACATTTCGAAAAGAATGTATGGGGAAAAAGAAAAACCGCAGGAAGCGGTCACTTCTTGCGGTAGGAGATCGAGGTCCGGTATTCGTAGAGCAGGGCGTTGTAGAAGGTTTCGGTGTATTCGATCAGCTTGTCGTGCTCGTCGTAGCTGTAGCGCACGCGCTTCAGCTGCGGGGCGTCGTAGTAGATCTTCAGTTTCTGGGTGACGTCCTTCGCCGCCTTGACGGCGGAGACGTATTCCTCGAAGTGGTCGAAGTAGATCTTGCGTTCCCCGAGGTAGGCGTAGAGCGAACCCTTCAGGACCTCATCGTCCATCTTCACGACCGGGATCAGGTAGGTGTTCGAGTAGAGGATCGGCACCGTGCCACCTCTCAAACGGCGCAGATTGTAGACCTTTTCGCCCTCTTCGATCCCGAAGATCTCGGCGATCTTCTTCTCCGCCGGGATCAGTTCGAGAGAGCCTTCGATGGTATGGACCTCGACGCCCATCTCCTTCATCTCGTTCGTGAAGGAACGCACGAGCGTGAAGTTACTGAGCGAGGCCTTGTTCTGGTAGACGATCGTGCCGAAGCCGGCGCGACGGACGAGGAAACGCTCGTTCACGAGTTCCGAGATCGCCGCGCGGATCGTGACGCGGCTCACGCCATAGGTCTCCGAGAGGAGCTTCTCGGAAGGGATGAGGGAGCCTTCCTGCCACTCGCCGGACTCGATCTTCTTTCGCATGTCGTTTCGGATCTGCATGTAGAACGGCGTGCCCGAATCGAAGTCGACACCCATGGTAACACCCCTTTGTATGAATTATATCATTCGTATGATACATTTGCAATACATGCATCCCGATTCGTATCGAACACGATCAAGTTGTGAATCATGGACATTCCATATACAAGATAAGGCGACCTGTCCTGACATCGGGTCGCCTTGTGATGGGATGATACGATCATCGTCTTACATACGCCTTGATCACCATCGTCCACGTACCGGGATGAAGGTTTCTGATCCGGTATCGCTTTACTTGGGCGGGGACGATGAACGTTTCCGCATAGTGGACGACGAACGGTTCGAAGGACCCGTCGACGGAAAGGATCTCGACGCTTCTGCCTTCCACCAGGTTCAGCATATTTGCGCTGTCCTCGGTATCCGTCTCGACCTCGTCCTCGATCGTCAACCTTCTCGTCTCGATGAACTCGAGTTCATGGAGACCGGTCTTCACCTCGTGATCGGAGATCGTCTCGAAGCGGTTGATCAGGTTCTTCTTCACCCATTCGGTGTCGCGGTCGTACTGGATGACGTTTTTCCCGTGGTTGATGTGGACCGGGCGAGGGAGGCCGTCGAGGCCGAGCCGGCCCCAGTCCCACAGCTTGAAGGTGAAGATGTAGGTGGTGGCGCTGATCTCGAGCACCATCGTGTCTTTGCCGGAGCAGTGCACGGTCCCCCCTGGAATGAGGAAGTGGTCGTGCTTCTTCGCCGGGAAGTTGTTCACGTACTTCCCGTCGTCGAAGGGCGCACCACCCGCGTTCGCGGTCTCGAGGTCGTGGATGAAGGCTTCCTTGTCGATCCCGGGCTTGAGCCCGAGATAGACGCTCGAATGGTCGGTGGCATCGAGGATGTAGTAGGATTCGTCCTGCGTGTAGTCCATTCCGAACGTCTCACGGATGTAGGACGAAAGCGGATGGACTTGTAAGGATAGGTTCCCGCCCTCCATCGTGTCGAGGAAGTCGAAGCGGATCGGGAACTCCTCGCCGAAGCGCTCGTAGACGTGCTCGCCGAGGAGTTCCTGCGGTCGGAAGAAGACGAGGTCGATCGCCGGGAAGACAAAGTCGATCCCGTCGAACGAAAGGCATAACGCGTTCTCTTCGGGAACTCCGTCGAAACACCAGGCATAGTTCTTGCCGTTGTCAGGGAGGTTGCAGACCTCCTTCATCCACTGGCCGCCCCAGACGCCGGGATCGAAATAGGGGACGAGGCGGAATGGTGAAGTAGCGAGTTTGTCAAGTCCGGCACGGAATGCCTTCTGCGTCACCATCACCGGTTGTTCGGGATCGTCGCCGGAGATGACATAGTCCGCAAGGGGCATGTATTCCATCTTGAGCTTATCTGCGACGCGCCAGTCGGCGAAGTAGCCGCGTTTGAATTTCTTCAGATTGTCCTCATGAGGATTGTCCGCGGAGAAGTTCGGCATCCCCTTTCGGAACCGAAGCTGGATCTCCCATCTCGTGATATCCACATAGATGAGGATATCGGCTGGGATGCGACAAGCGCCGAAACCGTAGATAATCCGAAGTCCGTCTGTATCCTTGATCAGTGTTCTGATTTCATCGACCTTGTCACGATCATAGTAGTTTTTGATGGTGAGGTCGGTCATGATGCCGAAGACGCGATCATCGGTTAAACGAGGTCTCAGAAAACCTTCGAATTGGATGTACGTTTTTTTCGCATTTTCGATATCAATTGCGAGCGTCGGACGGACTTGATCCAACAGGTTCTTGTGAATGGTTTCTTTGTCTACTCCAGGATACATCTCGATGGCAATGACGCCATCTTGGTACTTACTCAATTCTTCAATGATCGACGCATAACCAGAAAATGCCTGCTTCCCTTCAAGGGAAACCGGCATTTTCGGGAATCTATCATATTCGCTCGGATGGTTAAGGTACTTCACCGGCATGGTAACACCTCACGTAACAATTATACCATCGGAGGTCACTATTTCAATACATTTGCAATACATTTGAGAGGCGCATATCTATATGGTCACGAAGACTATATAATAATGCGCGGTGCTTCTGTCACAGTTATACCACTAGAATAAGTAGTCCATAATTGGATTAGGTGGAATTTCAAATTTTATCATACAGATATGCCCTTTTATTTTATACAGTTTTGATGCCATGGACATCTCTTTATCATATGTCAAATTACGCGACCTATTCTGTGCTTTAATAAATGTTGCATAATCCGGGTAGTTTGACATCGATGTAGACTTCATAATTGTATATAGAAAAATTCGCTTGTATTTATAAGCATTACTTAAAAAGATTGAACTAAATCTTGTACTAATGAAATCATATATTGCTGTATCGAATTTCTCGTGAATGTCAGAAACCTTTACTTTTCCAGATGTCCGTGTCGATTTCAATTCAAACAAATACATAACATAACATTTACATCTACAATCGATAACAACAATATTATCAATAGATTTCGGAGTATCCGGTTGGCGAAGGTTATTATAATAATCATCGATTTTCAATATAGCAACATCATTCACTATATCGACGCGAGGATTAAAGTTAACAGTTATTCCTACATCTTGAACAACCGTTTGAAGAAGGGGACAAAGTGATCCGTCAGTACGTATAGTATATATCATTTTATTTGGTCAGTGTCGGTTGTAAACTTTTTTTCAATTATTTCTTCGCGCTCATTAAACAACGCCTCAGTCGGTTCCATAAAGTTAGTGTCGAGTGCACCTAGTTCATCCACTTCGATTACTTCACCAATACTTCCTTCGGCGACATGCTTCATCAAAATTGGTTCATATGTATCGCGAGATAATTTCCCGTCAAGGATTAAATTATTAAATTTGTTAAAGACATAATTACTATGTGATGTCATAAACAGTATTATGTTCATTGAGGCAAACTGAGCAAACAAATCCATTAGCTTGATTTGATTCGTCGGATGAAGATGAGCTTCAGGCTCCTCAATGAACACGTATGTATATTTTTTCAGGTACTGAGGTCTCGACAAATTTCGAAGATAATTAAATCTAATCATTCGTAAGTAGGCAACAATCGGGGCTAATTCGGAGACCATAGATGACACTTCATCCATAGATAAGGTTATGTCCTTCCCAAACGGATGATATAGCAAGTTGCTTGACTTTTTGTCAAACACGACGTCGCCTTGAAGTATGTAATTTTCAATTGCATTACTATATGAACTTACTTTATCGTCTCCAGTCTCAATAGAAGGATAACCTCTTGATGCTATATCCGTAAGTGTAATAAAGTAGTCCGATATCGCTTCTGACAAACCCGGAAGTTCAAGCTTCTTATATAAAACCGACTTGCTTTTTGCAAGTTCTGCGACAATTCCGCTAAAAGCGCTTAATCCCGTGTAAATACCGGATCTTGAAGCTGGTAGAAAATAAACAGCATTCGTCATTCCGACTAGTTGCTTGAGAATCAATCGAATATCCTGGGAAATCAATTGTTCTATGCCGTTGTATAGCTGCTCCATTTTATTGCTGGAATAATACAACGTGTCCCGTGTTGCTGTTGAACGTTTTGAAAAATAATCACTATTCTTTGCATAAACAACTTTCCTTGTATATGAGAGTGACATCCGGGGTGCAAATATGTCAATTACCATTACGACATCATCCATACATAATTTGATGGATGTGGTATTTCGGACACTTTTTCTATAACTCTTAAAAGTTGTTTCGAATGATCTTAACAGTGGGACCAGAAATCTTCGGGACAAGAGCCTTTCTACTTCCGATTTGATTAATCCGGATAATTCATTTTGCACACTTGCATCAATTGTTTTCTTAGCATCGGAATCGAGCATCGTCAAATAGAAATCAAACTCATCATCAATAAAATCTGGGTCACCATATCGATGATATATTTGCTTAAGGTTTTTTATGACCAAATATACGATTTGAAGTGCATAAGATTTTCCGATGTTGTTGTTACCATATATGGCTGTTAACTTCGTGGAAACATCAAGAGTGAAATTACTAATCGGGCCGAAATCGGTAATACAAATTTTCATAATTGTCACCTCAACTTAATTATACATTAGTACATCAATAAAAAAATAAAAAAGTGTGCCACGGCACACCAAATAAAAACATATGTCTAATGTAACCGACATTAATACAATTTAGCACCCTAGTGATTTCTTTAGCACCCTATAACAAATAATTACTATTTTAAGGTAGTAAGCTTACCCTTGATTGCACTAATATCCGGTTGTGTCGGTGTGAATTTCACACCTTGTTCAAGTAATTTGATTACTTTATTAGCTTTAGTTAGAATCTCATTTTTTAGTGCTTCAGAAGTTATTCGAAAATGATTTGTTCCAATCGTATATTCTCGTTTTATGAATTCTTTCTTAATCGGAAAAATATCACCAATCAGAAAAACACTTTCTTTACCATCATCTAGCTTTGCTATATGTAATATATCATTGGGTCTTTTCTCTTGTATTCTTTTAGTCATTATTGCACTATACTTTGAAACTCTGCTACTCATTGGAATCATCCAAAGAAAATCATCCTTTTCGATGCAATAGCAATGAGGTCTATTTTCAGTATCATTTCCTTTTAAATAAGGATCATTTACCAAGGTGAAAAAACTATCATCAATTATGTAGAAACCAGCTTCAACCATTTCCCCTCCGACTAAAAGAAAGCCCCTCATAAAATGAGGGGTAAACTTTCGACCCAACCATTTATTAAACCGCATATTGGTCAGCGGTAAACTTTCGACCCAACTATTTGATAGACCGCATATTGGTCAGCGGTAATCTACTTAAATATTACTACAAAGACATTTAATTGTCAAGCGACTAAGTTTTTTTATTATAATGCTTTTATAATAGTTAAAAGTAATTGGAAAACACCTTGTACAATTACCGCAAAAAATCTTATAATAGATCCCATAAAATCAAAAAATTGATTTAAGTCAATATTACTACTTGCTAATATACCAATCAATAGAATTGCACCAAGGCTTCCTACTAGTTTTCCCATATTTTCACCATCCTTTCTTGAACTTTAATATTTGAAAGCAAAGTTTATTTCTCTATGATTAAATCTCGTAATTTACGTAAATCATCTAAAGATGGATTCCCATCTTTTTTTGCATTTACTTTCCATATATAACCAGTATCCATTTGACGCTTTAATCTGAACCATTCCCTAGTTTGATTTAAAGAAAGGATATTTGGACCTCCTATAAAATCAGGATCATCTAACTGTGTCAGGTTATGCTCCCATCCACATATTGGACAAATATCAAATAAATCGATAATTGTTGATTCCCCACAACATGGACAAATGATAGTATCAACTGTTTTCTTGCTTTGATTATCTTCCATTTTTTCTTTTCTCACTTTCCCACCATTTTTCTGATGTCTTAAAATATGTTGTTACTGTACCTTCTTGATCTACAACAGCAAACTCCCCTGTTGTTTTAGAAAACTTTAATGTCACGCCATTTGTTCTTACAAAACTATCGTGATTATCCCTATCTACTCTGTTTGCGAATGAGATTGCAGCTGCTTTATATTGATTTTCATTACTCAACTTCATTTCCTGTATCCCATGTCTATTAACATGATCTTCTCGATGCTTTGGTGATAATAGTCTTGCATACTTATAGTTTATGTGTTCATTTGATTGGCCACGTTTTCCACGTCCGTATAAGTTACTTTTGCCTTTGGTTGGCATTTTTCTTCACCTCCTTCATCTTTAGCGAGGTGTATGATTCATAAATGTATATTGGCACCTGATATAAATCCATCCACCTTCTTAAATCATTAGGAAGCGAACCATAAACAACTACTCCTGATGGATTGAGATGATTAATTACTTTATGCAAGGTGTCAAACCAGACTTGTTGTTCTTGTATAGTTTTGATAAATCCATAAGTGCCAAATGCAATTAATGAATGTTGGGGGATAGCCTTCAAAAAATCTTCTTTGGTATCTTCAATGCCATATCTTATGTTAGGTATGACCGGAATGCCATTATTTCCGAAAAAGTAAGTTAGGGATAGATTATTGTAAATCTGACTTTTTTGCTTAATGATTGGCATATCCGTATAGATGCTATAATCAAATCCAATAATCCCAGAAAACTTTCGAAGCATATTCACATACTTCTTTGGATTCTTAAGTATTTTGATAAATGATTCATCCTTACAGTAGAAACAGATAAAATACTCTGAAGGGTTATTGACTTCGTTTACTTTATCGAATGGAATCATTCTTACTGGGGGATTAATTGGAACCATCCATTCTTCAATTCTCGGATACTGTTCTATTCCAACCCAATTCGATTCTTCTATAAGAAATGCTCCAAATATATCATTGACTTTATTAATGGCTTCATCTATCATGGTTTTCTCCTTTCAATTATCAAAAATATTATGATTTTTGAGATTGCCATGATAGAATTAAACTGCAAGGTGATTTTATATCACGGCAAGTCTTAAGTCCGCTGCAACGGATTTAAGGCTTTTTTTATTCAGTTTTCGCATACTTATTAATCCTATAACTTGCAGCATCATAACTTACGCCACATTTTTTTGCTAGTTCATATGGATCAATCATATGCACGGTTTCTTCAAATGGCATCAGGATTTCGCCCGCTACCGCCATAGCTTGCCACTCAGGATCCTTGGATTTTGAGGGTCTACCTCTTCCCAATTTCTCAATTGGTTTAAACTTGAAATAGATGATTAAAAAGTAGTGTGCAATTTCATGGACAATGGTCATTCTGTCTCTACCGCTTGTCGATCCATTGTTGCAAGCAGCTAAATATACCCGGTTTGGTATTTTTACCACAGGCTGATTGGTTTCATAGTTAGGAATAAATGTTCCATAGACACTTTCAGGTAGCTCTTCGTCTTCAACAATCTCATAGTTGAAATCTGGAAACTCTCTAGTCATGTTTTCAAGCATTCTTGGAACATCTACATACAACTCATTGATTCCGAGTAATCCTCTTATGAAATTAGCTATTGCACGAGCTTTTTTTCTGCTCAGCGATTCACCCGTTTCCAACATTGTCAGCCTCCTCTACTTCTTTTAATAATTCCATCATTTCTTTTAATTTTTCATCACTCATCTTATCAAAATTTCTTGCAAATGAAATTGCTAAATCCACCTTTTCAAAACTTGACCCTTTAGTATCCAATCTAACCTGATTGATTGACTCTAAAATAGCATCATGAAGTTCTTTTTGCTGATCCGTGTCTAAACGGTACTCTATCACTAGTTTCTTTTCCCAATCTAAAGGTATTGACTTCTTCCCATTTTCAACACCTGATAACATGGCTGGTGAGACTCCGAGTGTATCAGCCATATCTTTTAGAATGATGTTATGGTCTAATCGCAAGTGTCTAACAAACTTACCAAACTTTGTAATCATTTTATTGCTCCTCCTAAATGAGTTTTTTCTCATCTGGCTTAATTATATACCAATCATTAAAATATGTCAACACCCATAGGTTAATTTTATTTACACTATAGTTTAGATGCAATTTATTAGTCAAAAAGAAGCCATTCAACTTATGATTTCATTTCCATTGTTTAGTTGAAAGGTAATGCTTTTATCTCGATGAACAATGGCATTTTTTACTAATAGCATCCATATCGGTTCATTCCATTCAGATAGTTTATCATCTAGACGCTTTAAGTTTGATATTAATGCTTTCAAATTGAGTGCTTGAACTTTCTTGTTATCTCTCGTTTTGATGAGATCATCGTATTTTTCTTGAGTTCGTTCATAGCGATTTATAAGTTCGGTATACTTCTTGTTGTAATCATCTTGAGTCATATTTGATTTTGAGTTTTCTTTAATCAACTTGTTTAAGAGTTCTGAAATCACAAGCAATTCATCATTTAGATTCTCAATCTCTTTATCTATCTGAGTAGTATCCGTTAATAATGCAATCACCTCTTGAGAGTCCTGAATGATTCTCTTTTTATCCTTCATGGTCAAATTGTAAGTTTCTATGAACTTGAGCTTGATGTCTTCTTCCATGATATGTGGTGTTTGACACGTTTCTTTGCCTTTATCAAACTTGCGATTGCATTGATAAACGAACCTGGAGTACTTACTATTTGAATGCCATTTCTTCTTACCATAGAAACCTCCACAGTCTTCACAGATGAGCTTTGATGCGAATACATCCGATGATGAATACTTAGCTCCCAGTTCATCTCTTCTAGTTAGTTCAATCTGGACTTGTTCCCACATGTCTCGGTCAATGATGGCTGGGTGATTATTTTCAACATAATATTGAGGAATCTGTCCTGTATTCTTGACTAACGTATGGTTTAGATAATTTATCGTATATTTCTTTTGTAAGAGAGCGTCACCTTTGTACTTTTCATTTGTTAAGATTGAGTTCACTGTGTTCTTCGTCCATTTAGTTGATTTCCCTGTTGGTGTTTTGATATGAAGTGAAGTCAGATGGCTTGCTATACCTGAAGGTGTTTTCCCTTCAACTAAAAACATACGATAAATCATCTTGACAATGACAGCTTCATCTTCATCAATCACAAGCTTATCATTTTCTTTCTTATAACCAAGAAATGATTTATAAGCAAACGATACTTTTCCTGATTGAAAGCTTACCCTTTTACCCCATGTCACATTTTGGCTTATTGATCTTGATTCCTCCTGTGCGATGGATGCCATGATGGTTAAGATGAGTTCGCTTTTTGGATCTAGTGTCCATAAGTTTTCCTTTTCAAAATAGACTTCGATACCTTTGTCTTTCAGTTTTCTAACAAATGAAATCGTATCCAGTGTGTTACGTGCAAAGCGTGAGATGGACTTGGTAATGATGAGGTCAATCTTGCCTTCTAAGGCATCAGAAATCATTCGGTTAAACTCTGTACGTCTTTTCGTATTCGTGCCACTGATGCCTTCGTCAGCGTATACATTTGTATATTCCCAGTCACTTCTTTCTTGGATAAACTTCCGATAGTAATTCACTTGAGCTTCATAGCTTGAGTATTGCTCATCGGTATTTGTGGATACTCTAGCATATGCAGCTACTTTTCTTAAACTGATTGATCCTAAAGGTAATTGTGTATGTTGGTTTTTTGTGGATGGAATGACTGTAATCTTAGCCATGAAGGACACGTCCTTTCATTTGATTGATTCTTCTGATTCGAGCCTGTTCTCTCATGGTTTCTGTCCATGACTCGCTTCTAGATGTAATCCAGTGATAGTCTTTACTTGTTCCATCCTTCAAATGAAAGATGAGTCTTTGTTCTAGCATCACTTCGATGGATTTAACTTTTGATTTGAAGTAGTTTTCATCAAACTCAGTTCTACTCAGAATGTGATTGGATGCTAGGGTGATTTGACTTTCTGGGACTTGTTTTGATGCACATGCTTCTAATCCTTTTGTAACTGAAAGCGAACATTTCCATATGTGTTTAGAAGGTGTTGTTTTTCGAACATAAGCTCTTCCACATATTCCACATCTCATCATCCCTTTGAATGGATAATCCTTCTGAATGGATGGTGATACTGATCGCTTTCTTTTCTCTTTTCTAATCCTTTGTGCTTCAGTAAACACTTCATGACTGATGATGGCTTCATGGTTATTCTCAACGATATACTGATCGAGCTCACCTTTATTCATGACTTTTCTTTTGGTTAAGTGGTTATCTCTAAATGTCTTTTGAAGCATCAAATCCCCTGTGTAATTGTAGTTTGAAATGATTTGCATGAGGGTCGAACGACTCCACTTGGATGCGTATTTAGGTTTTACTCCCTTGTTATCGAGTATCTTTCCTATCGTATCAGCACCATGTCCTTCGATGTATAGTTGAAAGATTAATCGCACGATTTCAGCTTCTTCAGGTATCATTTCTAACTTTCTGTTTTTAAGTTTATAACCTAAACACGATTTGCCACCCCAAATAATACCTTCATTGAAATCCTTCTTAATTCTCCATTTCATATTTTCAGAAGCACTCCTGGATTCCTCTTGTGCGAATGTAGCAAGAAATGACAGAATCATTTCACCATCACCACTGATGGAGTGAATGTTCTGTTCTTCAAAGAACACATCCACATGAATCGCTTTGAGTTCTCTTACTGTTTCAAGTAGGGTGACTGTGTTTCTTGCAAACCTGGAGATGGATTTGGTGATCACCATATCAATCTTTCCTGCTCTACAATCCTTAAGTAACTGTTGAAACTCTGCTCTTGAATCCTTAGTACCTGTAAGTGCTTCGTCTGAATAAACACCAACGAAATCCCACATATGGTTTTCACTTATCAGTTTTTTGTAGTAATTCACTTGTGCTGATAAGGATTGAAGCATCGCTTCTTTACCAGCAGACACCCTCGCATATGCAGCAACTCTAACTTTCTTTGCTAACTTTGGTAATGTGCTTATACTTGTGACTTTCCTCTTCATCTTTGACCTCCTCAAATGATACTCTATCTATCACTCTACTAGGGGGAATAGTCAAGTCAATCAGGCGATAAAGGTTCCCCTTTTTGATACAATACTTATAAGCTAAATAATGCTCTGCTTGGTTGTATTCTTGTATGACTAAAAACCCCATATCAAACATGGTCTTTACGGGTACTACCGATAATAAATACTTCTCTACAATACTGCGATCCATTTTGAGTTTCTCCTTTGTTTAATTTGAACTTGATATAACACTCATGGCTGCAATACACTCTCCTGTTGTTTCCATAAGATGTGAACTCTTGATTGCACCATTTACATACATGCGTATAAAACGCCTTTTTGTCAACTTCTTTTTGGTGTTTGTTCCACCAATCCCATCTGCACCGATCGGAACAAAATCGTTTTCTCTTTTTCCCTTTGATGGATTTGATTTTTATTCCGCATTTTTCACAACGACCTTCCAGTAAATCCTCATCACTCATCTTGTTCACTGCATACCTAACAACACTCAATGTGAGATCTAGTGTTTTGGCAATTCTCTTATAGCCATACCCTTCACTTCTTAACTCTCTAATTCTGGTTTTGATTTCTGTTTTCATGGTTTGATACCTCCTATATCTAAGTCCGCAAAAAACGTGTAAATGTTCGGGTTTTTGAAAAAGAATATTATCTCCTTCAATGGTTAATGGCGAGGTATAACCCATTTTGCCGGTATTTCCCCAACGATTTATTCTTTTTGTTTGATTGAGTATGAAATCGAGGTATAGAGAAAAAGCCTATAAATCAAATCGTTGAGGCCTTATAAAGCAAAAAAACACCCATCCAACTGAAATAATGGAATGGGTGTGTAATTGAAAAGGATCGAGTTGAGTTGTATAGGTTGTTACGGTTATTCTATGAAGTATGTTAAAGGCTCAACGATTTGTTTAATTGTTTAACCCAAGTTTCTATTCAACATTGAAGTTAAAAGTCGACATATCAAATCGTTGAAGGTTTATCAAGTGGATTAAATGTCGATACTGATGCACCAAAGTTATAACTATGCAAAAATAGAAATTATCAAGTATCAGTTGAAATGGATTGCTTACTTCCAACTATTTCCAGAAAATTATCAAAATTCAGAACTAATTTTCAGATTTTCAAAAAAATGGTCTCGTGTAAATGAAATGCCCCTCGGACGGTACCCTAGCGACTCAATGAGCCATTGACCGGGGGGGTTAGTTTTCTAAAAATAAATCTAAATATTCTTTGAGCTTATCCTTTGGATCATAACATACTTTATAATTATCTTCACAAACCATTAACTGATTACAGAAGATACTTGCATGCACTTGTTCAATGTTGTCATCGTAGTAACCTTCAGTACTTAGAATGTGATCAGTCGTTTCAACTGCTTTATTTAATCTTGCAACCAAAGTTCTATTCTTAGTATGATTAAATGTAAGTTCATCAGGCTGGCTATCGATGTATGCTTTTACTTGTTCTGGCGTAAATCCAACTCCAATCATACTATTCATCATTGCAATGCTGATGATTTGATAGAGTTCTTTTAAATGACTCTTCTTAACGCCAAAAAAGATCAATGTAAACCGAGATAGGTCGTGCATTACAACTAATAAATTCCTTCTACTTCTTTTAACCAAATGAGCATGCCAAGCATACATGTCATTATCTGTGTTTTGTTCAGTTAGATTCGGTTTGATGTAGTCTAGCATTGCTTTTGTACATTGTATGTGCATGATTTGACACCTCACTTCAATTTATTATACCAAAATAGACTAATCTATACACGAGGTATTGAAAATTCGAAACCGACAAAAATAATTGTAATTGCTAACCAGTTTTTCTACTTTTTCGTTTTTTTTAGTGAAGAAAGGTAGTGCTGACGTTGATGCATGGTTTGGGATAGGGCAAGGCTATAAGCCCTATCCTACAAACGATGCGTCAGCGAGTAGCGAAGCGAAACATATATATAAGCCCATTCGTCACCCGACGAAGATAGGGATATTTTCCTTTCTGCGTCGTTTTGCGAATATAGGAGAACTTACCCTTTCTTCGGTTTGTCAATCGTTATATTTTTAACACGCTACTTTCTAAGTTTGAGTGGATTCTTTAATGCAGAAAGGCGAGTGCTGACGATGATGCATGTGTTTGGGATAGGGCAGGCTCTCAAGCCCTATCCTACAAACGATGCGTCAGCGAGTTACGTTTACGGAACATATATATAAGGCCTTTCCGTAGATTTTACAGATAGGTGATTTTGCCCTATTTTCTGTAATTTTTGTAAATTTTACGAATAGGACTTTTTTACCTTTCCGTACGTATTATTTACGTTCAGAAATTCTGGCTTATTTAGTAAATACACAAACGATGTGGTTTTTTTTGAAATCAGTTTGTCTTTTTTTTCTTTTTCGTTTGCAGAAAGGCGAGTGCTAACGATGATGCATTGTTTGGGATAGGGCAGGCTCATAAGCCCTATCCTACAAACATGCGTTAGCGTGTTGGTATGCAATACCTATATATAAGCCCTTTCTGCCAGTTTCTGCAGATAGGATTTTCACCCTATATGTTGCATTTTTATGCAGATAGGGATTTTTGCCTTTCTGCTGCATAAAGCGGCAGCTATATTTGAAGCTTCATTTTCTTAACTTCAGTAATTGATAATCATTATTGTCACTCATAGAAAAAACGACTCAAATCAATTAAGAGTTGGGTCGCTTGAATCGATTGATTTTACTGCCAAAACTATCATATAAAAATCGCAACTCGTGACCAAGATATGATCTTATGCCACTAAAATACTCTCGTGTAAATTATTTATGACTTTAATCAAAACGTCTATTTTATCATTGAAAAGTCCAACGACATCAAAATCACTAAATGGTGACTTATCAACCAAGTCTTGTTTCGTTATATCACCGTTTTGTTGAACATAGTTAATAATACTTTTCACAAATTCTTGTTGCTTTGCTGATAAAATATTCGTGTTTAAGTACTCCGAGAACTTTTCATTGATTGCTTCTTGCTCAATACCAACAATACTGCGAATAAATACTGCTAGATTTTCTTCTTTAGTCACATTAAAATAATCATCTTTGGTACCTAATTCTTGCCACAGAATACGTTCAAGTTCCTTAAGATCGTCCGAAGTAATCTTATCCATCATCTTTATTTTTATGATTGTTTCATTGATTTCATGTGATAGAAGGTAATCAATCACTTTCTCTTCATAAGTCTTAAAGTCTATAATGTTGACATCCTTAGTGCCTTGATCAATCAGATCATCTTTAAAATCGGTGGAATAAATACCTACTACATCAGTAATGTACTGAATCAAATATCTGATTTCATTTCTTAAGTGTTCAAGTGCTTCAACATTAACTTTATTCCAATAGGTTTGAGTTAAAACTTCTAATAATAATTCTTTCTTCTCTGCTACTTGAGGAATGCTTAATCTTTCAAGCAATGCTTGTGAGATGCGTACTACTTGTTCAATGGCTCTTTTTGCGACAACATCTTCTGAAACTAGAGAAAGCATTATATAAAAGACTTTTAAATCGAATGCTTTTGCTGACTCTATATCTTTATCGCTATCGACCAATAATGTTAAATTATTTTTTACTTCTTGAATGTCAAATTTCGATAAATAAGTCCATTTGCTTTCAACTGAATACTTATCTACTATTGGCATACTATCTCTTACAAGAATACGATCTCTATTAAAGTTTCTAATCGTTTGATATAATTCAGCTCTTATACTTTCATAATAGGCTTTATGAAAATCATTTGTTTGATGTTCTTGTTTTTGAAGTTCAAATAACAAATCAAGTTTCATTTGAAACACTTTTTGTGTCATTGAGTATCCTTGATTCACTTTTCTGCCTTCTGGATTCATTTCAAAGAAACTGAAGTTATCACAGAAATCAAAAATATAAAACTGATTCTTATGTTTGAAATGGCCAAATATATCTTCGGATTTACGAGTACCCCTACCAATCATCTGAACAAATTTAATTTTTGAGTAGATTCGTTTAAAAAATACTAGGTTCAATATATCAGGTACGTCAATACCTGTATCAAGCATATCTACTGAAACTGCAATTTGTGGAAACTTATCTCTTACAGTAAAGGTATCGATGATATTTTGAGCATAGGTCACATAGTTATCAACCAATTTACAATACTCAGGACCAAGTTCAGGATATAGTTTTTCAAATCTTTTTACAATAAGTTCTGCATGGACATGGTTAAAAGCGAAAATTATGGTCTTACCAATTAAATCACCACTATTTACTTTTAAACCTTCATTCATTAGAGTTTGTAGAACTAAATCAACTGTATTATCATTGTAAATCTTCTTAAAGAAATCAGCACCGCTTAGCTCAGTTGGTAATTCTCCTTCTGGTGTTAGAAAGGTTTTTTCATACTCTTCTTTTTCTTCTTTGGATAGTTCACTATACTTAACACCCTGTTTTAAGAACTTAGTTGTTCTATCTAGAACTGTATAGCCAACCAAATAATGATCTCTAACTGCTTCTTCCATCTCATAGTGAAATGTAGGAAGTCCCTCTTCTAAATCAAATGTAGAATAAGTAGATCGTTCAATCTCATCTCTTGGAGTTGCAGTTAATCCAACTAGTAAGGAATCAAAGTAGGTGAAGATTGCTTTGTATTTGTTGAAAATAGAGCGATGTGCTTCATCAATGATAATTAAGTCGAATCGTCCAATACCAAAAGTACGATCATCACCATCTATTAGGTTAATCATCGTTTGATATGTAGAAAAGACCAAACGTGCATTTAAGTCTGGTTCTTTATCTTTATCTGATAATACAGAAATGGTGTAGTTAGGTAGTAGTTTGTTAAAGTTTCTTTTAGCCTGAGTTACTAAAGCCGTTCTATCTGCTAAAAAGAGCACATTTTTAACCCAACGATTTCTTGTCAGCAATTCAACTAAAGAAATGGCTGTTCTTGTCTTTCCTGTACCTGTAGCCATAACGAGTAATGCTTTTCGTCTATTACGATTAAATGATTCAGCAACATTTGTGATGGCCATTTTTTGATATGGTCTATCACTGATTGATTCATTGATTGTTAAATCACTGATAGAACCTCTATGTCGTAGTTTCATCAAATATTCAAGTTCTTTAATGTTGTGAAAACCAAAGACTTGTCTAGCAGGATACCCAAGTTGATCGATGATCCATATCTGATAGCCGTTGGTGTAGTAGACGATTGGGAGATAGCCATACTCTTGTTGTAAGCATTTGGCATAAAGAATTGCTTGTTCTTTTCCTTTGATAGGAGAAACACTCGTTTTCTTTGCTTCTACGATCGCAAGTGGCTTACCATCACTTCCATATAAAATATAATCAACAAAGCCTATGCCTTGATTGTTTGGCATACCTTGAACTTTAATCTCAATACCAGCTTTTTCTGGAAGTTTGATATTCTCTTTATCAAGAACTTTCCAACCAGCTTCTCTTAGATATAGATCGATATATAGTTTTCGTGTCTCAGCTTCGCTAATATTGACTCCAACTCCAAGAGTGGTTTGCTTATCAATTTTGTTTTGCAAATGATTTACTAACGATTGATTAATATCAACCTCTTGATCTACTGGAGCTTTTTCTGTTGTCTTCAGAAGTAGTGCTTCATCAAACAAAGGATATGTCTTAATCAAATCAAGTTTTAGTAATAATTCACCAGTGAAAATGTGGAGTTGTTTTAAAGATACTAGTGCTTCTTTTTGACTGACTTCATCATTATGAATTGCAATGTTTCCAACTTTTCTGATATAGTGCAGTGCATTAAGCATAGAAGCATCATTGATAAAGTTCGTGAAGTCTTCGGATGAAACGAGTTCAAACAAAGAACTTCGTTGTGGTACATTATTGTTTCTTAATTGATATACAAGTTTAACTAAATATTCTAGTGCTTTTCTTGATTGGCCAGCACTTAGATCTGGACGTGACAAAACAAATGACTCTGCATCTTTACAGAATAAATATAAATCATTCAATGAATCTATTTGTTTTATGTAATCGAAATTCATAAAGCCACTTCCTTATCCGAAGTATTCTTGCATTAATGAATCAAATAACTTTTGTGTTTCATCTAAGGATTTTTGAACAACAAATTTCAATTTGTCGACTTGTTCAATAAAATCTGAAAATTGGTTTTGCATGTTTATTGGTGGTAGCATTACAGGGATTTTTCTTATTCCTTTAAGAATTACTCTTTTTAACGCTGCTCCAGTAACGTACTGTTCTCCAACTAAACGGACTATTTCTGTAGACATCATATAAGTTTTTAAATACTCTGGGTTTATTACTTGTATATCTGGTCTTAAAATAGCGATTGATGATAAAACTGCTTGTTCCTTTTGCTCTTTTACAACAAAACCATAATAGAAATAACTACCATCTTTTGCTATAAGCACATCATTTTTTAGAGGAACACAGTCATTTTTTCTTAGTTTCGCATAATCATTAGCTCCACAATGTTTGCATTCATCATATATAAATCCACCATTTGTCATGTCTTTTACCGATAACATAGGATATCCTTTTTCTATGTCTTTCGGACTGTAGTGAGATCCATCAGTAATTCTAGTGCAAACATCGTTAGCATCTAGCACCTCCCATTTTTTTTCATTAACCAGAGGTGTGCCAAACATCTCAACAAATCGGGATTTGATAAGTTGATCATATTCAGACAGTTGTGCACTTTTATTTTCAATAATTCGATCTATAGTTTTTAATTGTCTAACTATTTCTAATTGTTTTGATTTGGTTCTTTTTGGAACCAACATCTGTCTTAGTTGTTTTTGATTAAGTTTTTGTCGTGTTGCACCGTTTACGATTTTATCTACATTATAAAACATGAGTGAATAGCACAAGTAATCGGTATCAACATTATCTTTTGCCTTCAAAACATGAGCATGATTATTTACCCAACATTTTCCGGACACTTTATATGCTATTGGCTTAGTTTTTGATCCGAAATATCCACCATCTTCAGCTACCAATACCAAATCCTCATCAAATATATAATCATCAACATAACCCTGAATACCATTAGCCCCATAATAAGGATATTCTCCAGCAACTCTGTCTTTTCCTGTTATAGGGACTCTTTGTGAATCTAGTATCTCACAACAATCTTCTATTTTGATATAGTCCATTATAGTTCCCCTACAAATCTAAATTTAGAAGTGATTTGAGCTCTTTTTTGAGTTCTTCAATCTCTTCATCTAAAGAGTCAATTCTGCCCATAATAACTGAAGGTGAATCATACACTACTTTTTCATATTCAGTTTCCAGATATTTATTGATTGAGAGGTCATAGTCATTAGCAATGATGTCTTTTTTATCCACAAAGAATGATTTATCAAGTCTTGTTCTATTTACTTCCTGATCTAAGTGATGGAATCTACTAATAATATCATTTATATCGTTATCTTCAATTGGACTTCGTTTATCATCTAGTGTGTATCCATCTGATTCCATATTATAGAACCAAACTTTATCTGTTCCACCAGTGTTGGTTTTTGTAAATATAATAATTGCTGTGGAAACTCCAGCATATGGCTTAAATACGCCACTAGGCATAGAAATAACAGCAACCAATTTCTGATTATCTACAAGTTCTTTTCTGATATCTTTGTGTGCATTACTCGAACCAAATAGAACACCATCTGGAACAATTGAAGCTGCTCTTCCTCCAACCTTTAACATTCTAAGCATCACAGCTAAGAATAATAACTCTGTCTTCTTTGTCTTTGTTACAGCTAGCAAGTCTTTCGACACTGCTTCATAATCTAAGCTACCTTTAAAAGGTGGATTGGCTAAAATTAAAGAATACTTATTTGCAGCTGTATTTTCTTCTGATAATGAATCTTGATATTTAATATCTGGTTGATCGACACCATGAAGCATCATATTCATTGCACCGATTCGAAGCATGGTTTGATCTGTATCGTATCCACTAAACATAGTAGTCGTATATTTTTCTTGGTTTTCTGCTTTTAATAGTTCATTTGAATAATGTTCATGAATGTATCTTGCTGATTCAACGATAAAACCTGCACTACCCATAGCAGGATCTGCAATAACATCATTTAATGTAGGCTTCATAAGTTCAACCATCATTCGAATGATATGTCTTGGTGTTCTAAATTGACCATTAGTACCACTAGATGCTATTTTTGCAAGTAGATATTCATAGACATCACCCATGATATCTTTATTGTTAAGGTCAAGTGCATCCAATCCATCCACTACTTTTAGTAATACTCTTGGGGTTGGCACCATAAACACAGCATCTTTCATATATCTTGAAAAAGCAGTGTCTTTGCCATTATTGATTTGCTTGATGAATGGGAATACTTTATCCTTAACTGTATTAAATAGTTCTTGAGGCTCGAAATTCTTAAAATGACTCCATCTCAAATTGATGTAGGGTTCATTGATATTCTCTTTTTCATCTATATAATTACCGGTTTTAAATAATAGATTTTTAGGTTCAACGCCTAAAACCTGTGCATTTCGCTCCTTCTTGATTTGATTGTCATCAAGCAGTTTTATAAATAACAAATACGTAACTTGTTCAATCACTGATAATGGATTAGCTAGACCACCTGTCCAAAATGTCTCCCAAATGTTATCTATTTTGCTTTTTAAATCTCCTGTAATCATTTCGCTTCCCCCTCGGTTTTTATATTATTTTCCATGAATAATGCTTGTAGTTTCCTTTTTATCTTTATAGTAGGCTCAAACTTATCATTCTCCCAACGATTGACAGTTACAAGAGATACACTTAAAATTTCTGCAAGTTCTCCTTGAGATATCAGCATAACTTCTCTAAGTTTTTTTACTTTTTCCGCATATGTCATATGGAATACTCCTTTTAACATCTTATTATCATTATTGTAACATATTTTATATAATCAGTGAATACATGTTATCTAAATCGATTTAAATTTATATTTTTTAGCAACTTTACAGAATCGAATCCGTCATTCTCCGTCATGCAGGATTTCAGCTCCTAGTTTCTGCAACCGCATAGTAATCGTGTAAATAGTTAGATAATCGTTAAAAAGTTAGACGTCGATCAAATATTATGCATGATAAAACTACGATTTCTGTACTTAATATTGATATGGAAATTGGCAAATAGGGAGAAAACGCCCTTTCTGCATAGAAAAAAGGCTTGATACAGTTGTATCAAACCAATGCTTCTTATATGGTGCGGTTGATGGGATTTGAACCCACACGTCTCTCGACACTACCTCCTGAGGGTAGCGCGTCTGCCGTTCCGCCACAACCGCGTTTTTCGTAGCAGTAACATTATATCACAACCCACCCGTCTTCTGGCAAGGATTTTGTGTGCATTTTTCGGCTTCCGGGTAATATCGGTTTGACATTTCCCCCGGATGTGATAATATTGATTTTGGATTGAACATCAAGCCAATTCGGGAGCGTATGCTCCCTCTCGGTCATAGATCCCATACGAGGCATCCGTATCAGTCGAACCCCCGGTTCAAACGGTGCCTTTTTCATCCTTGAAAGGGTAGAGACAGCGAATTGAAGGACGAACGACAGAAACTGACCCCGTATTTCACGAAACTGAAGGAATATGGAATGAGCGGGGTCATCCCGTTCGACGTTCCCGGCCACAAGCTGGGAAGAGTTCCGAACGACCTGATGGATTTCATCGGAGTAAACACCTTCCTCCTCGACGGGAACGCCCCGTTGGGACTCGACCATCTGGCCCAGCCGACGGGCGTGATCAAGGAGGCGGAGCAGCTGATGGCGGAGGCCTTCCACGCGAAGCGCTCCTACTTCCTCACGAACGGCACCTCGATCGGGATCCTCTCGATGATCATGGCAACCTGCCGCGCGAAGGAGAAGATCATCCTTCCGCGCAACGTCCACAAGTCGGCGATCAACGCCCTGATCCTTTCCGGCGCCACTCCGGTGTTCGTGAAGCCCGACATCGACCACGACCTCGGGATCGCGAACGGGATTTCGGCGCACGCGGTCGCGCGGGCCATCGAGAAGAACCCGGACGCGAAGGCCGTCTTCGTAATCAACCCGACCTACTTCGGCTGGACCTCTGAATTGAAGAAGATCGTCGAGATCGCCCACGAGCACGACATGACCGTGCTCGTCGACGAGGCCCACGGCGCCCAGTTCTATTTTTCCGACAAGCTCCCACTCGCGGGCATGGACGCCGGCGCCGACATCAGCGCCACCTCGATCCACAAAACCGCCGGATCCTTCACCCAGAGTTCGGTCCTACTTACACAGGGCGATCGCGTCAACCACATTCGACTGAGAGTCACGTTGAACATGCTTTCGTCCACGTCGCCCAGTTCGCTCCTAATGGCGTCGCTCGACGTTGCCCGCAAGGCGATGTACTTCGAGGCCGAAGCCAAGATCGCCAAGGTGATCGACATGGCCCAGAAGGCGCGTAAGCGCCTCGAGACGGTCCCTGGAATCAAGGTCGTCGACCGCGATTATGTCCGCGGTCGCTCCGGCTTCGACTTCGACGAGATGCGGATCGTCATCAAGGTCTCCGAACTCGGCATCACCGGCTTCGATGCGTACAAGGAACTCCGCAAGAAGTTCAACATCCAGCTCGAGCTGGCGGAAACCCACCTCGTCCTCGCGGTCCTCACGATCGGCACTACCAAGGACGACCTCGACGCCCTCTTCTACGCGATGAAGGATCTGTCGAAGCGCTATTTCAAGATCCGCAAGTCGCTCCCGCAGATCAAGTTCAACTATCAGTTCCCGGAGTCCTATTCGCGTCCGCGCGATGCATTCCACGCGCCGAAGCTGACGATCCCGCTCTCCGAGGCGGCGAACGAGATCGCCGCCGAGACGATCATGATCTATCCGCCGGGCATCCCGCTCGTGGTCCCCGGCGAAATCATCACCGAGGAAGTCATCGAAGACATGAACTTCTACGTCAAGAACGGCTCCGTGCTTCAGAAGGAGCTCGAGGGCGACCAGGTCCGCGTCGTGGACAAGGAACACTGGCAGAAGTGGGAAGGGGAAGAGGAAGATGAAACTGAAGAGAGTTGACCTCTCGTTCCAAAGCTGCACCGCCGAATACAAGGAAGCGGACGTCGTCATCTTCTCGTCGCCGATGGACGCGACGACCTCGTTCCGTCCGGGAACGAGGTTCGCCGGCAACGCCATCCGCGTCGATTCCATCGGCGTCGAATGGTACTCGCCCTACCGCGACATGGACCTGAAGGACTACAAGACCTGCGACATCGGCGACCTCGATCTCCCGATCGGGGATGTCGAGGGCGCACTGAACGTCATCTACAAGACCGTGAAGCAGATCCTCAAGGACGGCAAGAAGCCGATGATGGTCGGCGGGGAGCATCTCGTCACCTATCCGGTGATCAAGGCGATGGCGGAAAAGCATCCCGACCTCCATATCATCCATCTCGATGCCCACACCGACCTGAGGGACGAGTTCTTCGGAAGAAAGCTAAGCCACGCGACCGTCTTGCGGAGATGTCACGACCTCGTCGGCGACGGCCGGATCTTCCAGTTCGGTATCCGTAGCGGTGACAAGAGCGAATTCCAGTGGGCCGCCTCTGGGCACACGTTCCTCCGCAAGTTCGACCTCGTCGGTCTCGCGGAAGCCGTAAAAAAGATCGGCGACAAGCCGACCTACATCACGATCGATCTGGACGTGCTGGATCCCGGCATCTTCCCAGGGACAGGAACCCCTGAAGCGGGCGGCATCAGCTACAAGGAACTGCTTGGGGCGATCGACGAGTTTGCGAAACTGCCCAACGTGGTCGGGGCGGACATCGTCGAGTTGACACCGCATCTTGATCCCTCAGGAGCGAGTACTGCAGCCGCCGCAAAGGCTCTTCGGGAGATCGTTCTTCTTCTACATCGCTAAAGCATCCGCCTTCAGCGACTCGTTGTGAAGGCGGAGTTTTTATCTTTTCTCATAACCAAGATTTTCTTCTCGCTAATGCATCTTTCAATGGTCGTGTCGTTTTCAGGCGAATATTCGTTAACACTTTTTCGTCTTTCAATGGTATAATTAACTAGCCATCCGGAAATTCCGAGACTTAAGCATTTGGGTCATGGAATTATCCCCATACGATGCGCATAAATCATGTTAAGTAATCTTTGTCGAGGAGGAACGCTAAGTGAAACGAAGTGAATTGCTTGATGTGCTTGTAGCTGCGCTTGAATCCAATGGCGGAAAAGGGACAATCATTGACTTGTGTAGATGGATTTGGGCGAATTGCATCAGTCGTCTAGATCCAAGTGACGATCTGTTCTACACGTGGCAATATGATGTACGGTGGGCAGCAACGAAGTTGCGTAGAGCGGGTAGGATGAAAGACATCCTCGTTTCACCAAAAGGAGTATGGGAACTGCAAGACTAAATCCAAAAATTGATCTGCATGGTATGGTCGAATAAGTGGCTTTGTGTCATGTAGTGCTGTCCTCACAGTGATCACATAGAATCAAGGTTCTACGAAATATCCAACTGTCCAACCATATGTGAATAATGGATCCATTCATGCCGCATAGCGCCAAGGAATGGATCCATTGTTGTTTTCGTGGCAACGTTGTGTGTGGTGTTCACCATAACATCTCGTTAGCAAATAAGTGTTTATGTCGAGCTTTCTATGATTTGGCGGATTTTCCTAATCACATCTGGAATTGTTGCATCGTGTTCCTTACGAAGCTCACATTCCCAAACGATGAAGATATGCCAACCCTCACGTAGCAACTCTGAGTGGACGTTCTCGTCTCGTGCCCGGTTGCGATCGATCTTTTTTATCCAGAAATCACGATTCGATTTCGGAACATAGGCGTATCGGCATCCTTCATGACCGTGCCAGAAACATCCGTTGACGAATAATGCGATTTTGAATTTCTTAATGGAGACGTCCGGATGACCGGGGACCGATTTCGAATGGATCCTGTACCGCAGGCCGGATTTATGAAGCGCTCGTCGGACAATCATTTCAGGTCGGCTGTTCTTTCCGCGAACATGCGACATGATCTCGCTGCGTTTTGATGCTTCGAAGATATCGGTCATGATGGCCGTGGACGGTTGAAATAGTCTCTCTCGAGTAATGCGACGATCTCGAACACGGCTTCTAGAACATTGACGACGATACTGTTCCCGGTGAGACGGTACATCTTGTCCCTGCTGAAAAACACCGTACCGCGATCAAGCCGCAGATCGCTTTTTTTCAGTTTTTCGAAATCCTTCTCATCAAAGCCCATCAGTAGAAAGCACTCTCTTGGCGTCAGAAAACGATAATCGCTCTTTCCCTCACCAGTTTGGAAGTAGATGTTCCCGGAGTTCGGATGTCTATCCTGTTTCGTCGTCAGCGTTCCGATACGCTTCGTGATATTTCCATTCTTGTCGGCAACGACGAGATTGTCCCGCCAGATCTTTCGTCTGGATTCCGTATCGTTGGGTTGGGCGCTTTTCGCCTCTTCCATCAATATGGGATTATCGTAATCGAGTCTAAGGAAATCCTTCAGCTCCGAGTCTCGGTGGCCGAATCGCAGTGTCTTTTCAGTGAAATCATGACCTTCCAGATACGACTGCAAATAAGCGTGTTGTTTGGCGTTGCCATCGGATTGAACGCTTAGCATCAGCAGTCTCGTCCGATTCTGCGGTATGCCGAACGACTGCGCTTGCATCATGTAGAGATGATTGACATAACCCAGACTTTCAAGCGAATCCTGCCAGCTCTTGAAGTTGGCCTGATGCCTCTTGGAGTTCAGTGCAGCTACGTTTTCTAGCAGAAGATATCGCGGTAATCTTCTTCCGGAAGCCCTTCTTTCATTGAGAATTCTTTCGACTTCCCACAACAGACCGCTTCTGGTCTTCGCATTGCGGTCGATTCCCCGTGTATAGCCGTGAAAGGCCCCGACATTGGAAAGATCCTGACATGGAAAGGAATATGTGAGCAGGTCGACGTTATCGGGCAATTCCGTATCATTGACATCGGATACGTTGATAAGATTTGCCGTTCGTTCGATTGCAGTATGCAATGCTGAAAGCAGATCGTGATTCATGGATGTGATCGTTCTTGGGCTGATCGGGGTTTTTCCATCGGAACTCAGATTTCTGGGGAGAAGATCGCTGATCAGCTGTTCCTTTGACATCAGTCTGGTCTTTTCGAGCAATGTGTTCCCGTTATGGATCAGATCGTACGCGATGACGGCATGAATGTCCCATTCGCATGTTTTCACGACATCAATGTCGAAACCATATGCTTCCGATACTTTCTTCAACGCTTTTACTTGACTTCCGATCCCGCTGAATAGCTCGACAACATTCATGCTCCCCCCCCCCCTTTCATCCAAGCATCCATCAGGCGTTCATAACGCGAAAGCCCGCTTCAAGCATCAGTTAAATGATATACATATTATAACTCAACAGGCCATAGATATCGATGACAATCATCTTGATAAATTGATCGATTCCATTGACTTTTGTCAAATCGGCCTAAACGATTACTCCCTGGTCTTCCATCTTCTTGCGGTAATTCCACGCAACCCGGTATTGGGCTTGGGTCGGGAAGCGTTTGGGAGAATCCTTGGCAAGCTCGCAGATGTAGTTGTTGATGATTTCATACTCTGTGGGAGTGATCGATGTTCTTTTTCGCCCCTCCTCAATGAGGCGTTGCCAGTAATTCCCCCCTTCGGATCGTGCCAGATCGTATATTGTGGTTTCTATGCTTATCGTTTTTTCTCCTCCTTCTTCCTTTTCATCGGCGCGAATGAGGCTTTCGACATAAGCGCGATCGATCAGATCGTCCATGAATGAATTGGATGGTCGATATGGCATAGCCCTGAACTTCTTCCATGTTTCTTCACGCTTCGCATATTCCGTAGTGATCATTCCTTCGGAACTCTGCAGAAACGTGTTGGCCATCTCTGAGATGCGTTTGACCTCTTCCACAAGCGACGGATATAGCTCCTGCTCTTTCCAAATTCTGATCAAATTGATCATGTATTCCGAAGGAATCGATGAGATGATCTTGGCGATGGTGTAGGGTATGATGTTCAACTTGTTCAATCCGCTGGTATACCATGGAGACTTCTGAATGATCTTGTCGGTAGTTCGGAAGAGAATCGCATAACTGATCGAGTTCTTGAAGAACTGGTTACCGAATTGCGTGAGATCCCTCTTCCATTCCGAGTCCATTTTGATCGCGAATTCGTTCATGTTCTTGGCTGCACCCTTACTGACGGTATGCGGCTGCATGTAATGACCTGCCATGACGTATTTTGCCAGTTCTTCCTTCTTGATGACCTGGTCTTTGGGATATTTCCGCTGGAAAGCATCCATCTCGGTCTTGTTCTTCAGTTTGAACTGCGACTGTTCATACTTGCCGCGAGTCCGCTCGTATGTCCAATACGTAGCATGTGTGGAACCGTATTTTGCTGGTGCGGGATTGTTGGTCGCAAGCTTTTCGAAACGGCGGTGGAACGGATGATTGGAAAAGAGATCCGCATCGGAGACCTTGTTCTGACTGTTTGCGTACCTGGAGATGTTTTGGATAAGATCGTCATAATCTTCCGATTTGACGATCGTGAGTTTCATCGGTACGAAGATCTTGGCCAGCGATACCTTGTCCTTGATCATGGCGGAAGTCAATGATGCTGTCGTCTGTCCGCCGTTGATGATCTGAAGATCCTCGATCCGCCTGATACGAGCGTTATCATCGGTGAATGTGATCGACTTCGCAGTACATGCGATTCCGTTGTTGTATGCGAAGAACCTCGCAGGCTCAGTGTGAATGGTTTTTCTGATTCCCTTGTTGATTTTCCCGCGTGCGCTCAAAAAAGCGCGGACGTTGCCTTCCAACAACCTCGAACCATGATCATAATAGATCGAACCGAGCGCTTTTCCGGGCATGATGCACATGTATGCTTCATAGTCCCCCTCGATCCCGAAATCGGCCTCGATGAACGGAAGGCCGCCGGTATCCGAGTATTTCTCGAAATCGATGATGATCGGTTCCTTCTCTCTGCCTGAACTGACCACATCGAAGATGCGCTCGATGTCCCAGACGTTCAACTCGACTCGCCTTCCATGGAACTCGTCCATCACGATGTTTGTGACCTTCTTACTAAGCTTCCTATTGGTCAATACGAACAACTTGATTCGATCGATCGGTATGTCGTTGTCGAGATCCACGTAATCGATCTTCAACCTGTTGTAGACATCCTTGGCCAGTCCGAAGGCGTCTGCCGACGGGTCGGCGTACTTGAAAATCGTCCCATTATGGGTTTCTTCGATGTAATTCAGCATGCGGGTAGCGACTTGCAAGATATCCCTCTCCGAAAACGGCACAGGATCGTCATCATCGATGAATTCATTGGCAAGCAAGGCGAATGATTTGTCGACATCATCAAAGGCATACGCATCGAATTTCATTATGCGCTGCCCCGTCCCGCTCTTGTAGAATGAAAGATGTGTGGGATTGAAAATGTATTCCATACTTTCAAGCCGCTCCACCATTTTCTCGAAAAAAACATTCGCCGGAGTGTTCCCGACGATCACGGAATCGTTACGTACTTCCTCCATGAAGGTAATGTAGTATTCATTCAGCGTCATGTTCGTTCTCCTTGAATGACTCGATCATACTCAACGCCAGGTCATACGTGACAGCACTGACGGCGACAGGAACATCGCATCTTCTAATGATCGGAAATCCTTCATCGACTATGAAGGATCTTCTCCATAACTTGCTATAGACGAAATCGTCATAATATGATTCCTGATAATATCCGATATGTACCAGTTTCGTGATGAAATCCGAGCGATCCGCATCAAGCGTGATCTGACCCAGAATATTCTGAACAAGACCGGTCAATGTGATTCCCGAGTACTGTGAACTCATCTTTTCCAAACCAAAGACGACAAGATGGCCATCGACATCGCTGTCAAGCTGATCAATCGAGGTGATGGTGATCTTGCCGGTCGATGTGGTCTTCACTCCATACCATGTCTCATCGAATGAAAAATCCTTTTTGGCCGGCTCGGGTCCGCTCCACCCTTGTATCGTCCTATTGATCCCGTAATTCGGAACGGCATCTTCAATCATGAAAAGCAACTCGCCGATGAGTCCGCGGATTTCCGTCTCCGACAGATATCTGCGAGTCTGGCTGATGAAGCTCTTCCATTTTTCAAAGCGATTGACGACATAATCGTATCCTTTGCCCTGCTCTGTTTCGCACCCCGAATCAACGATATCGTTGCAGAACAGGTAGAAGAGATCATCGAAATCCTTATCGAGCAGTGTGAAGACGATGGCGATTCCGTCGTGTACCGCGAGATGTGATGCTTCGATGATCCTCGTTCCCCTGACACGGATCCTGTCGAATTTTCCGATGTACTCGATGATTTTCCGTCCTTCGGAATCCAGACCCAGATAGAGGTCCAAAGGGTGAGTGTCGTCGACACGGATCACGTGAGACGGTTGCGTAACAATATTGAATCTCGATCTTGCGTCAAATGGGTTCATCGCTGTCGTCGTCCTTTCGGTTCATGAGCTTTCTCCATTCGGTTCCGGTATTGATGGCGTATTTCGCCGTCATGGTCGATCGAGAGGAATCGGCAGGAAATCCGATCCCGAAGCCGATCGGTACGAGATGGGCGCCGTCGAGTCGCAGTCTTGTCATCTCATCATGTTCATCCTCGGAACGCTTCAAGGTCAACGGATAGATGATAAGGAGCGGATTCCGTCCCTCGATCATGAACGTCCTATTGGATGAGCCATCTCGATCCAGCTGCTTTACCAGATCGGCATCAAGTCCATATTTGGTGTCGTTTTTCCCCCCCAATCTCCGATGCGATCCGCTGATTCTAAGCGTCTTGTCGTCGATCATGTCGAAACTTCGCTCTGAAGTTGCGATGGTCACCCCTTCCGCAATCCATGGCTCCCCGTTTCCTGATATGAGCAGGACGTCAAAGACATCAAAATGTGCGTCTTTCATGAATTCGAGGATGCTTCGAGTGTCAAAATACGTAATCTGGTTCGCATCATGGATCGAGGCGGCAGCAAGCATCGAGGCAACGACATCGACGGGAACACCAGTGCATATCATCTGACCGTCAATTCGGCGAAATGCATGACGATGAAGGAGATCCGAAACAAGTTTCATGTTATTCTCCAATGATTCCACTTCCGAATCAATGAAGGGGGTTTCGAAAACCCGCCCGTTGAAATCGCTGGCATAGAAGTACATGCGAGTGTGCCTCATCTTGTTCGGACTCGTAATACCCAATTCCTCGCTTTCGTTCCTTACCCGGATACCGAAATCCCTTGGCGGCAACTTGCTTTCTTTCATGCGCATAAAATCGTCCTTAAGTTCCTTGACAGATCTAGTGATGGTGGTAAAGAACTTGCGCGTGTCATCCAGCATCCATACTCTGCACAGGTCTGAATAGTCCTCGGGTTTGTTACGGTATCCGAACCAACGTCCCATCTGCATTAGCACATCGAACGTCGCAGTGTTTCGGTACAGATAGCTAGTAGACAGCCCTTCCAGTGTCAAGCCGCGAGACAAAGCCAACCCGCCGACAACGATGACTCGAAGGCCGTGCTCCTTGTGTTTCGAATAATCCAGCTGTTTGTCTTTGTCCTTCGACGGCACCTTGAGTACTTTGATATCTTTGATCGATTCAAACAGATCGGGAAACAGGGATGTCCAATCGACACACGATGAGAAGTGTTTCAAATAGCATCCGTGAAGCGAATCGACAAGACCGTTTTTGATATATTGATCATAAGGAAGCATCCTACATTGTTCGATTGCGTTCGTCAGACTCTCAACATAGGTTTCAACCAGTTGTTCGATGCGGTTTTGGACGTTGATGAATCGAGATACGTTGATCATCATTGACCGATGCGAGTTTCTTTGATCCTTCTCTCGAATATCGCGAATCCCATTGGTAAGAAAGAAAGCGTTTATCGCCTCCTTCAACGAACCAAAGAGTGTATGGCCGCGCCAATCGATGGTATGTTTGACCGGAAAGGACCCGTCTGCATCCGAAATCACCTGAAGGATATTCAAATCCTTCTTCATGAATATCCGCTCTGCTCCGATGTAGTTGGACGGGGGAGGCAATGCCATGATGAAGTCCTTTGGGAAGAGATCGTCCTGCAACATCTCGGTTTCACTGTCAGGATCGATGAATACGTTAGCGAAGGGAGTCGCGGTAAATCCCACATAATTGGCTCTTGTAAACAGGGCAAGGATTTTCCTGATTTCCATGTTGATCCTTGTCGGGTCATATGACGCATCATTGGTATTTACCGAGGCGTTGTCCGCTTCGTCATCGATGATGAGGAGTGATTCGTCGATTTGATGCATCGGAGGAATGATGTTGATTTTTGCAATCGATTCCCGTATCTTTTTTAGCGTGGTTGGATTCTTCTTGGTGATGAAGATGTACGGTGCTGGTTCGGACTTGAATTGAAGATAGGTATTGTCGCCGGCATTTCCGGTAAAGTCCGTCGCTCTTGAGGTGGCGGATTTGGGAATGTGACCATCACGGCTCGACAACCCGACTCCAACCCATTTCTGATTCCCGATATCCCACCCGATGAATCCCTCTTCAACCCGTTCTTGCGTTTGACGACGAAGCTGTTCAGTGATTCCGGTAAGCAGAATGATCACCCTGTAGCCGGCATCGGCGGCTTTGCAGATCAGTCCGATATAGTTTGAGGTTTTTCCCGATTGAACGTCACCCATGACCAACCCTTTTCTCGAAAAGGATTCTGCGACTGCCGGATCACCGAGATTGTTCATCAGAACGTTCAATGTGCATTTCTCCATCGATTGAAGGACCTTCGGGGACCAGTCTCTAGAAAACAAGAAACTGCGGTATCGCGTCCAATAATACTGATTTAGGGAAGGCTCGATAACGTCATACCAGTCTCGAACGTGCTCATATTCGGACAACAGAAGCACGCCTTCCGGTTGATAGATTTCGAAGTAGGCATCCGCTTTCTTTCTCAATTCCCTTTCGTCCTCATCGGTGAAGCAGATCGAAGGATGAATCTGCTTGATCTTGTTGATGATTCTCGTAAAGACGACCGCATCATATTCGACGACTTCCCCTGTTTTCTGTTCGATGTCGAATATCGATTTGAATAGATCGAACAGACTATGTCTCATCGATTCAACCATTGATCTTCACCTCGAGTTCGGATTTGATCGCCGTGCTTTTGAATGGCTCGTAATCGCAGATCGTCTGGATGATCTTATCTTTTGATAGTGACGTGGTTTTCTTATAATACATGTATTGATCATATGCATGCATCAACAGGACGTCGCGGTCACTCTCGGTCGGTTGGTTGACTTCTTTTCTGTCCGCTATAGAATTGTATATATCGTTATAGGGGATGGACAATTCCACCAGCGTGAGGATCCTCTTCATCATCGTAAGAGACTTGTCATCCATGGCTGAAACAAGGTTCGAGATGACGTTCGATTCTTGATTGATGCGGTATCTGACCTGGTCGGTTCTGTCGTCCGTTACACGAGACCAGATAGATCCCGTTATCGTTTGAACATATCCCACATGCTTGTATACCCTCTTTGAGGTCTCGATCGCATCGGTGACTTCCTTTTGAAGCTGTTCCATCAGTTTCCCGGGAATGATCGCCTTTTGCTTCTTGATATCGATATCCCATTGGTCATCCAAGGAATTCGGAATATCGACGCGGATTCTGGCATTCTGTGCAAGTTCCATCCTCGGTTTGATTCTGAACCATGTTCCTCGGAGCATCAATCTGCGGTTTCGATAGATGTAAAAGCCTTGATTGGATAATTCATCATCACCGCCGATACGTTCGATATCTGATTTGTCAAGATCCTTGAAGTACGGAAGCACATAGGTCTGGATCGTCACCTTCTCGTCGGAACCGACTTTGGACTTCGCGTTGATCACCTGTTCCGGTTTGATCGATGTCTTTGGGTGATTTCGCAGAAATGGATCGACCGGAACCAGCTTGACGCCGTTGACACGGATCGATAATCCGTCCTCGATGAAACGGTGGAAAACGAGGGCAAGATGGCGGCTCAAGTCCTTCATGCAGCGTGAGAACACATCGGTATAGGATGACAATAACGTAACGTCCTTATCAAGCGAATCGATGGTATTCCATAACACGATGGTATATGAATGCAAACCTTCAAGACCGACCTGTACAGGAAGCCTGTCGAATTCCATCCGATCCAGTTCGACCATGTTCCAGTCCTTATCACCTTCGAGCATGTCAAGATCCCAACAGAAACCTGAGGTGGATCCATTCTTTTTGGATACGACGGTCAATTTGCGACATTGCGAGATCGACGCCGTCTTCAGGCCAAGACCGAATCTGCCCAGATCCGATTTTGCCCTGGGTTCCGTCTTCACGCTTCCGAAGCGCATCGCTTCGATCAGCTCATCCCTGGTCATGCCGTCGCCATCATCGATAAACTCGAGAAACTTTTCTTCGAAGTCACCTACAGGGAAACATACCCACACGTTTTTTGCACTTGCTGAAATGGAGTTGTCAACGATATCGGCCGCCGCCGAAGGAAAATCGTATCCTATTGATCTCATCGAATTGATTAGAATTGAAGCATGGGGCAAGTTAACGACTTTCACCGACATATGTTCATCCCTCCGGTTCATTGATCAGAAACGCTATCCATAAATGGTATTGTTCGTATCCCTACTATCATCAAATAGCGAATCGCCGGTTTCGGCCCTTAGTCAAATATTGCGGTTTCAAAGACGATAACTCGTCGATTTGAAATGACTGAGTCAAGTCGAAAGGTAATATCCAGACAATCATGCCATAATGTACTTCGTATATCTGAGTTCCCCATACATCGGAACATAGCTGATGAACAGCACTACATCTAGCCCCACTTCGTTGGGTCTCACGTTCATCGTCCCCTCCGTCAGGTTCACGAACAGGGCATATGTAGGTACCACGTAGAAGTCATTGCGGATGCTGTCGGGGACCGCATCCCCAAGCCGGTTCAACAGGACCGACCCGCTCATGAACGTCGTTCCGTCGAGGAGTTCAGTGACGAGCTCGTCATGGAACGACCCCTGATAGTTGACGGTCACCCTCGTGACCATCAGGATCTCGTAGTTGGAGGCCGACCCGACCTCCATGACGCCGTCCTCGAGCATGAAATCGATCCCCGTGATCGCCTCCGCCCGTTTCAGCGGATCGAGCAGGATCGACGTCCGAAGGTCGGCGAGGGAAAACGAGAACGAGGCGAAGAACACGAGCGCGGCGACCCCCAGGACCAGTCCGGCCCGGGCGAACCGCTTCCACGCCGACTTCGCCGCGATCGCGCCCAGGACGACCGCGATGACCGCCTGGACCGTCCATCCGACGACGAAGGTCCCCCCGTGACGCAGGTTCTGGACCATGTTGACGACCAACCCGATTCCGAGCAAAAGCGAAAGGAGACCCGACATCGCGACGAGCGCACCCCTGACGTTCCGCTCGGGCGAAAACGCCCGATAGGTCAGCGTCGTCATCCGGCAGCCCGCGCCCTTCATGAAGGCGGCGTCTCCCGAATATACCTGAAGCATCCGCCGGAAGTCGTCGCGCTTCTCGTAATCCTTCCGCTCCTCGTAATGGATCACGAAGACATGGAGCGCGAGCGCCTCGAGCATCGGACCGACGTCCTTGCGCGCGGCGGCCCGGAGCTTCGCGACCTCGGTCTCGCCGCCGTCGTCCATCAGCCGGACGCAGGCGGTGAAGAGGTCGGTCTCGGCCCGCCGCATCTCGATGCGGACGGGGGAGAGCTTCTTCCATTCCCGAAGGAGCACGCCAAGCTGGCGCCTGGCCTCCTCCGAATCGTTCCCAAGCATGGCGAGGATGAGCATCGCCCGTGCGATCTCGTAGCGCAGGATCGCATGGTTCTGATAGAGGTCGCGGCGATCGCCCCTCACGTGGTCGATCACGGCGATTCCGTAGGTCGCATCGCCGGAAAGGATCGTCGCTTCCGCCATCGTGACGAGGATCCGCGCGTCCCTGAGGTCGAGGACCGGGACGCGCTTGCCGTTCCTGCGCTGCAGCTTCGAGGTCAGGTTCCCGACGGCGCAGCGGATGCCGATGGCGTACCACGTCGTCCAAAGCGGAAGATGGTAAAGCAACATCACCGTCAGGGCGAAGAAGACGAGTTCGTACGCGGTCGCATCGACGAACGCATAGAAGTCGAAGGCATAACCGGTCAAAGCACCCAGGACGGGAATGACCACGATGAAGACGAAGAGGACGAGGATCGGATACTTCTGGTCTCTGAACAGGGAACGCATGGAATCGCCTCCGAAGGATGGATGACCTGGAAAAAGAAAAAGGAACGCTTCGAAGGCGCTCCTAAAAAGGCAGATACTGCATCAGCTGGTCGACGAACGACTGGATCTCGGGGAGATACTGCCGCCATACGGGTGCGAGCACCGTCGCGAACAGCGCGATGACGATCACGACGATCAGGACCTGCGCCCAGAGCATGTTTCTGAGGCTCCGGCTCGTTCCGGAGGAGAACAGCACGATCAGGAACACGATCACGTTGACGATCGGAATCGCCATCAGGATCCAGTACAGCCACCAGTCGCCGATCGACATGTCGTCGCGTGTGAACATCGGTGAATCCCCCCTCGCAAGTCGAACCATATTCATTATACTCGATCGGGGAAGGGCATGCAACGATGATTTACAGAAAGACCGCCAGTAGCGCCGTCGCGACGCCGGTGAAGACGAGCGCGACGCCGGCGACGGCGCCGGCGGTCTCGTCGATCTCGAGCGCCTTGGCGGTGCCGATCGCCTGCGAGGTCGAGCCGAGGCCGAGGCCGATGACGATCGGGTCCTTGATCTTGAACAGCCTGATGACGGAGGGGATCAGGACCGCGCCGATCACGGCGGTCAGGACCGCCGTCGCGACCGTGATCGCGCGGATCCCGCCGAGGCGTTCGGAGACCTCGATCGCGATCGGCGTCGTCGACGCCTTGGGCAGGACCGACGCGAGGATGTCGTCGCCAAGGCGAAGCCATCTTCCCAAGACCAATACGGTCAGGATCGAAGTCCCGGCGCCGACGGCGGAGCCGACGATGATCGGGAGGAGATGCTTCCGGATGAGCGGGATCTTCTTCACGATCGGGACCGCGAGCGAGACGATCAGCGGCCCGAGGAAGACGTGGATCCCGGAGAGGTCGGTGAGGAAAGCCGACACCTCGATCCCGGCGATCCAGACGTAACCCATCAGGAGGACCGCGGCGACGAGGAGCGGATTGAACACGGGGAACCTGGTCTTGCGGTAGAGCCAGCCGCCGAAGACGTAGAACAGGAGCGTCAGGGCGATCCCGAAGGTCTGATCGGTGAGGATCTCACGCATCGCCCTCGCCTCCCTTCGGCGAGAACCGCGCCTGCAGCCTAAGCGTCAACTTCACCGCGCCGAGGATCGAGAAGAAACTCACGAACACGCCGGCGACGACGATGACGAGGATCTTCCAAAGCGATGCGGACAGGACGTCGAGGTATTCGAGGATCGAGACGGCGGCGGGAATGAAGAAGAACGCCATGTTCTGGGTCAGGAAGGTCCCCACCTGGTCGACGTGGCGGAGCTTCACGCCCTTCGAAAGAAGCGCCGTCAATAGGAACGCCATCCCGAGGATCGTCCCCGGGATGAAGACGGACGGAAAGAGGGCGGAGATCGCCCACGCGGCGATCTCGCCCAGGATGTAGAAGGCGATGATGACGAAGATCTGACGGATCACGTTCATTGGAATCAACTCCCTGGCTTCTTAACATCATAGTATACCAAACCGAAGCGTCGCATCCCTTTGGGATGCTCGCGAAAACGCAAACACGAGGCTGCGTCCGTCATGGACGCGGCCTCGTGCATGTCATTCGTCGGCGAGACGGTAGCCGACGCCGATTTCGGTGACGATGTAGCGGGGTCGATTCGTGTCGCGCTCTAGCTTGCGGCGGATCGACGCCATGAAGACGCGGAGCGACTGGTAGTCGTCCTCGGACGCATAGCCCCACACCTTGTCCTGGATGAAGGAATGGGTCAGGACCTTGCCCTGATGCTCCGCGAGGAGGCGGAACAGCCTGAATTCGATCGGCGTCAGATGGATTTCCTCGCCGTCGAGCAGGATCCGCCGCTTCTCGAAGTCGGCCTCGATCCCGCCGAGGACGAACGGTCCGACCTCGGCGACCGGCGTGCGACGTCTGAGGACCGCGCGCAGCCGCGCTAGAAGCTCGTTCACGCCGAAGGGCTTCGTGAGGTAGTCGTCGGCGCCGCCGTCGAGCGCCTCGACCTTCTCGCGTTCCTTGTCGCGGGCGGAGATCACGATCACCGGTGCCGCCGAGAACGCGCGGATCTGGGCAAGGACCTCGATGCCGTCGACGTCGGGCAGCCCGAGGTCGAGGAGGATCGCGTCGGGCCGCTCGTTCATCGCCGCCGAGATGCCGGCGACGCCGTGGTGCTCGGACGACGGCTTGAATCCGTGGACCCGCAGCGCCGCGATCAGGAAGCGGGTGATGACGGGGTCGTCCTCGATGATGAGAATGCGTTCATCCATCGCCCTTTTCCTCCTTTCCGGCATCCGGCACGAAGAACGTGATGGTCGCGCCGCCGGCGGCGTTGTTCTCGGCCTTGATCCAGCCGCCGTGCGCCGTCACGATCGCCTTGCAGAGCGGTAGTCCGAGACCCGTGCCCCGCGTCCGGTCCGCACCTGCGGCCTTTGCGGCGGCGTAGTCCTCGAACAGCGAGCCGAGTCGATCGGCGGGGATCCCGCCGGCATCGTCGGCGACCGCGAAGCGGATCCCGCCGTCCGCCGCGACGGACGAGACCGTCACCGCGGCGTCCGGGCGCCCGTGGCGCACGACGTTGTCGATCAGGTTCACGAAGACCTGGATCAACAGCTGCTGGTCGGCGAGGACGAACATCCCCTCTTCCTTCCCGTCGATCTGAAGACGCCTGGTTCCGAGCCTTCGTTCGGTCCGGCGGACGACCTCGGCGAACAGATCGTCGAGCAGGATCCGCCGCTTTCCGACCGTCATTCCGTCGGCGTCGAGGCGGGTCATGTGCAGGAGGTTCTCGACGAAGTCGGACAGTCCCATCGCCTCGCCGCCGATGTCCGCAAGCATCCGATCCCGCTCCTCGGGAGCGAAGGAGTCGAATCCGTCCTTGAGGACCGCGACGCCGGCGCAGATGCCGGTGAGCGGCGTGCGGATGTCGTGGGAGATGCTGCGGAGGAGCGCGGAGCGGAACTTCTCCTTCTCGATCCGCAGGTTGGCGCGTTCCTTCTCGTCGTCGAGGAGTTCGCGTTCGAACGCAAGCAGGCAGTTCGCCGCGACCGCTTCCGCGAAGCGCAGTTCGGAGGCCGGCAGCGTGCGTCTCCCGGTTTCGAGGACGATCACCCCGGCGACGCCCTTCGGATGGCTCGTCGAGAACGGCAGGTAGTAATGCCCGGCATCGGGGAAGAACATCTGCCCCGTGCCGCACGGAACGCCGTGGAGAAGCGTCCAGGCGATCGGTTCCGCGTGGACGCTCATGTCCGTCGCGGGCGGAACCGTCGTCCGGGTCTTGCCGTCGTCGACGAAGACCGCCGTCGCCCGGTTCAACTGGCCGGCGATCGACCGTGCGGCGATCGCGGCGATGTCGCCGCAGGAAGCGGCGACGAGCAGTTCCCGCCCGATCCGGTTCAGGATCTCGTTTCGGGCGACGCCCTGCTCGGCTTCCGCCTTGCGTCGCTGCAGGTTCGTCGACAGCGCGTTGGTGACGCCGACGACGGACAGGAAGATCGCGATCGAGACGTAGTAGTTCGGATCGGAGATGATGAAGCTGTTGCGCGGATCGGTGAAGAAGTAGTTGAAGATGGCGACGCACAGGAAGCCCGAAACGAGACCCGCGAGAAGACTGCGGGTCTCGATGTTGATGAGGACGACGGCGACGACGAACACGAGCAGGATGTTCTCCGGCCGGATCCCATAGGCGTCGAGCGCGAATGCGAGCGCCGTCGACAGCGCCAGGATGACGATCCCGGCGATCAGGCGTCGATGGATGTTCAAGCGACGATCCCCTCTTTCCTTCCGAACGCGCGGCTGCACGCGTAGACGACCACGACGATCTCGAGCCGGCCGAGGAACATCCCGGCGATCCCGGTCGCGAGCACGAATCCGGGAGCCGCGAAGCCGGTGATCCCGACGGAAAGCCCGACCGTGCCGAGACACGAGGCGAATTCGAACATCGCCATGCCGACCGGGTGTCCGTCGAGCATGAAGACGAACGAGCCGACGGCGAAGACCAGCAGGTAGAGCATGAGAAACGAAAACGTGTCGACCTGCGTCCGCGCGTCGACGACTTCGCGGTTGCCGACGCGGAGGATCGTCGACGGCGCGATGCGGCGCGGGTGGCCGAGATGGTCGCGCAGGTTCCACCACAGGCTCTTGAGCGCAATCGCGACCCGGAGCTGCTTCATCCCGCCGCCCGTCGATCCGATGCCGGCGCCGACGAGCATGAAGACGACGAGCAGCCAGAGGAAGGCGGAAGGCATCCCGACGAACGCGGGGATCGTCTGGAACCCCGTCGTCGTGATCGCCGAGACGAATTGGAAGACGGCGACGCGGATCGTCTCTCCGGGCGGAATCCCACCGCCCAGGGTGAGGGCGAGCACGGGAATCGCGATGAGCGCGACGATGCCGAGGAAGACGAGTTCCACATGCCGGAAGGCGAGTCGAAAGCGGCGCTGGAACAGGTGGACGTGCACGAAGAAGTTGGTGTTGCCGAGGATCATGAGGATGATCGTGACGATTTCGATCGCGACGCTGTCGAAGGCGCCGATGCTTTCGACGCGGGTCGAGAAGCCGCCGGTCGAGACGGCCGCGACGGCGTGGTTGAGCGCATCGAAGATCGGCATCCCGAAGGCGACGTAGGCGACCGTGCCGGCGGCGATGTAGACCGCGTAGATGAGAAGGATCATGCGCGCCGACTTGACGAGATTCGGCATCACCTTGTCGTTGTGCCCCTCGGCGTTGTAGAGGCGCATGCCGTAGCGGTCCGACAGGATCGACGTGAAGACGAGGATGAGGCCGACACCCCCGAAGAACAGCAGGATCGAGCGGTACATGAGCACGACGTGCGACGCCGTTCCGACGTCGACCACCGACAGTCCCGTGGTCGACAGTCCGGACGTCGATTCGAACAGGCTCTGTAGCAGATTATACTCGCCCGTGAGCAGGAATGGAAGGGCCGCGAGGAAAATCCCCGTCATCCAGACGGTGACGACGAGGAGGGCGTCCTGATGGCGGGCGAGCCGCTTCAGCTTCCTTCCGCGGACGAAGGAGGACAGGAACCACCCCGCCATGATCGAGATCACCGCCGGCAGGATGAAGCATTTGGCTTCGCCCGCCTCTTCGGGATAGAACGGGAGAACCAGCAGCGGCGTCAGCATGATCGCGCCGACGATCAGGACGGTGATCCCGAGATACCCGAGCAGGAGGCGGATGCCGCCGACCTCCTCGCGTTCCCCGTCGACGACGAGGACGTCGAACTCACGCATGGTCCGCCTTCTTCTGCAGGAACGCGAGGATGGCCTCCTGATCGGCCGGCGTCGAGACGATGACGAGCTTGTCGTCCGGACGGATCGTCGTCGACCCGTTCGGAATGACGACCTCCGGGTCGCGGAAGATGCAGCTCACGATGAAGTTGACGGGCGGATCGAGTTCGCGGAGCGCGCGTCCGCCGACGGCGGCGTCGGCCGCGATCTTGATCTCGGAGAGGACGATCTTCTCGTCCTCGATCGAAAGCGACTGCACCAGTTCGTCGACGATCGAGAGCTTTTCGATCGTCTGCGCGATCAGCATCGAGGCGCTGAACGCGGTATTCACGCCGAGATTGCGGAAAACGTTCACGTTCTTCGGATTCCGCAGGATCGCGATCGCCTTTTTGACGCCGAAGCATCGCTTCGCAAGCTGGCAGATGACGAGGTTCTCGGCATCGTTGGCGGACAGGGCGACGATCACGTCGCTGTTGGCGATGCCGGCGTCCTCGAGCGTGTACTTGCGGGAGGGGTCGCCGAAGAAGACGGACATCTCGTTCGCGGTGCTGAGGTATTCGCAGTACTCGCGTTCCTTGTTGATGACGATCAGCTGATGGTGGCGCTTCTTGAGGAGCTTGATGAGGTAGTCGACCTCGCTCGAGCCGCCGGCGATGACGATCCTCATCTTGATTCGCCGCCCTTCGGGCCGCGGATGCGGTCGAACTCGGCCATCGAGAGCAGGTACGGAAAGATCGGATGCACGTTCTGCGATTCGATCAGAACCGCCTTGTCCTGGTCGACGAGGCGCAGGAAGACCTCCTGCACCCCGTAGATCCGGGATGCGATCTCGGCCACCATGATGTTGACGTTGTCGTCGTCGGTCGTCGCGATCACGGTCTTGGCCTGCCGGATCCCGGCGTTCTCCAGGATGTCGACGTCGAGCACGTCGCCGACCAGCTGATAGCCGGAATACGTGTCCGCCAACTTGCGGAACGAGTCGTCGTCCTTGTCGATCGCGATCACGTCCTCGCCGGAAAGCGACAGGCGCACGGCGATGCCGGATCCGAACCGGCCGAGGCCGATCACGAGGATCTTGTCCCTCTTCACGGCCGACGCCCCGGTTCCGCCTCGACCGTCTTGATCGAGTGGATGCTGCAATAAAGTTCGCCGTTCGCCGTGGCGAGCACGAGGAACGGCGGATCGATGCGGATCAGTTCGCCGGTTGCGACGATCATGCCGGAAGTCGTCCGGTCGAACGTGATCCTGACCTTCCTGCCGAGCAATGCTTCCATGGGAATCCCTCCATCCACCTGCATTCTACGACGCCGGGCGTGAAGACGGAGGGGGGATTTCGGCCGCGGGCATGAAGAATCCATAAAGATCGGGCCGTTTGGACTCCCGTCTTGCGATCGGACGGCGAATGGAGTATGATGGTATCGGACACATACGGAGGTTCCTCATGCCCATCAATCTCAGTTTCTCGGTCAAGGACTATTTCGTCGACAACATCTCGTTCCGCATGAACCCGGCGTTCGACTATCACGCCCCGCACCGGATGAACGTCGAACCGGTCTACGCCCGTTCCTTCCTTCCCCTCGACGAGAACACCGTCAAGGTCGATCTGTCGCTCTCGATCCGGGAGACGGGCACGATCCTCCCCTTCATCCTCGACGCCACCGTCTCGGTGACGATCGCCTCGGAGAAATGGGAGGATACGCCGGTGAAGCGGAAGTTCCTCTCCGACACCGGCGCGACGATCCTCTATCCCTATCTCCGCGCGCTCGTCAGTTCCGTCACCGGGAACATGAACTACCTTGCCTATACGCCCCCGTTCATGAACATCGTCGCCTATCTGAACGAACAGGAAAAAAAGACCGTCAAGGCGTAGATAAACAACAGGGTTTTGATCATTGACAAAGCACACACTCCCTTGATTTTCATTCGAAGCGATGTTACTGTTGAACTCCATTTGCACGAAGACCCATTTCGGCTTCTGAAAAACCAATAGCATCTTGCCTTCATTCGTGAATCGTGGTATTGTAAAAATATCGACGGGGGTTTGTGTATGGACAAAAAGACATTCCTTACAATTGATATGCAAATCGAACGAATTCGTTCACTCGGGATTGGCATCAGCAATCCCTCAGATACAAGAAAAAACCTCATGGAAAATTCATACTACAATATCATGAATGGCTACAGAGGACCGTTTCTCTTCAATAACCAACCCAACAAGTTCATTCGTGGAACGCAATTCACTGAGTTGTATGGTTTGTATCATTTTGATCGTCAGTTGCGTGACACCTTATTCTCATTCCTGCTCGAGGCGGAAAACAAAATCAAGACGCAGGTCGTTTATGAATTTTTGAGTTGCGTTGACACTGATGGAAACCTGCTTCATGAAAGCGATGGCTATCTGCAAGTGAAGAATTACGATTGTGGAACATCAGTTCAATTCGAGAATACTCGGAGTGTCATTGAATTGATTGCGACACTTCAGAAAACAATTGCGAAATCATTCCGGGAATCAGATGCAATCTCACACTATTTGACAAAGTATGGATATGTTCCCTTGTGGGTTTTGGCAACGCGAATGACATTCGGTGATGTATGCAGTTTCTACGAGTGCATGTCATCTTCAAATCGCCAAGCCGTCGCACGCCAATACAAGATGCCTGATAATGATTTGGCAACCATTCTCAGGCTCCTGGCATTCGCTAGAAATCATTGCGCACATGGCAATCGCATGTATTGCCTCAAGAAGAAAACCGATCTACCCAAGCCAGATGCGACCATCTATCCGATTGAATCACGTTTGATTGCTGCGAACCTTGGAAAACATAACCTTCTGAATGTATACATTGCGCTTCGATATATCATCTCTCCAAGAAGATACACTGAACTCATCAAGCGAACACGCAGATTGATGGACGACCTCGCGAGTCGTCTCAATAGCATTCCCATCCAGAACATAGAGAAAATTGTTGGATTTACGAAAGAATTGAATGAGATGACGATTTAAGGTGATGCTAGTTGACAACTATACTTTACTTTGCTATGATAATTGTAGACTGAGCTTCGGATGCTCTTGGGGCCCGGAGACAGAATAGGGGATGCGTCCCGACTTTTGCAGTAGGGGCTTTTCAAATCGACTCTCTACGCAACAGTTTACAACATAACACTACAAACACGACAGTCGGCATTACCGCCAAAAACAGCGGAGAAGCCGACTTTTTAAATCACGCAACCGCAAAACTCCAAGCGAATCAAAAAAAATATAAATATATGTAGTGAATAGTAATAAAGTGTGATATAATATCCTTGGGTGATGAAATTGTTCATACGACTGGCAAAAGCCAAATACAACAAGGATGAATTCGTCTATCTCGTCGAAGCGTACCGCGATGAGTCGGGGAGACCGAAGCAGCGGGTCATCCGCTCGTTCGGAACGTTGACCGACTTGACACGGGAGAACCCCGATGCGTTGCAAGACTTGAAGGTTTGGGCGAAGAACGAGACGGAACGGTTGCGCGACGATCGGTACATCTCGCTGGTGTTGGACATGACCGAACCGCAAAGTGGAGAACAAACCCCGGTCAACTATGGGTATGTCTATTTACAATCGATCTACAACGAGCTGCGGATTGGGGACTTCATCGCGGCGTATCAATCCAAGACGCAGATCGAATATCCGCTGAACGCGATTCTCGAACTTCTGACATACTCGCGGTGTCTGAATCCGAGTTCGAAGAAGAAAGCGTTCGAAGGGAAGGGCAATTACTTCTTCGAGTTGCCGGACTTCACCCTGGACGACGTGTACCGCAGTTTGGGGCCGCTGTGCGCGATGAAGGAGGAGCTGACGCTTCATCTTCACAAGCGGATTCAAGCGACGAGAGGAAGAGACTGTTCGCTCGTATTCTACGACGTGACGAACTATTACTTCGAGTCGGAGGCCCTGGGCGGACTGCGGCAAAAGGGCGTCTCGAAAGAGAATCGGGAAACGGGGATCGTGCAGATGGGCCTCTTCATCGACAACGAGGGGATCCCGATCACGTACGAGCTGTTCCCCGGCAACACCAACGACATGTCCACGATGCGGCCGATTCTCGAGAAGATCAAGAAGGACTACGGACTAGGCAAGATCACGATCGTCGCCGACAAAGGGAACAATACGGGAGAGAATCTCGCCTACATCGACAACGAAGACGACTTCTACATCATCAGCCAGCGGATCCGGGCGAGAGGCACGGAACTGGCGAACATCGTCTTGGATCAGGAAGACTACGAATGGAATCAGGAGGGAACCTTCAAGTCGAAGAGCGTCGAACGGGAACGCGAAGTCAAGCGAGCGGACGGCACGACGTATCCGATCACGGAACATCTCCTGTGCTTCTGGTCGAAGAACGAAGAAGGCTATCAGCGCGCCAAGCGAGGGCATCTCGATGAACGAATCGAGCGGTTCATCGAGAATCCGAGTCTTCTGAACGCATCCAACTCGTTTGGTATCAAGAAGTACTTCAAAAAAGTGATGGTGGACAAGAAGACCGGAGAAGTCCTCAAGGCGAAGATCGCCTATGAATTCAATCAGGAGAAATATGAGCGTGATCTGGCGCTCGACGGATACTACTGCATCGTGACCAACGATCTGAGCCTTGAGCCGCTCGACATCATCCATCACTATCATCAGTTATCGAAGATCGAGGAATCGTTCAAAGTGACCAAGAGCGACCTGGAAGGGCGTCCGGTCTACGTCTGGACGGACGAACACATCCAAGGCCACTTCCTCACGTGCTATCTGGCGCTTCTCCTGTACCGTCTTCTGCAATTGAAACTCGACAGGAAGGTTCCGATCCATCAGTTGAAAGAAGCACTCGCCAGTGCCAACGCAGTGAGGCTGGCCAAGGATATCTATCTGCTTCACGACGCGAACGCCATCGTGAGTGAACTGGCATCGAAATCCGGTATGTGCATCGGATTAAAATACATGCGCTATGAAAATCTCAAGAAAGAGCTTAAACTCCTCAGATAAAAACCTATTCACTACATTTCCATTATGGACAGAACGGCCTTATTTAGCCATTCTGTCCATTTTAATCTATTTAGACTGCAAAAGTCGGGATATATCATCTCTCCAAGAAGATACACTGAACTCATCAAGCGAACACGCAGATTGATGGACGACCTCGCGAGTCGTCTCAATAGCATTCCCATCCAGAACATAGAGAAAATTGTTGGATTTACGAAAGAATTGAATGAGATGACGATTTAAGGTGATGCTAGTTGACAACTATACTTTACTTTGCTATGATAATTGTAGACTGAGCTTCGGATGCTCTTGGGGCCCGGAGACAGAATAGGGGATGCGTCCTCTATTTTTTTTTGCGGCTTCATCAATATCTTCTGTGATTTAGTCAATAAATTAGTATCGCTGAATCATGATGTCAATTCAGCGATACATATGACCATTATATAGTTTTGGTTTTGATACCTCCGGATCGAGGACCACGGCCACGGCCGCCAGAATCTCGTCCTTGCGCCTTTGCGCTTCTTCTTCCGGCAGGTCGACGCGCACGTCCTCGACGACGTGGGGACCGAACTTGAAGCCCCCCTCGACCGTCCCCCTGAACTTCCCGTCGATCAGGAGGTGGTACATCGTCCCCTGCGCGACCGATCCCGGACCCGCCTTCAGGAGATGCTCGTTCGACCGCACGAGGAAGTCGTTCCGGTTGACGGCGAACACCGACCGCGGGACGATCCTCTCGGGCCCTTCCAGGACCTGGATGTCCTCGGTCCGAATGTATCCCTTCCGACCTTCGTATTCCGCCGCGACCAGATATCCTTCGTCCGCGAGCCTTCCGAGGATCCCGGACGCCTTCACGAGCGGGATGTTGTAGAAGGAGCGGACCATGCCGGAATCGACGAAGACGTTCATCGTCGCGAACCGTCTCAGGCATTCCTTCAGGGCGTCCGCCTCGCTCCAGGCCTTGAGGTCGACCTCGGGGAACTCGTTCTCCATCAGGTACCAGCTGCGTTCCCAGTCGTCGTCCTTCTGGTCCTCGAAGACGATGAATGCCGTCTGGAGCTTGTGCAGCACCGGCGTGATGTCCTTCACGAACATCCCGGTGATCTCCTTGAACATCCCGATCGTCATCGGCCCCTCGTGCGAAAGCAGGTCGATGAACTTCCACTCGAGCGGTCCCATCCGCTCGGGTTCTTTTCTGT